>Ga0307423_1001575_pt1 | contig 13584 bp, 8 predicted proteins | sample SalMarWE160310MG_FD_202154 | JGI IMG/M metagenome (GOLD analysis project Ga0307423, IMG submission 202154) | Salt marsh sediment microbial communities from the Plum Island Ecosystem LTER, Massachusetts, United States - WE1603-10 | ecosystem: Environmental > Aquatic > Marine > Intertidal zone >...
GTGATAGATTCAACGACAGGATGGTTAGTTGGTCAAAGTAATCTTACCACATTTGTTTATAAGGACTCTAGGGCAACTAGTGTTGCTTGGCCTGCTGATTATGAGATACGATTTTATAGTACGCCTCGAGATACTTGTTTTTTGCTATCTGCGCCTGTGTACAGAAAATTTCCAGTGAATTTTAAAGTGTGGAATAAAACTGAAAACAAATTTTCTAAAATTGCTGTAAAAGATGTCGATGGCTCACAATCTCTTACCGTTGGTGATACGATTCAAGTATTGGAATTTAATAATAAAATAGTCTCACCGGCTAATGTACGTTTTACCTGGAATATCACTTATGGAAGTCCTTTTAATCCTCTTGATACTCCTATAGAACCAGTAGAGGGCGATAAGTTCCAAATCTCCACCACTAAGACATTTAAAACTGGTGATTACTTTAATTATGTAACTGTTCCCGTAAAAGTAGATAAAACACTAGCAAATGATGCTCTATCAAAAATTGATGTCGTTCCTAATCCATATCTCGGTGCAGCAACCTGGGAAGCAAGAAATCTAAACTCAACTGGACGTGGTGAACGAAAGATTGATTTTATAAATCTTCCGGCGCAATGTACGGTTAGAATTTATACCATCACGGGTGCACTAATTAAAACGCTTACAAAAGATTCAAACTTCTTAGATGGCTCATTGTCATGGAATCTGGTTACAGAAGACGGTATGGATGCAGCATATGGAGTTTATTTATATCACGTCGATGCACCCAGAGTTGGCGAACGTATTGGCAAATTTGCTCTAATTAAATAGCGGAGATATTAAAATGAAAAACAGAGTAATAATATTTTTTATCTTGATAAGTTTGATACTTCCGCAAGTTTTTGCGCAAGGATTTATATCAGATGTTTCTAAAAAAGGGACTACCGCCGCGCCTTTTCTTTCAATCGGGCAAAGTGCCAGGGCAATAGGAATGGGCAGCGCATTTGTTGGAGTTGTAAATGATGTTAGTTCCATTTACTGGAATCCTGCAGGCTTAACTAAAGCACAGGGTATAAATGTTTTATTTGATCATACCCTTTGGATCGCAGATATCAAATACAATTATCTTGCTGCTAGCTATAATCTGGGTGATCTGGGAACTATCGGTTTCAGCTTTACCGGTTCGGATATAGGGGAGATGAATGTTACCACTATTGCTAAACCAGAGGGAACTGGTGAGACTTTTTCATCAACACAAACAGCAATCAGCCTTGCTTATGCAATTCAGTTAACGGATAATTTCTCAATTGGATTTAGTCCGAAATTTATTAACGAAAGTATTTGGAGAATGAGTGCTTCCGCATTTGCAATAGATCTTGGTGTTCAGTATGTAACTCCATTTGATGGAGCTGTACTTGCAATGTCAATTTCCAACTTCGGAACTTCAATGCAGTTATTGGGGAATTCAAATCTCGTACTTCACGACCTTGATCCGGCAAACAGTGGTAATAATGGAGATGTACCAGCTTATCTGGAAACAAACTCCTGGTCTTTGCCTTTGACATTCAGAGTTGGTGTGGCTTATAATCCTATAAAAACAGAAATGCATAAGCTTACTGTTGCGATTGATGCAATGCATCCAAGCGATAATTATGAAAGTGTTAATATTGGTGCTGAGTATGCGTTTAATGACTTTGTTTTTTTTAGAGGTGGATACAAATCAATTTTTAGTAAAAACCTTTTTGGTATATCATTTTCAAATGATGAATTTAAAGAGATTTCTGAAGAAACATTCTCAGTCGGATTCGGAATTAAACAATTACTTATTGGTAATGTTGCATTGAAGATTGATTATGCATACCAGGATTTTGGAAGATTCTCTAATATTCAAAAGTTCACTTTAACAGTTTCTTTTTAGCTCATTAGAAACCTCTTATAAATTAATTTTATGTGAGGGTTTTATATTTAATAAAAAATGTTGTAGGATGAAATTACCAATCCGATTAACAACTATATTACTTATTCTCACTTCGCATTTTTCCATCATTGCCAAAGATTTTAAAGGTGCCGAGTATCGGACAAAACTTTCGTACACATATGGAAGATTTGAAGTACGGATGAAGTCAGCTAATCGTGAAGGTATGCTCTCTTCATTTTTCACATATTTTGATGGGACGATGAATGATCCTTGGGAGTCATCAAAATGGAATGAAATTGATCTCGAGATTATGGGCCGATATTATGATAATATTCAGTTTAATGCTATTACTCCAGGACAAGTAAATCATGTAAGCCATTTCCCGACGAATTATTCTCCACATCTAGATTATCATACTTATGCTTTTGAATGGGCACCACAGTACATTGCATGGTTTGTTGATGGTGTTGAAGTTATAAAACAAACTGGGAACCATATCGCTACAATGAACAGGCCACAAAAAATTATGATGAATGTCTGGAATCCATTGTATGAAAATTGGGCAGGAGTTCTCAATCCAGTTTCACTTCCTGCATTTGCATATTATGATTGGGTGAGTTACTACTCGTATACTCCTGGTACAGGAAATTACGGAACAGAAAATAATTTTTGTTTTAGTTGGACAGATAATTTAGATAATTGGGATACTTCGCGTTGGGAAAAAGCAACGCATACATTCGGTGGGAATGGATGTGACTTTATTCAGGAAAATGCAGTCTTTAGAGACGGGAAATTAGTTCTTTGTTTAACTAATTCTACAGATATCGGTTATACAGACATTATGCCTCCATCTTTATTGTGGGCTAGAGCAACAACCGATAAAGTGATTGTAATGTTTTCTGAGGAAGTAGATCAGATTAGAGCTGAAAATGTATCAAATTATGCTATACCAGGAATGACTGTAAGCCGTGCGACATTAAAATCTGATTTAAAAAGTGTTGAGCTATCCGTACCAGGCTTAGTAACAACTTCAGGTAAAAGTATTGCTGTTCTTGCTATGCAGGACCGGGCACCAGTTCCAAACAATATGACTATCAAAGCTACTTCTATTATTATGCCTCAGCCATTAAGTTTTCCGATCAAAATTAATTGTGCTGGCAGTAATGTTTTAGGTTACTTACCTGAAGCAAACTGGAATCAAAATACTGAATATGGATCGATGGATGGAACAAATTCTAATTATTCCTCCTCATTACAAATAAGTGGAACTGATGAGGATATAATTTATCAATCTGAAAAATACAACCTGGTTGGCTACAAAGTTAGAGTCCCAAATGGAAATTATGATGTGAAGCTAATGTTTGCGGAAAATTATTTTGATTCACCTGGCGCAAGAATATTTGATGTTTATATTCAATACAATTGTGTTATTGAAGATCTTGATATTTTCAGTCAGGTTGGTAAAAATGCTTCCTTTGAGAAAGAAATAACAAATGTGCTGATCGGTGATGAAATACTTAATATCCAATTTGCTGATAAAGTTAATAGTGCATTAATTAATGGAATTGTAATCACACCCAGTACGACAGATCTTAATGAAAAACTAGACCATGAATTGAATAATTTTAAAGTTGATCAGAATTACCCAAATCCTTTTAATGGCAAAACAATAATTAATTATTCATTGCAGAAAACGGATAATTTAGCCTTCTATCTTTATAACCTGCTTGGTGAGCAAATTTTTTTTGAAGATTTAGGCTATGTGTCGGAAGGATCACATCAGTATTTACTTGATACTACCAGACTCAGAGAATCTCCGCTTACGTCAGGGATTTATTTTTATGTTTTGTCAACATCGAACGAAAGAGAAACTCGTAAATTGGTTCTTCTCAATTAAAAGATTCTTATGGTAAATATTATACTGCTAATACATTGAATGTGCTTCAGTAAAGAAGATCGATTAATTTCTCATTACGCTACTTTACTAGATAATTATTTTAGGTATACAAAACCTATTTATTTAATTCAAAAGTTAATTGGAAACTAATATGAAATCATATTTTAAAAGTTTGCTATTGCTATCAATTTTGTTCATTGTGCTTGGGCTCAAATCAATTGACCCAATAAAAAAGTCAGATCAGGTTGATCAAAAAGTAAAAGACCTTCTCGCTAAAATGACTCTTGAAGAAAAAGTCGGGCAGATGACTCAAGTCACTTTGCAAGCAGTAAGTAAAGTGAAAGGGACAAAGGACCAAAAGCATCAGTTGGATGAAGCAAAATTAGAAGAGGCAATTAAAAAATATCATGTCGGTTCAATCCTTAATGTATATGATGTTGCTTATAGTCTTGATTATTGGCATGAGATGATTAATAAAATGCAGAACATCGCGACCAAAGAAACACGGTTAGGTATTCCCTTAATTTATGGTATTGATGCAATTCATGGTACAACTTATACATTAGGCGGAACATTATTTCCGCAAGCAATAAGTATGGCAGCAACCTGGAATACAGAACTTGCTAAGAAAGAAGGGGAAATAACTGCATATGAAACACGTGCATCAGGTATACCGTGGAATTTTTACCCAGTTATGGATATAGGAAGACAACCACTTTGGCCTAGATTATGGGAAACTTATGGTGAAGATGTTTATTTAGCATCACAATTGGGAGCTTCCTACATTAAAGGTGCACAAGGAGATGACATTGGTGCTCCTGATAAAATTGCAACGTGTCTTAAACATTATGTTGGTTACAGTTTTCCAATAAATGGTAAAGACAGAACTCCTGCCTGGATTTCAGAAAGAATGTTAAGAGAATATTTCCTTCCAACTTTTGAAGCTGGAATTTTAGCCGGAGCTCCAACAATTATGGTCAATTCTTCGGAAGTTGATGGAATACCAGGGCACGCTAATTATCATTTGCTGACAGAAATATTACGTAATGAGTTAAACTTCAAAGGATTGGTAGTCTCTGATTGGGAAGATATCATAAGACTTCATACAAGAGATAAAATGGCTGAATCGCCTAAGGAAGCAGTGCGAATTGCAGTTATGGCTGGTGTTGATATGAGCATGGTGCCTTACGATTTTAGTTTTTATAATTATTTGTTAGAGCTAGTTAAAGAAGGTACTGTACCAATGTGGCGAATTGATGAAGCAGTTAGCAGAATCTTAAGAGTAAAAATGCAACTAGGACTGTTTGAAAATCCATATCCGAATAAAGAATTAAGTAAAAAATTTGCGTGTAAAGATTTTAGTGAAGCAAATCTTGAAGCATCAAGAGAATCAATAATTCTTGCCAAAAATCGAGATAAGATTCTGCCTATATCAAAAACAGCAAAAGTCTTAGTAACTGGTCCTACTGCTAATCTTCTATCTGTAATGAATGGCGGATGGACAATCACCTGGCAGGGAAACGAAGAAACTTTGTATCCCCAAGAAAAAAATACGGTGCTTGAAGCAATTCAAAACAAAATCGGCAAAGAAAATGTTAAATATGTTGAAGGTACTGGATTTGATAAAAATATTAATACTGACGAAGCAATTGCTGAAGCAAGAAATTCGGATGTTGTTCTTCTTTGTCTTGGAGAACCAACATATTGTGAAACACCCGGTAATATTGTTGATCTTAATTTAGATAAAGCACAAATAGATCTGGCTGATAAAATAATAGAAACCGGAAAACCTATTGTCCTAATTATGCTTGAAGGAAGGCCAAGATTAATAAATTCTATTGAGCCAAATATTGATGGAATCATATTAGGATTTTTGCCCGGCATGGAAGGCGGTAATGCACTTGCTGATGTTTTATTTGGTGATTATAATCCCAACGCAAAACTACCCATCACTTATCCAAAACATCCAAATGGAATAACACTTTATGATTATAAACCGATAGAAAAATTTGATGGAAATGATTATCATCCGCAATGGTCGTTTGGTTATGGATTAAGCTATACAACTTTTGAATATTCCAATCTTAAGATTAGTTCTCAAGAAATTACTGAAAATGAGGAATTGACAGGTAAAATAGATGTTAAAAACACTGGAAATAGAGCTGGCAAAGAAGTTGTTCAACTTTATTTAACTGATATGTATGGTTCGGTTACTCGGCCAAATAAACAGCTAAAAGGTTTTCAAAAAATTTCCTTAAATCCAGGAGAAACAAAGACGGTCTTATTTAAATTAAATAAAGATCATTTTTCATTTATCGGGCAGGATAATAAAAGGATTGTTGAACCAGGTAATTTTGTAGTTACGATTGGAAATCAAACAGTTAATTTTAGTTTGAAGTAAATATATTAATACATCGGGCCCAAATAATGAAATTCAAAAGCTCACTTTTCACTTTATTAATTTTATCCGTATTATTAATTCAAGTTCACGTTTATGCTCAGGGATTCTTGCACAGACAAGATAAAAAAATTATTAATGGATCTGGACAAGAAATTCTTCTAAAAGGCATCGGTCTTGGTGGTTGGTTAGTACAGGAAGGATATATGTTACAAACATCAAGCTTTGCAAATGCACAGTGGGAGATTCGGAAAAAAATATCATATTTAGTCGGAGAAACTAACACTAATTTATTTTATGAAAAATATCGTAACAACTTTATAAGGAAAATTGATATTGATTCTATAAAAAGCTGGGGGTTTAACTCAATCCGCCTTCCTTTTCATTATAATCTCTTTTCAAATCCACCGGAGTTCGTTGATAAAGGTTTTGAGATCATTGATTCTTTACTAAGTTGGTGTGAGTATAATCAAATTTATCTAATATTAGATATGCACGCTGCTCCAGGAGGACAAAGTAATCAGAACATTAGTGATTATAATCCCGCATACCCTTCTTTGTGGGAAAGCGAACAAAATAAAAACCTTACTGTACAAATTTGGAGAAAAATTGCAGAACGATACAAAGATAAAGAATGGATAGGGGGTTATGATTTACTTAACGAAACCTACTGGTATCCTTTAGATCCTAACAATCAACCATTACGTGAACTTTTCATCAGGATAACAGATACAATTCGAGTTGTTGATCAAAATCATATCATCTTTATTGAAGGGAATGGTTACGCTAACGACTTTAATGGTTTAACGCCTCCTTGGGATGAAAATATGGCTTACAGTTTTCATAAATATTGGAATGGAAATGATCAGTCATCTATTCAGTATCTGATTAATTTGAGAAATGATACAAATAGACCTTTGTGGCTAGGTGAGACCGGAGAGAATTCTAACCAATGGTTTGTGGATTGTGTTGAGCTTATGAAAAATAATAATATTGGATGGGCCTGGTGGACCCATAAAAAAATCGAATCCATTTCAGCTCCTCTATCAGCTTATAGTTTACCTGTTTATCAATTATTATTGAATTATTGGAACGGACAAGGATCTAAACCATCAGAATCTTATGCTATGAATGCATTGATGGCTCAAGCTGATCAATTATTGCTTGAAAATTGTGTTTATCGCAAAGATTATATTGATGCTTTATTCAGGCAACCGTTCAATACTTCAACAATTCCCTTTGCAAATAATCAAATTCCAGGTGTTGTAAACGCAACAGATTATGATATGGGCCAATTAGGCTATGCATACAACGATGTTGATTTCCAAAACACAGGTGGCAGCAGTAATTATAATTCTGGGTGGAGTTATAGAAATGATGGTGTTGATGTTAGGCCTTGTGATGATTTTTCTTCAAATGGTTTTAACGTTGGCTGGACTGAGACTGGGGAGTGGATGAAATATACTGTAAATATTACTCAAGGTGGGATATATGATATTCATCTAAATATTGCAGCCCAAAATTCCGGAGGTAAAATAGTTTTTTCATTGGATGGAATGACACTTTCAAACACTGTTACTGATATTCCTGCAACCGGCGGTTGGCAAAATTGGGAATCTGTAACCATACCGGGGATATATTTACCGTTCGGAATTCATTCACTGCAATTTAGAATTATATTTAGTGGGTTTAATTTTAGTTATATAGATTTTGAATTAGTTTCCACTGATGTCGAAGGAGAAACAAACACGCCTTATTCTTTTAGATTAGATCAGAATTACCCTAATCCATTCAACCCAACCACTTCAATTCAGTATTCAATTCCAGAACCAAGTAGTGTAACGCTTAAAGTTTACGATATGTTAGGTAACGAAATAGAAACCTTGGTTAATGAGGAAAAAGAAAAAGGAGTTTATACAGTTAAATTTGATACACCTAGGCTATCAAGCGGTATATATTTCTATAAACTTCAAGCTGGCTCATTTTTGCAGACTCGAAAAATGATACTACTAAAATAATATTTCACTTGTTCCCTAACATCGACCACCAAATTTTCAAGCTAAAGGAGAGATGAGCTCTCCTTTTTCAATTCATAAAGTCCTTAGCCTTATCACCGATAAAATCACGAATGGCTTCTTCATCAAACTGCGTATCAGGCCAAGCAAATGATTCGATATAGTTATTTCCGTGTTGTTTATTATCCAGATCAACGACAGTTGCAATTACATTCGAATTATCTGAATATATCTTTATAACATCTCCACGGTATACAATAACAACAACATTATCTCCATTCATATCTGCCTCACAGTTTAAATAGTCTTGAAGTTTCAAGCTGATACTGAGCTCTCATTCTCAAGTCCACCAGATGACTGATGTAAATTGATCGGCTTCCTTATTCTATTCTTTGATGATCTATATTCTGTCCGGTTCTTTTTGATTCAATGTCAGTATCCAGTCCATTTAGATCTCTCCTCTGTTTTGAGAACCCTGAATATCTTCTAACTATCCTGACATTTCTACCGAGTCATTACAGTGGGTGCCGAGTTGCTTAAAATTTATTGCAATTTAAATTCGCATAACGTAATTTTATAATGGAAAAAGTGGGCGTATAACTCTGCTTTAATATTTTTTTATCAATTATCAGGAGAGGTTTCGGGTATGAAAAAAATTTTTACACTTCTTTTCATTATCTCACTAATATTCTCATTTAATTCGTTTGCTCAAAGAAATAATTCTGTTACGGACTCGATAGCACAGTTAATAAAGAATGAAGAGATGAGCAATTCTAAAGTTATGGAAATTGCCAGCTATCTTACAGATGTATATGGGCCAAGATTGACTTTTTCGAATGAATACAAACAGGCTGCAGATTGGGCTGTAACCAAAATGAAGGAATGGGGATTGGAAAACGTTCATTTTGAAAAGTGGGGACCGGAAGCAAATGGCTGGACATTAAAAAGTTTTTACGCTGAAGTTATTGAACCGCGTACTATCCCGTTAATTGCTTATCCAACTGCATGGTCACCTTCCTTAAAAGGAACTGTTAAAGGTGATGTTGTCTGGTTGAATGTAAGTTCTGAAAAAGATTTTGATAACTATAAAGGAAAACTAAAGGGTAAGTTCGTACTCCTAAGCAACGAGACAAATCTGCATCCGCATATCATACCTGATGCACGAAGACTAAATGATTCAACATTACTTCAATTAGCTAATGCATATCAGCAAGCACAGCAGAGAAGATTTAGGTTTCCTCGTTTTGTAATGGAAAATTTCGATTCCGTATTCACATTATTTAAACAATTTAGGCCAGAGATCGATTCAGCAACGGTAGCAAATTTTATTGTTGAAAGAACTTTAGGGCCAAAGAAACTTCAATTTTGTATGGACGAAGGTGCTAAAGCAGTACTTACAATTTCAAGAGGGGATGACGGAACTGTTTTTGTTCAACAGGCAACGGTGCCTCGAAAAGGTGAAAACCAAAGCGAAAGACCTTTACCAGTTTATGATCAAAAAGCACCGCAAGTAATGCCTCAAATTGTTGTTTCAGCAGAAAATTATAACCGAATGATAAGAATGATCGAAAAAGGAGAAAAGCTGACATTGCAAATGGAGTTAGAAACGGAAATCACAAAACCGGATTCCGCATTTAATATTATCGGGGAAATATCCGGCACCGACAAAAAAGATGAAGTAGTTATGATCGGCGGACATTTCGATTCGTGGCATGGAGGAACTGGGGCAACTGATGATGCTTGCGGAAGTGCTGTTTGTATGGAAGCATTGAGAATTTTGAAAAAACTTAATTTAATTCCAAGAAGAACTATAAGAATCGGATTATGGGCTGGCGAGGAAGAAGGTTTGCTTGGTTCGAGAGCTTATGTTGATAAACACTTCGGAGAAAAGTCTGTAAACTATAATAGTGAAGCTACAGCAGATGCTTCTACTATTAGTCCGGAAACGAAAGAAGAATCTAAAAATTTCTCTGTTTATTTTAATGACGATAACGGAACAGGCAGGTTCAGAGGGATTTACTTGCAGGGAAATGAATCTGCGCGACCAATTTTTCAGGAATGGCTACATGTGTTTAACGATCCCGACGCACAAACAATAAGCATTTCAAACACAGGCGGAACTGATCATCTTTCATTCGATAATGCAGGTTTGCCCGGATTTCAATTTATTCAGGACCCACTAGATTATGATAGCCGCACACATCACTCAAATATGGATGTTTATGACCGTCTGCAAAAAGATGATCTCGAACAAGCAGCAGAGATGATGGCATTCTTTGCATATAAAGCGGCAATGATGGAGGACCAGTTTCCGAGAAAAGAGAAGGAATAAATCACCAGTAAAATTCTAATCCTAACCAGCCTTCTTCTTTTTCAAAAGGGGAAGATCATTGTATGTTTATTTCAATGATTCACTCAATAGAATAGGATTAGAACTAAAATAAAAAATATGCGTTATAACAAACAAATCAACGCACCAGATTTTTAACCTAAAGGAGAATTTCATTCTCCTTTTTTATTTCTTGCGTAGTATCTTACATACAAGCTGTAGCACTTCAAGTAAAAACTGTTTCATCGTATCGTCTCCAATTTTTTTAATCTAAAAATCCTCAACCGCAAAAGCGATTAAGGATATGCGAATTCTTCCAAACGAAAATATGCTAGGGACATTTTTTTTAATTAGTTACGCTGGACTCAGAAATAAAAGGTAATCATTTGGTGACAAATTCTACCTGTAAGTCCTTTAAATACAATGGCTTAATTTTACTTATATATCTTATATATACTTATATGTAAATCCCATTCTGCTTCGCGGCGTGGGATTACCTTGTCACTTGTACTGCGAAGTGAATTCTTTATAAATAACTTCATTCCGCCCATACATCAACATTTTAAGTGGCAAAAAACAGGTTGATTTTGAGATAGAGGATTAAGAAATAATTTATTTTAGAAAAATTTCTCTCATAAATTTCTCACCCATAAACTGTCTAATATTCTCATAGTTTCCTATTGTTTTATTGTATTCCTCTTTCATTTGATCCTTAATACTTTTATCAATTTTATCCCATTTAGCATCTCTTATTGGATCAGGATCTAATGCTGCCATATTTTCGAATTCTACCATTAAGATTATATTAAAATCCTCCTTATTACTAGCATTTCCGATCAAAATTTTGTAAGATTTTATTAGACCTTCATTTAATGCTTCTTTATATGAAGCTTCCCAAGTATTCTTAATTCCTTTCAAATAATCATCAACGGAATTTACATTTGTCCTGATAAACCCAATTGACCAAACTGAACCACTATCATAGATTTTGTCAGTTTGAGAATAGGCAGTGTTTAAGTCACCTATATTAAAAAGCACAAACATTAAGATGAAAGAAATAAAACTTCGCATAGCATGTCTCCTTTTAATTATGAATAATCATTAACTAATTATTCTACTTCGGGAGAGTTGTTCGGATTGTCATTACTCGGAGATTTAACAGTTAAATGGCTTCAACTATTAACCCTCTCGACGTAGATGAAATTTTATACAAATTAACTGATAATTTTTGTAATTGTCAAGAAAATAATATTACACGATTGGCAAGTATAGCGGACTGACAACAAACTAGCATCAACCTTGATTGACAGGGGAGTGCAAAGTCTTTTCAAAGTCGATCTTGCAGGAATGATTCCTAGAACCGGCCCGTTGGCTATTATGTGGTTTGCTCCAAACTCATTCTCAGGTTAATCTGATTTCTTATACAGAATCATATTTATTAATATTTTATTTTGTAAATGCATAATACTTTGGTAAAAAGCTAGCTATTCCCAATTTAGACCAATAGCCTGAAAGTGTAATTGAATTATTTTCCAATGGATATCCATACTTATCAATGGAGATGGAGGAATAATTAAGTTTTATCCAAGATGTCTGTGATTCTTCGATTTTGATATTTGTGTTTATTATTTGCAGAAAATTAGTAAAGTGTATTTTGTAAATTCCATTAAGCGTGTCCTTTTCTATAAAGTCCGGAGGAGATAAAATTTCTAAACCCTTATTACCCGGTTTATAAACCAGTGCTATCTCAAAACCTTCCTCCTTATATTTGTCTTCAATTAAAGACCGAAAAAAATATGATAAAGACTCCTTAAATTTCTTTTGCCTGTGTCTTTTCCATTGATCTTTAACATCAGAATCATTCGTATCTAATTCTGTAAAAAAAATGCGGTACGCGAAACAGCTACTTCTGGTTTTGAGATCATATTCAAACTTGTCAATCTCGACCTTTAAGTTGTAGCCCAAATCATAATTATTAATTTCAATTGGATAATCACTTTCAGCAACTAAAAAATCTTTACGTGGATGAGAAAAATTCAGTACATACTCATTGATGATTTTACAGTCTATTGAATAAGGGGAATACCCTAAAAACTTTTTTTTGAAAACGGCAAGGTCATCAAACCATTCATCTGGCCGATTAGCTGTGACAGTAATTTCCTTGGTATTATAAATTTTGGGAATCATCTCTATAGTCAGGTAAATTTGAGAGGAATCATCTAGTTTGATTTTTCTTGACTGCGATTTGTATCCAATCATAGAAAATACTATTTCGTAGCTACTAGGTATTATTGATGGTAGTCTAAATTTACCATCCAAGTTTGAAGTGGTTCCCCAAGTTGTGTTGGAAATATAAATATTAACATTCGATAAAGGCTCTTTTGTTGCTATATCAAGGACCATCCCAGAAATATTATTTTTTAATGGCTGTGCATATAGTTCATTAAAAATTAATGCGAATAAAACCAATGAGATCCTGCATAAATCTTTCATAATTAATTCTCAATTGTAAAATAAGCACTCTCAAATCTTTGAGGGTTATTTTTTTGAGCAAAACTTTGTTTTGATATAAGTAGAAAGAAAAAGAAGATTTGTAATAGAGTTTTCATAAGAAACATTCATAATAAGCAAATAATTATATACATTGTCAAGAAAAAATATTAAACGATTAACAAATAATTCAAACCTAATCTTGCCAAACACAGTACCTAGAACCGGCCCGCTGCCTTTTACGTGGTTTGCTTCAAACTCATTCTTAATTAAATTCTGATTCCCTCTAGAGAATCGGGTTTGTAAAATTTTTTTGGGAAATTTTTGAAGAGGTGCTATAAAACAATTTTAAATATTGACTTATTACTTTACTAAAATTATATTTTAAGTATAAATAATAGTTAGGCAGTTAAAACATAACTAATATTTTAAAACGTATTAAGGAGGCTCATTATGAAAAAATCATTGTTTCGTTTTTCCATTTTTAACTTAACACTCTTGCTTTTTCTTACTCTTACTGTCGGTTGCTGGGGGCAGGTTGAAAGCGAAGAACAAGCCAAA
>Ga0307423_1001576_pt1 | contig 13582 bp, 13 predicted proteins | sample SalMarWE160310MG_FD_202154 | JGI IMG/M metagenome (GOLD analysis project Ga0307423, IMG submission 202154) | Salt marsh sediment microbial communities from the Plum Island Ecosystem LTER, Massachusetts, United States - WE1603-10 | ecosystem: Environmental > Aquatic > Marine > Intertidal zone >...
CCGGAGCCTGCCGTTTCCGATTCCCGCCCCCGCCGGCACCCCGTTTCTGACCGCCCTCGAGACGCTGGTCTGGGCGGGTCTCCCCTTCCTGGTCCTCCTGGTCTCTTCGGTGGTTCTCCTGGTCCAGTTCCGGAAACGCGCAGGCCTCTCCGCGGCAGACACCCACCAGTGGGGGCTCCAGGTGGGTCTGACGCTCCTGTTGGCAGGACTGGTGCCCTTTGGGCTATTTCGGCCCGACCGGGCCCATTTCTATCCCGCGCTGGTCGTTGCTGGTTGCCTCGGCGCAGGATTGCTGGGGAGACTCGGTCACCTGGTTCCAAGCCGACTCCGGGGTGTCTTGATTGTCTGCGTCCTGCTCGTTCTTGGCGCGCTCTCGGCCAGCCATTTGCGGGAGGCTTGGGCCATTCGCCGTTCACCCGACCGCGTCGAGTCTGCCCTGGCCCCGCTGCGCGGATTGTTCGTGGAAAGGAAGCTCGAGGCCTACTACTCCGAGGCATCACAGCTGGTGCGTTCACTCACGCAGCCGGACGACACGCTCTACGTGGGCAGCCTCGATCATCGGCGCATCACGATGAACGATCCACTGCTCTACGCGATCTCGGGGAGACGACCGGCGACTCGTCACACGTGCTTCGAACCCGGAAAGACGACAATGGAAGCGAAGCAGCGGGAAATGATCAGAGATCTCATGGCCAACAACCCCCCCGTCGTCTTCCTGGTTCCGAGCTGGCGCCCGGAGCCGAACCGGAGCCGCGAATTCGGCTCGAACCTCCTGGATCGCTTCCTCCAGCGGTCCTATCAGCTCCATCGTCGGGTGGGTCCTTCCCTTCTCATGGTTCGCCGAGAGGACCCAGGCACGCGAACGGGCAGCGAATAGTGGGTTCGTGTCGACGGGAGAGCGCCGGCCCAACGACCGATCTCCAGAACGGGTCGCCGGACTTCCTTCGCAGCGTCCTTGGGGATTCCACCTTCTCCGGCGTCACGAGAAGCGCGCCACCGGAGCGAACGAGCGCCGGTGCACCGCCGACGGCCCAACGCACTTCAACGCCTCAATGTGTTGGGGAGTGGGATAACCCTTGTTTCGGGCGAAGCCGTAGGCCGGGTAGCAGGCGTCCAGGCGCAGCATGATCGCGTCGCGATGCACCTTCGCGACGATCGAGGCCGCTGCGATGGAAGCGTCCCGGGAGTCCCCCCGCACCAGGGAGGTCTGCGGGGTGTGGATCCCGGGAATCGTGCGCGCGTCCACCAGAACGTGGTCGGGGTGCGGCGAGAGAGCCTCCACCGCGCGCCTCATCGAAAGCAGGCTGGCGTGGTAGATGTTCAGCCGATCGATCTCCTCCGGCCAGGCCTCGCCCACCGTCCAGCCGATCGCCTGGCGGCGGATCGCTTCGGCGAGGCGCTCCCGGTGGGCAGGGCTGAGCTTCTTCGAGTCATCCAGACCCGGGAGCTCCGGATGGTTGGGAAGCACCACGGCGGCCGCGACCACCGGACCCGCCAGGGGACCCACGCCAACTTCGTCGACACCGGCGACCAGCCGGACGCCGCGCTCGAGGAGCTGGCGCCGGTTCTCGAACAGGAGGGCGAGCCGCGCGCGTTCCCTGCGGATTGCGGCCGCCTTCCGCTGGCAGCGATCCGCCAGCGCCCTCGCCCCCGCCCTGGGATCTCGCCGCAACGCCTCCGCCAGCTCGGCGAGAGCCGACTCGCCGTCGAGGGCTGCGGCCCGGTCGCGGAGCACCACCAGTGATTCGCAGCGGGGCCCGCTCACTCGTCCCGAGGTCGGCGCCCCTCCGGGCGGAGCCCGAGGTGGCGCTCGAGGGCGCGAAGGCGACTGAACAGCTCCGGCAGGCGCCGCACCAGCACCGTGGAGCGATGCCAGCGGTGCTCCGGCACGGCCGGGAACCCCCATACCCTGCTTCCCGGGGGAAGGTCCTTGGTGATTCCCGCGCGCCCGGCGACGAAGCAGCCATCGCCGATCGTGAGGTGACCGGCGCTCCCCGCCTGCGCCATGATGAAGACCCGGCTGCCGACGAGCGTGCTTCCCCCGAGACCCGCCTGCGCCACCACGGCGGAGTGCGCGCCGATCACGCAGTTGTGTCCGACCTGGACCAGGTTGTCGATCTTCACGCCGCGCTCGATGCGGGTCGTGCCCAGCCGCGCGCGATCGACGGTCGAGTTTGCGCCGATCTCCACATCGTCCTCGAGCACCACGTTCCCGAGCTGTGGCACCTTCTCGTGCTCGCCGCGTTCGTTGAACTCGTAGCCGAACCCGTCGCCACCGATCGACACCCCCGGCTGGAGAATCACGCGATCTCCAATCGCGCAGCGCTCGCGCACCACGACACCCGGATGGAAGAGGCAGTCGGCCCCGACGCGCACGTCGTCACAGACCGTCACGTTCGGGTGCAGCACGGTGCGCGGACCGATCTCGGTCCGCGCACCCACCGACACCTGGACACCGATCGAGGCCTCGGGATCCACCTTCGCGGTGGGATCGACGAATGCACTGGGATGGACCCCCGGCTGGGGATGGGGCATCGGAGCGATCAGGGCAGCCGCCCGTGCGAAGTCCAGGTTCGGCATCGAGGATCGGATCACCGGACGACCGCCCACATCCACGTCGGGAGGAGCGATCAGCGCTCCGATCCGCGCTTCCTCGAGTGCGCCGGCGAAGGTCGCGGAGCGCAAGAAGCCCAGGTCGGCCGGTCCCCCTTCTTCGAGGCTCCCGACCCCCTGGATCGCGAAATCGGGATCTCCTTCCACGGGACGGCCGCCGAGCCGCTCCGCCAGCTCGGCGATACGGATCGGGCCTCGGGTCACGGACTCAACGCGCGAGCAGAACGGCAACCGGCGAGGTCCGAACGACCGCCGCCGCGTTGCTGCCGAGGAAGTACTCGTTGATCCGGTTGCGCCCGAACGCCCCCATTACGATCAGACCCGCGCGGGAGCTACGCGCTGTATCGACCAGCTTCACGTCCGGCCGGCCCAGCGTGGACGAAGTCTCGCGGATCGGAACGGTGAGCGAGCCGAGCAGTCGCCGAACTTCCTCGAAGCGGGCGGCGGCGCGTCCCTTGTCCTTGGAGTCCACGAAGACGTGGATGGCCTGCTCGGTTCGGCCAGCGAACTCCACCGCCACCTTGGCGGCGATGCGCGAGCCCGGAGAGCCATCGAAGCCCACCAGGATGGGCCCTCCGAACTCCGCGCCCACCGGTACGACGATGGTCGGCTTGGTGGTCTTGCGCAGCACTCCGTCAACCGTCGATCCGACCAGAGCCGTTCGACAGGCGGCGTGCTCACCGTCACGGCCCAGCACCAGGAGGTCGACGTTCTGTCCGCGCTCGACGATCCGGTCGTCGGCGATGCCCCGCGCGGACTCCGGCACGCACTCCACGCCCTGGGCCCGCGCGAGTTCGCCGACCCGGCGGCAGGCACCCTCCGCTCGTGCCTTCAAGAAGCCCTCGACTCCATCCAGGGCGGGTGGCGTGACACCGAGCGCGTCGGCACGAAGGCCCTGGAGAGAGCGGTCTTCGACGACCGTCACGCCGTGCAAGCGCGCCCGCAGGCGCGCGGCGAGCGCAACGCCGTACCGTTCGGCGGCACTCGCCGCATCGGAGCCATCGGTTGCCAACAAGATCGATTCGATCATTCCCTTCTCCGCTCTCGAACGGGTACCTGCCGTTCGACTCCTCGTGGCACTCCACGCCGGGACAGACGATGCCTCGGAGCTGGTCCCATCAAGAATCGCATCACTCTTTCCGGTGCCGTACCGCGGATGGAAACCCCGGAAGCGCGATCGCTCCGTCCATCTGCACGAACGAAATCGAGATCCTGGCCACCGGCTCTTCTTCGTTCATTGCGCTGCGCCGGTACAGCTGTCGGCCGTTGCTCACTTCCATGGATTCGACGACCGCCATGCGGCCCCCCGGGACGGCCCCGGAATGAAACCGTCGAGTGGCGCAAGAGTACGAAAGCCCCGCGGGAACTGTCAAATGGGAGTTGAGGGGCCCCGTTGCGGGCCCTTCGGGGACGTGCGATATCCCACCGGTGTCCCTCGTCCAGCCCGCTCTATTCCGGCGTTTCCCGGCTCTCCAGGGCCGCCTCCCCCATCACGGCTTTCTGTCCGGACCGACACCAGTGGAGCCCCTCCCGATCGACGGGCTCGAGGGCGCGCAGCTGCTGGTGAAGCGCGACGATCGCTCCTGTCCGACCTATGGAGGCAACAAGCCGCGCAAGCTCGAGTTCGTGATAGGGCGCTGTCTGGAGCGGGGGGTGCGACGGCTGGTGACCACCGGCGGGCTGGGGACCAATCACGGGCTCGCCACCACGATCCTCGGCCGGGAGGCGGGCCTGACCACGACGCTGCTGCTGGTGGATCAGCCCGTGACCGAGAAGGTGCGGGAATCGCTGCTCCTCTTCACCGCCTACGGCGCGGAGGTGGTCCACAGCCGCAACATTCCCGGAACCGCCCTCCAGGGCATTCGGATCCTCCTGCGCTCCCGGCTCCGGGGAGAGCGCCCGATGCTCGTGCCCGCCGGCGGGTCCAGTGTCGAGGGGACTCTGGGCTTCGTGTCCGCTGCCTTCGAGCTGGCCGAGCAGATCCAGGCCGGAATGCTCGAGAGGCCCTCCGAGATCTATCTGCCGGTCGGAACCGGCGGGACCTACGTGGGTCTCGCCCTGGGCCTGCGCCTGGCCGGTATCCCCTCGAGAGTCGTCGGCGTCCTGGTGACGGACATCCTGCCGCCTTCGCCGGCCCGGCTGGCGAGGGCCGCCAGAGCGGCGCTGCGGAGGCTCCGCCGCGCGGATCCCTCGATTCCCGAGCTGGCTCTGGGCCCCGCGGACTTTCCGGTAACCACGGGACAGGTCGGCCCTGGCTACGGAGCGTCGACGCCGGCGGCCGAGCGGGCCGTACGCGCGGCCCTCGATGCGGGCCTCGGTCTCGAAACCACTTACACTGGAAAATGTCTGGCCGAGATCCGCGAGCGAGCCGGACGCGGGGCGTTGGACCAGGGACCGATCCTGTTCTGGAACACCTTCAACAGCGTCGAGGTCAAGCAGCGTGCACCGCGCCCCTTCGACCCGGCGGAGCTGCCGAGGAGCTTGCGCCAGCTCTTCGAATGAGGGAGGGTCGGCGACTCGATGACTTCCGCCTCCCCCCTGCACGCCACGCGCCGCGGCTTCCTCCGCCTGGCGGCAACCAGCGCGGCCCTCGCCGCCGTGGCGAGGCTTCCGGTGGCCAGCGCCCTCTCGGCGAACGGCAGCGAGACCGTCTTCTTCTCCGCGTACGAGAGGGAGATCCTGACGCGAGTGGTGGAGCGCATGGTGGCGACGGGAGCAGCGGAGGCACCCGCGGTGCGAGAGACCCGCACCATCGAGGTCATCGATCGGCTCTGCTTGGGCCTCGACCCGGAGGTCTCCGGAGTCCTGCCCACCCTGCTGCGACTGGTGGAATGGGGGCCCGTCCTCTTCGAATTCACCTTCACCCGCTTTTCGAAGATGAGCGATGCCGAAAAGGACGCCTCCCTGCGCGCGTGGATGACCAGCCGCATCGGACTGCGGCGTCGGGCCTTCTACGCGCTCCGCAATCTCTCCTACCTGGGCTACTACAGCCAGGAGGCCACCTGGGCACTGATCGGATACCGGGGGCCGTTTCGGTTGGACGAAGAGGCGCCCGCGTGAGCCTCGACCTGCGTGAGCTCGAAGAGGATCTCCGCGAGGAGACCGACGTCTGCGTGATCGGTTCCGGAGGCGGAGGCGCCGTCGCGGCCGCGGAGATCGCCGCGGGGGGGCGATCGGTGGTGGTGCTCGAGCAGGGTCCTCACTGGACGGCCCCGGATTTCACGCAGCGCGAGGAGGAGATGCTGCCGCGCCTCTTCGAGGAGGCGGGGATGCGCCAGACCGTGGACGGCTCGGTGATCGTCCTCCAGGGGCGCAACGTCGGCGGCTCCACCGTTCACAACCTCTGTTACTGCTTCCGGGCGCCGGAACCCGTCCTCCGCCTCTGGCAGCGGGAATTCGGCCTCGGTTCCCTGACTTCCGAGGCCCTCGCGCCCAGCTTCGAGCAGGTCGAACGAAACCTCAGGGTGAAGCGCATCCGCGAGGATGAGATCAACGCGATGAATCGCGTGATTCGCGCCGGCGCCGAGAAGCTCGGCTACTCGGGCCTGGTGGCGAAGCACAACCGCGAGAACTGCGTCCAGAGCGGATTCTGCATCCTGGGCTGCTTCTTCGGCGCCAAGCAATCGATGCTGGTGACCTACGTCCCCCGCGCCGAGCAAGCCGGGGCTCGCATTCTCGCGAGTGCTCGCGCCGAGCGGATCGAGACCCAGGGCGGTCGCGTGCGGCGGGTCCGAGGCCACGCCGTCGGCGAAGCCGGCCGGACGGGGAGGAGCTTCGAGATCGGCGCGAAGGTGGTGGTGCTCGCGGCCGGTGCCGTCGCCTCCCCGGACCTGCTGCTGCGAAGCGGGATCGCGAACTCGAGCGGCTTGGTGGGAAGGAACCTGCACCTGCATCCCCAGGTGATGCTGGCGGGTATCTTCGAAGAATCGCTTCAACCCTACCGCGGCATTCCGCAGAGCTACGTCGTGGACGAGTTCATCGATCTCGAGCGGGATCCCCGTTCGGGTTACTACCTGATGCCGGTCACCGGCTTCCCGACGCTCACGGCGGCGGGCCTCCCCGGATTCGGCTGCGACCACTTCCGCTTCATGAAGAGCTTCGACCGTCTCGCCGGCCTGCTGGTGCTGCTCCACGACCAGAGCTCCGGAAGCGTGCGGCCCGGTGCGAGCCTCGGGAGCCCGGAGATCCGATACGCCCTGGAGGAAGGGGATCGCCGGCGGCTCGCCCGGGGGCTCGTACACAGCGCCGAGGTGCTCTTCGCCGGAGGCGCTCGTCGGGTCGTGGTGCCCTACTGGGTGGATCCGCTGGTGTTGGAGCCGGGAGACGCTCTCGGCGCGATCGAGGAGCGCGGGATCCACGAGGGCGAGATCGCGATCTCCGCCGCCCACCCCCAGTCCACCTGCGGCATGGGCAGCGACCCGTCGAAGAGCGTGGTGAACGAATTCGGGGAGAGCCACGACGTGTCCGGCCTCTTCGTGGCGGACATGAGCGTATTCCCGACCTCACTGGGGGCTCCACCCCAGATCACCACGGCGGCCCTGGCGGACCGGACCGCCCGCCACATCCTGGAGCGCTGGCCCGAGCTCGCCGCTTGACGGGGGCTAGGAGCCCGACCCAAGACTGGGTAGTGCGGCCCAGCCGTCAAGACGCCCCGCTGGCAAGGCGCGCGAGGGAGGCATAGCCGTAGCTACGGCGACCGACCGCAACGCAGCCAGCGGGGATGGATGGGCGGCTGGACGCGCTGCCCGGTCTTGGGTCAGGCTCCTAGCCTAGCTGCCCTCGGGCCCGACGCCGGCCACGCAGCGGAGCACGTCGGTCTCGGTCACCATCCCCAGGAGGTGCTCGCGTTCGACCACGGGCAGGCAGCCAATCTTCTTCTCCGCCATCACCCGGGCGGCTTCGTCGATGCTGGCATCCGGGCCGATCACGATGGGAGGAGCGGACATCACCCGTGCGATTTCCACCACATGGAGAAAGGCGCGGCGCTCGGCGCCCCGGTGCTCCGAGAGAACCGACAGGGAAGCGCGCAGCAGATCTCGCTCCGACACCACGCCCACCAGCTTCCCGCCCTGGACCACGGGCATGTGGCGCACGTGACCGAGCGTCATGATATCCTCGACCGTCGACAGCCGTTCGCTGACCGAGATCGTGACCACATTCTTGCCCATGATGTCGCGAACCCGTATATCCGCCATCAGCCGGGATCATGAATGCAAAGGGAGTCTGTGGACAAGAAAAAAACCACCCGGAAGCGCACTTCCCCTTCCGTCGAAGAGGAGGACAACGGCGCCGGATTCTTCCCGGATCTGCTGCGCCGCGGCCTGACCCTCGGCTTCACCGGATTCTTTCTCACCGAAGAGGCCGTTCGCAAGGCTCTCGGTGAGTCGGTCCCCCGCGATCTGATGGACTTCATCCTGGCCCAGAGCGAGCAAACCCGGGCGGAGTTTCTCGACCGGATCTCGAAGGAGTTCGCGCGGACACTCAGCAGCCTCGATCCGGTGGAGGTGGTGAAGCGGCTCCTGGACGGACGCAGCATCGAACTCAGCGCAAGCATTCGCCTGGTACCGTCCGACACCGCGAAAGGTGGGCGGGGGGTGAAACTCTCAGTGAGGGGACCGGAGGAACCCGCGTGACGCGCGCGGGCGCGACACCTGCAAAGAGATCGGTAGCCCGGTCCTGGGCCGGCTGGATTCTCACGGCTCTTCTGCTGGCCTACGCAGCAGTGCTTCACAAGGGAATCGGCCCGATCCCCAGCAATCTGGAATCCAACTGGTACAACCCGAACACGTTCCTGCTGGGCGCCCTTCAGGGCAGCTGTCTCGGCGCCGCCACGGAGAGCGCGGGATCGGCAATCGCTCTCCTGGCTCTCCCCGCCCTGGCCACCGCAGTGGCGGTCTTCTTCACCAGCCGTTCCGCCGTGGCCAGGATGCTCGCGACGGCCTCGGTGATCGCGGTGGTCCTCTTCGCGTACTACGGCGTGCAGGCTCCGGGTGTGTGGAAATTCTTCCACTGGCGGTGGAGCGGCTGCATGGTGCTCTTCTCGATCTGCCTGGCCGCCGCACTCACGGCGCCGCTTCTCGCCGAGCGCTGGAAGCGCCGGGGCTGGCCCTTGCGGCTCCTCCTCTACCTTCCCCTCTTCGCCGCCGCGGTGGTCTTCGAGCGCAACGTGACCGGTACGGACGACACACTGCAGTTCGCGATCTCCCCCTGGCCGGTGGTGCAGGTGTTCGGACTCGAGGTCTTCGCCTCCGTCATCGCGGTTCTGTTGCTCGGAGTGGCCATCGGTCTCTGGATGGTGAGCCTGGGCCTGGAGCGGACACCCGGGGATCGGATCGCCCTCTCCATCGTCGCAGCCGTGCTGGCGCCGGCGATTCCAACCGCCGCCCTGTGGCTGGGATCCAGTCAGGGCCTGGTGCCGTTCCGAGCGGGCCCGGTGCTCCTCGCCGGCACCGCTGCGATCGCGCTGGCGGCGCTGGCCATCGCCGCAACGCTCGGCGTCGGCCGCGGCTCGGGCAAGCTCAACCGTCGGGCGCGCACCTGGGCTCTGGGCGCGCTGCTGCTGGGTCTGCCCTTGCTGGTGGGACAGATCTTGACCCGCCTCGACTACACCGCCACCCGTGACGTCCGGGCGGGGCAGATCATCGACGCGCTCCAGCGCCATTACGAGAAGCAGTCCATCTATCCCGAGAAGCTGGAAGAGCTGGTCGGGGCCGGCGATCTGGCGGAGATTCCCAAACCGCGAATCGGCTTCGCCTGGCTCTCCCGGCAGGAATTCCTCTACCAGAGCTTCGGCACCAGCTACATCCTCGAGTTCTCCGCACCCCGCTGGATCCAGTGCGCCTACAACCCACCCTACCAGGACGAGTACGAGGAGGAGGAAGAAGAAGATCTGGAAGATCTCGGCGGTGCCTGGTCCTGCCCGTCGAAGCCCCCAGAGCTCTGGTAGCTCGACCGGGGACGGTGTTGCCTAGTCGCCAACCTCCCTGGTAAAGGTCAGGAACGCCATCGCGGGACGTTTCGACGAGTCGCGCATGGCGAACTGCATGGAGTCGAAGGTCCAGCCCTGCTCGGTCCACTCGTTCAAGATCCTCTCGAGTTCCTCGTCGCACACATTGCTGGTCTCGACGACCTTGTAGTGGAGGGTCACGGGCTCTCCTCGGAAAGCGATCGCTGGGCCATTTCCTTGGCCGCGTAGGTGAGAATCAAGTCGGCGCCGGCACGCTTGATGGAGACCAGCGCCTCCTCCATGGCGCGCGGGCCATCGATCCAGCCGCGCTCGGCAGCGGCGTGGATCATCGAGTACTCGCCGGAGACGTGATAGGCGGCCAGCGGTACGTCGAACTCGCGTCGGGCATCGGCGAGGATGTCCAGGTAGGGAAGCGCGGGCTTCACCATCAGGGCGTCGGCACCCTCGGCGAGGTCGAGGCGCATCTCGCGCAGTGCCTCGCGACGGTTGGACGGATCCATCTGGTAGGCGCGTCGGTCCCCGAAGGCCGGAGTGCTCTCGGCGGCGTCGCGGAAGGGCCCGTAATAGGCACTGGCAAACTTCGCGGCGTAGGAGAGAATTGCGACCTGATCGAAGCCGCTCTCGTCGAGCGCGGCGCGAATCGCTCCAACCCGCCCGTCCATCATGTCCGACGGAGCCACCACGTCGGCACCGGCGCGGGCATGCGAGAGTGCCGTCGACGCCAGGCGTTCGACCGACGGATCATTCGAGACCTCGCCGTTCTCGACGATTCCGCAGTGGCCGTGATCCGTGTACTCGCACAGACAGACGTCCGTCACGACGCAGAGATCCGGAATGTCGGCCTTGATCGCCTCCACCGCCCGCTGAACGATTCCATCCGGAGCGTCGGCGCCCGAACCACGAGCGTCCTTCTCGGCCGGAATCCCGAAAAGGATGACGGCGGGAATTCCCAGATCGGCAGTCGCCTTGGCCTCGGAGACGACCTGGTCGACCGAGTACCGGAAGACTCCGGGCATCGAATCCACCGGATCCCGAACCCCACTGCCCTCGACGACGAAGAGCGGAAGAATCAGGTCCTTTCGGGAAAGTCGCGTCTCCCGGACCATCGACCGCAGTGTCTGGTTTCGGCGCAACCGCCGCAGCCTGGTTTTGGGAAAGGTCATTGGCATCCTCCCTGCCCCTCGCTGTCCCGTCCGCGGCTGGCGGCGTGTTCCGCCAGCGCTTCGACCAGCGCCCGTGCTTCGGCTCTTTCGGGGACCACGTCCGGCTCGATTCCCTCGGCACGCAAGGCATCGGCCGTCACCGGGCCAATGGAGGCGACGGTACAGCGGCCCGCCGCCTCCCGCGCGGTGGCGTCGAGACCCCTGAAGAAATGCCGCACCGCCGAGGGACTGGCAAAGGTCAGCGCATGAAACTCCCCTCGCGCCAGTCTCTCGCCGAGACGTTCCCAGGCGACATCCGCGGCCACGGTGCGATAGACCGCGACGGCATCGACCCGGGCCCCGGCCTCGCGCAGCCCATCGGGAAGTACCTCACGACTCTTCTCGGCGCGCGGAAGCAAGAAGCGCTTTCCCGCTGGAGGCAATTCTCGCCGGACCTCATCGAGCATCCCCTCGGCATCGAAGCGGCTGACCGGGACCCGGTCGACCGGGAAGCCCACCTCGAGGGCGGCAGCCGCCGTGGCCGGACCGACGCAGACGACATCCGCGCAAAGCCCGGCCAGGTTGCTGCCTCGCTCCGCGGCGCGAGCCGCCAGCTGCCGGGCTGCGTTCGCACTCGTCAGCAGGAGCACGTCGTATTCCGCGAGCCCAGCGAGGGCGGCATCGATCTCCGGGGATGCGGGAATGGCCTCGATCCGAATCATCGGAATCACGACGGCCTCCGCCCCGGCCTCCTGCAGCGCATCGCGCAAGGAGGCCGATTGCTCCGCAGTTCGGGTGACCAGCACCCGCTTTCCGAACAGCGGGAGCCGCTCGAACCAGGCGAGGGGTTTCCGCAAGCGCACCACATCCCCGACCACCACGGCGGCAGGCGCTCCGAGGCCAGCCTCGCGAGTGCGTTTCACCAGCTCGGAGAGCGGCGCTTCCACCACGCGCTGCCGCGGCGTGGTGCCCTCCATCACCACCGCGGCGGGCGTACCTGGCGCTCTGCCACCCAACAGCAGGTGCCCGACGATCTCCTCGAGGTTGCTCATCCCCATCAGGACCACGAGGGTGTCAGCCGACGCGGCTAGGCCTTCCCAGCGGATCTGCTCTCGGACGCGGGTGGGGTCCCGGTGTCCCGTCACGACCGCGAAGGAGGCCGAATATCTCCGGTCCGTCACGGGAATCCCCGCATAGGCGAGGGCCGCAATCGACGAGGTCACGCCGGGCACGACCTCGAAGGGGACGCCCGCATCGAAGCAGGCAGTGGCCTCCTCGCTGCCCCGTCCGAAGACGAAGGGGTCACCGCCCTTGAGGCGCACCACGGTCTTTCCCGCCCGCGCCAGCTCGATCAGGAGCGCGGTGGTCTCCGTCTGGGGGCGGGTGGGAGGGTCGTGGCCACGCTTGCCCACGTTGATGCGCTCGGCGCCGGCCGGTGCCAATTCCAGAAGCTCTGGGGGAGCGAGGGAGTCGTAGACCACTGCGTCGGCACTGCGAAGGGCTCGCTCACCGCGCAAGGTGATCAGATCCGGCGCACCGGGGCCCGCACCCACCAGGATGACCCTGCCGAGGGAGCTTCCCCGGCTCACTCGATCGCCTCGGCTCGAGCCGCCTCGAGGATCGACGCGGCTCCTTCGCGGAGCGCCTCGTCGGCGGCGCGGCTTCCCGCCGACGCCGCATCCGCAACCGCCGCCTCTGCCGAGGCACGGACCACCCGCCGGCCGTCGGGGCTCGCGACCAGCCCGCGCAGCACGACCCGGTCCCGGGAGGCCCGCTGCGCCAGCGCCGCGAGGGGGACGTTGCAGTCTCCCCCCAGGCGGGCGAGGAAGGCGCGTTCCGCCGTGAGCTCCGCGCGGGTGCCGGGGTGCTCGACGGCCAGAAGCTCCGCGGCGATCGGGTCTCCGTCTCGCGTCTGGATGGCGAGGGTCCCCTGACCCACCGCGGGGAGCAGCAGGTCCGGATCCACACGCTCGTGAATACGGTCTCCGAGCCCGAGACGGTCGAGCCCGGCACAGGCGAGGATCACCGCGTGGAGGTCCTGCTCCTCCAGCTTGCGAAGTCGCGTGTCGACATTGCCGCGCAAGGGAACGATCTCGAGATCGGGGCGCATGGCGCGCAGCTGGCTTCCCCGTCGCACGCTACCGGTTCCCACCCGCGCCCCGCGTGGAAGCTCCTCCAGGCTGCAGCGGGCCTCGCGTCCGATCAGAGCGTCCCTGGGATCGGCTCGTTCGGGGAACGCCGCCAGAACCAGGCCGGACGCGATCGCCGCGGGCAGATCCTTGGCGCTGTGGATCGCGAGATCCGCCCGGCCGCCGAGCAGCGCCTCCTCGATTTCCTTGATGAAGAGGCCCTTGCCGCCGATCTTCGCCAGCGAGACGTTCTGGATCCGATCGCCGGTGGTCCGGATCTCGACCAGCTCGGTCTCGACACCGAGGCTCTCCTCGATTCGCCGGGCGATGAAGCCGGACTGGGTGAGCGCGAGCTGGCTCCCGCGGGTTGCGATGCGGAGCCTGCTCATGACCCGCCGTTCTCACTCGGGGGCGCCTCGTCGGCCTCGGTGTCCGGCGCGTCGTCGTGCTCCAGGCCGAAGAGAGCGCGCGCTGCCTCCAGATAGACCAGCGCCTCCTCGCGATCCACTTCCTTGCGGAGCCGGGAGAGCGGCGCGTGCAGGAGCTTGTTGACGATCGCGCGGGTGAGCGCGTCCACCCCCGCCTCCTGCGACTCGTCGAGGTCGAGGCGGGAGAGCATCCGATCGAGCTCGCGGACCCGCACCTCCTCGGCGCGCTCCCTCAGGTGCTGGATGGTGGGAACCGCACTGAGAGCCGCCAGCCACCCCTCGAAGCGCTGCTGCTCTTCGATG
>Ga0307423_1001577_pt1 | contig 13578 bp, 10 predicted proteins | sample SalMarWE160310MG_FD_202154 | JGI IMG/M metagenome (GOLD analysis project Ga0307423, IMG submission 202154) | Salt marsh sediment microbial communities from the Plum Island Ecosystem LTER, Massachusetts, United States - WE1603-10 | ecosystem: Environmental > Aquatic > Marine > Intertidal zone >...
TCAACCATTCTTTGATCTTTTCTTTAGAGGGAACGGTCCCGACCGAAACGACCTTGCCGTTAATCACCAGAGCCGGAGTTCCCATGACGCCATAGCTCGCGATTTCCTTGATGTCTCTCACGTGATCCACGGCCGCGGGAAGGTTCATCTCAGCCGCCACCTCCATGACCTCTCTTTCCAGCCTGTCGCATCGGGCACATCCAGGCCCCAGCACTCTAATTTCCAGACCCTCGGAAACATCTTCATCAACCGGCCTGCCCAGGAATTTGTTGAACTCTCGCAACAGTGCCTTTCCGTAGGCCTCTTTGGCTCTGTCCGGTATGTAGTTATGCCTGGAAAGCCGTTTGACGAGTTCTGTCCGGATCTCCTCATCCGGTTTTTCGGCGTAATGGTCCGCCATATCCTGCAAAGCCTTATTCAGGCCCGCGACACCGACCGGCTGCCCGTTGATATGAATCTTCACAAAATCGTCCGGAGACATCTCTATTGCCCTTCACCCCACGATCCAGCCGTAGCCCATCCCGGCCATGGTTGAGAGAATGACGATAATCAGACAAAAAACCGCTGTCTTTTTCACGCCCATCACACCCCCGATCACGAGCATATTGGGCAGCGATAACGCGGGCCCCGCCAGGAGCAGGGATAGGGCGGGTCCTTTTCCCATGCCGGCACCGATCAGACCCTGAAGAATGGGTACCTCCGTGAGGGTGGCAAAGTACATCAACGCCCCGGAAACTGCGGCGAACAAATTGGCCCACAATGAATTTCCTCCCACCAGATCCTGAATATAGCGTTCCGGAATCAGAGCGGTATGGCCGGGTCTTCCTAACATGAAACCAGCCACCAGGACCCCGGCTCCCAACAGGGGAAAGATCTGCTTCATGAAGCCCCAGGTGGATTGCACCCATTCGGATCGTTCCTCCCCCGTGAACCATGACTTGAGCATGAAGGCAAGTCCAAGGAGCAGGCCGATCACCAGATACCATTTCGCCGCAAAGATGGCCGGCCAGAGTCCCGTGGACTCGGGAGCCGGTTTGGCGAAGGCGGCAAAGACGAGGATCAGGACCATGACAAGCATGAAGAGCCCATCCTGTCCCAGAGTCCTTCCTTTTTCTTCCTCATCCGGCAGGTAGATCTGGCCGGCTGTCCGAGCGGCATCATCTTTTCGGAAAATAAGGGCCATGAGCAAGCCGGTGACGATCGCAAAGGCAATGGCGCCCACGGCCCTTGCTACCCCGAGCTGCCATCCCAGGATTCTGGCCGTCAACACGATGGCCAGCACATTGATGCCGGGACCCGAATAAAGAAAGGCTGTTGCAGGACCAATCCCCGCCCCCCGGGTATAGATCCCGGCAAACAGGGGCAGCACCGTGCAGGAGCAAACCGCAAGAACCGAGCCCGAGACGGCGGCTACAGAATAAGAAAGGATCTTTTTCGCACCGGCTCCAAAGTATTTGAGCACAGACGCCTGGGACACAAAAACCGCAATGGCCCCTGCAATGAAGAAGGCCGGGATCAGGCAGGCCAAAACATGCTCGCGAGCGTATTCCCGAAGCATCATAAAGGCCTCCAGCCCGGATTGCCGAATGGTTGGATGGTTCCACGGTATCGTGTAGGCGGCCAGGAAGATCAATATGATGAGAAGAAGTTTGGTCCGTTCTTTCATGGTCGGGCTTCCTTTAAGATTTTACGGTCTCATAATCTTTCTATATGAATAGCGATATGCCTATGTAGCTATGTCTTTTCGCAAAAAAAATTATCGCCGGCACACGGCTTCCCGCCGAATCGACGGGAGCCTTTCAATCAGCCTGACAATCCGCGGATCATCCTCCAGCCAGTGCCTCAGGTTTCCCAGGACAGCAGCCGCGTATGGACTGCTGCGGCCGTCATTCAGGTGATAATTGACCCACACGCCTTCTTTGCGGGATTCGACCAATCCTGCATCTTCAAGGACTTTCAGATGCTTTGACACGGTCGGCTGGGCCAGCTCAAGGGCGGCCTGAATTTCACAAACGCACATGACCTTATGTTCCAGCATCTTGACGATGGCTATTCGATTTGGATCAGAAAGGGCCTTCATGACCCTGACAAACGCTTTCATGGGAACCTCTCATATATTGCTCTTTAGCAATATATTGATTTCCTCCCTCACGTGTCAAGAACAAAAAACAGTGCCATTGCAAGAATGACGGCTTCGCAGAAAGTCGGAAAATTGACTTTCCCGTCATACCGGCCCCGCATCAAGTGCGGGATAAACTCCAGCCGGTATCCAGTAAAATCAATAAATTAAAACCCATCTGGACCCCGGTTTTCACCGGGGTGACGACTTTTTACGAGTTCATCAAGAATGGTATTGACAGAAAAAGAGGAAATGCCGATAATTCGATACATGTCGAACTATCAAAAAGAAAATGTCGAGCGATTTGCTGAGATATTCAAGGCTTTGTCAAATCCGAATCGCCTTCGCATATTCTTGACTCTCGTGTCTTGCTGTGAGCCCGGCATTGTCCACACCATTGAAGCAGAAGCGGGAAAGGCCTATGTGGGCGAGCTGGCGAAAGACCTGGCGATCGGGTCCTCCACGGTTTCTCATCACATCAAGGAACTTCACCGGGCAGGCCTGATCCACATGGAGAGAAAAGGTCAGAATGTTGAGTGCTGGATTGACGCAGACGTTGTGCGGGATCTGGCGACTTTCTTTTCACAGTAGGGGAGCGCACCATTTGGTACTTCAATCAAAAGGATTGAGATGTCACTTGAAAATGGTCTGATGGCCGCGGCTCTGGGGTTTGCCGCATTCGCGGCCGGCGTTCTGACATTCTCCTGGGTGTGGGCCAGGCACGCCTGTAAACCGAAGCGGCGAATTCCTGACAAAACGCCCGCTGACTTTGGCTTGCCCTACGAGACAACAAGATTTCCGAGCGGGGGTGCTATGCTGAACGGATGGCTCATCCCCGCCAAGACGAATCCTGCAGCGGGCCCGACCATCATCCTCTGTCACGGTTGGTCACGGAACGCCTCGAAGATGCTGCCCATGGCGCGGGCGCTGCATGAGGCCGGTTTCGCAGTCCTTCTGTATGACGCTCGGGGCCACGGCAAGAGTGGAAGCGACGGCCCGATCACGGGTCTCAAGTTTGCGCAGGACCTCATCGCAGCCATTGACCACCTGGAAGGGCGGCCCGAGTTGAAGATAGTACGCCTGGGGGTCGTTGGCCACTCGTTGGGCGGTGTGGGTGCCATTCTCGCCGCCTCCATGGAGCCAAGGATTCGAGCGCTGGTCAGTATCTCGGCTTTCGCCGACCCCGTGGACATCTTCGAGCAAGTCATGCGCGAGCTGCATATCCCGCGGTGGCCCTTTCTGTGGATTGCCTGTCGGATCATCGAGCGTTGGGTGAGGCGTCCCATGGCCGAGGTGACGCCCAGAAACCGGATCAGCCGGGTGCACGTGCCGACCTTCCTTATGCACGGGGCTTTTGATGAATTCATCGCACCGTCGAACATGGACACCCTGCGTGCAGGGGCTCCTCAAGGGCAGGTGCAGACCTGGCTGGTTCCAGATGGGGCACATTCCGATTTTATCGAGCGGCGTGACTGCGCGCAACGGATTGTCGGGTTTCTGAAGGACAGTCTGCGAGCCACGGGAAATGGAGATTGAGCCGGGGACGGAGGATGGGACACACGATAGGGTTTCCTACATATCTAGATAGATTATAGTGTTTCTCCATATAACGTTTCGCCTGGTTGATGGACTCTTAAGAAATCATGATTCGTCATGCCGGACTTGATCCGGCATCCAGAACATGTTCAGATGACTGGATTCCGGCTTTCGCCGGAATGACGCCTTCTTTGATTCTGTGACAGTCCCATTGGTGACCGTTGTCAATCGGAACATGTTCTTGAGAAATACCATGGTTTGACAATGCTACGAATCGTCTGCATTGTATTTATATAAAGATGTGAAGAAAGAACCGGTTTTTATGAATGACATCAAGATCATCCCGCAACCAGCGGGCAATTTGCAAGGCAGCTGCTGACCCCCAAAGGCAAAGGCTCAGGTGAGCCCGCCCAGCGTGGATCAGCCCTTTGTTGAAGGATCGGTCGCAACGGATGCAGGGATTCTGCCCAGGGTGTCTTCTTCCTTGCGTTGGGCGGATCACTGGGGGACCATCAAGGCCCGTTGGGGGGTAGGCCGCATGCACTATACCGTCGAGCCTGGACTCTATGCGCTGGGCGATCCCGGTCCGCGGGCACCTGTTTTTGTCACTGCCAATTACAAGATGAGCTTTGACCGGCTTCGCGAATCCCTGCCGGGCCGCGATGCCTGGATTCTGGTTTTGGACACCAAGGGAATTAATGTCTGGTGTGCTGCTGGAAAGGGGACCTTTGGAACCGACGAGCTGGTTCAACGCATTGCAGCGAGCAATCTCTCCGGGGTGGTCTCTCACAGGGAGCTGATTCTTCCGCAGCTGGCAGGCCCCGGCGTAGCAGCCCACAAGGTCCCAAAGCTCTCGGGCTTCAAGGTCATTTACGGTCCTGTCCGCGCCAAGGATTTGCCCGTCTTCATGGACAATGGTCTGAGGGCCCTGCCTGAGATGCGGCTAAAGACCTTTACGACCCGGGAAAGAGCGGCGCTGATCCCGATCGAGTTGGTGGGGGCCATGAAGTGGGCCCTGATCATCATTGCCGTCTTTTTCTTGGTGGGGGGTGTGGGCAATCCTGGCGGTTTTTGGGCTAATGCTCTCGACCATGGGCTCGTTGCTGCATCCGCAATTCTGGCGGCACTTCTGGCCGGCGCCGTTTTCACACCGCTCCTTCTGCCCTGGCTCCCGGGCCGGGCCTTTTCTCTGAAAGGTCTGAGCGTCGGACTTGTTGCCGCGGTGGTTCTCATGATTTTTCGAATCGAGAGCCTGAGCGCGTGGCCTGGTTTTCTTGAAGGGCTGGCGTGGTGTTTCCTGGTGCCCAGCGTGGCCGCATACCTGGGAATGAATTTTACGGGCGCCTCCACGTACACCTCTCTTTCAGGGGTCAAGAAAGAGATGCGGTGGGCCGTGCCTCTTGAGATTGCCGGTGCCGTGGTCGGACTGGGCCTCTGGATAGGATCAAGGTTTGTGGCATGATGAGGAAGTGATATGGCTGAATTAATCTACCTCCCGAACGTGGTCACCTTGCAGCTTGACCAGGAAAAATGTGTGGGCTGCGGTCTGTGCCTGGTCGTTTGTCCCCATAAGGTTTTCAGCATGAACAACGGGCATGCCCGGATCCAGGATCGTGACGCCTGCATGGAATGCGGCGCCTGTGCCCGAAACTGTCCCACAGAAGCCGTGACAGTAGAGGCGGGTGTGGGTTGCGCTGCAGCGGTCATCAATTCGGCCCTGGGTCGTGACGGCAGTGCCTGCTGCTGTGTGATCGAGCCGCGAAACGATTCGGGCGGGGCAACAGACTGTTCCTCAAGGCCCAGCCGGCCTACCTGTTGTTAGTGTCCATTCATGAATAGCATAATAAGCGACCGGAACGATGATTAGGGTGAAGGCCGTCGAGGTGAAAAGTCCAAAGATCAATGCCCAGGCCAGACCGGAGAAAATCGGGTCCAGGGTAATCGGCCAGACACCTAGTGCCGTTGAGGCGGCTGTCAGCATAATGGGGCGGAATCTGACCGCACCGCTCTGGAGAATCGCCTCCTTGAGCGGAACATGATCTTTGAGGGCCTGCTGAATAAACTCGATGAGGACGAGGGAATTGCGGATGACGATACCTCCCAGCGCAATCATTCCGATCATACTGGTGGCTGTAAAGAAGACCGGATTTTGAAATCCTCCTACCGGTGCGGTGAAAAGGAGATTGAAAAGCCAGAACCCGGGCATGATCCCGATCAGGGTAAGCGGAATCGCCACCATGATTAAAAGGGGCATGAAAAAGGAGTTCATCTGGATGACGAGCAAAATGTAAATTCCCACCAGGGCCGCCATATAGGCGATGCCCAGATCCCGAAAGACCGTCAGGGTAATCTTCCACTCGCCTTCTCCGGCCCAGTCGACCCGCAGCCCCTGGGGAAGGGGGTTCTCCTCAAGCTTCTTCTGCATGTCCAGGACGGCCTCGCCGGGGGCTCGTCCCGCCATCTCACCAAAGACGTAAACCACCCTTTCCAGATTCTTGTGGTAAATGGGCTGTCCTTCAGGAATGAGGTCGAAGCGTCCAATCTCCGCCAATGTGATCATGGCCCCGGCACCCGTTTTCACAGGGATCCGGGAGAGGGCCGCCAACCCCGTTCGGTTGTCACGAGGCAAAATAAGCCTGACTAAAAGGGATTGACGTTCCCGCGGCGTGTGAGCCGTGCCCGGGACTTCGCCACTGAGGGCCATTCTCAGCGTACGGGTGATCATCTCCGTGGAGACGCCGTGCAGCGCGGCTTTTTCTTTGTCTATAACGAAGTCGATTCTGTCTCGCGCGGCTTCGGCCGTGTCGTCAATGTCGACCACAAAGGGTTCATCGGCCATGACCTCCTTGATGTAAGCGGCTCCCTGAATCAGCGAATCATAGGTTTTGTCCGGCGTGCCATAGACTTCGGCCACCAGAGTGGAAATCACCGGGGGGCCGGGCGGCAGCTCTACAATTTTGATCACAGCACCCTGCTCAGCGGCGATCTCCTGCAGATCCTTTCGAAGTCTCAAGACGATTTCATGGCTTTGTTGCTTTCGCCTGGCCTTGTCTGCGAGATTGACCCGGATGTCCGCCAGCTGGCCGCCTTCCCGCAAGTAGTAATGGCGAACCATTCCATTGAAATCCATGGGCGATGACGTTCCCACAAAAGAAACAAAATGGGTGACCTCGGGCACCTGTCGCAGATAATCTTCAAAGTGCCGCACGACCCCGTCGGTGGCCTCAAGGGGTGTCCCTTCGGCCATGTCGATCACAATTTGAAGTTCGTTTTTGTTGTCAAAGGGAAGGATCTTCAGAGGAACTTGTCGAAAAAGGGCGAGCCCGACGGATCCGGCCAGGAGCCCCAGGGTAACCAGCATAAGGAGAACCCTTTTCCCACGAGATCGGAGAAAGGGGGCGACGACCGCCCGGTACCCGGCCCCGATCCAGGGGGGCATCACATCACGACCCGGCGCATCCGCACTCTGCCCGTTCCGCCTTCCCCGGTCTTTCAGGAGCCGGTAGGCCAGCCAGGGCACGATGGTCAGGGCGCAAAGGGTGGAGAAGGTGACTGTCAGCGGCACGTTGGCAGCCATAGGCGCCATGTAGGGTCCCATCATCCCGGTAATGAAAAACATCGGCACAAAGGACACAATAATGGCGAGCGTGGACATGATCACCGGGGGGAGGACTTCGCTGACGGCAAACAGGGTGGCCATGCGCGGCTTTCGCTTGCCCATCAGGATATGCCGTTGAATGTTGTCCACGTTAATGATGGGATCATCCACGACAAGGCCCAGTGAGAGGATCAGGGCAAAAAGGGTCACCCGGTTGATGGTGTACCCGAGCAGATAATTTACAAAAAGGGCGAGGCAGAAACTGATGGGGACCGACTGACCCACGACGAGCGCTTCCCGCCAACCCAGGGTCAAGGCGAGCAACCCTACAACGGTGAGGATGGCAAAGAACAGGGCACCGAGCAAGTCGTTGACTTTTTCTTGGGCGGTCTGGCCGTAGTTGCGCGTCACCTCGACCCGGACGCCTGCAGGAATGATCGTCTCCTTGAGCTCATCCAGTTTTCTGAGAATGCCGTCGGCAACGTCAACCGCGTTCGTGCCTTTCTTCTTGGCCAGGGCCAGGGTCACCGCCGGAAAGATGGAAGGGGAGTCTTCAAGTCCGTGTTCTTGACGATAGAAATTGGAAAAGCCGATTCGTGAGTAATTGTTGGCTTCTTCCGGACCGTCCAGGACGCGGCCGATATCGCGCAGGTAAACAGGTCTTCCCTCATGGACGCCGACGACCAGATCTTCCACATCCTTGGCGCTTTGCACGAAAGAATCGCTTGTGACCGAGATCTCTTTGTTCACCCGGCTAAAAGAGCCTGCTGTGACGGAGGCGTCCGTGCCTTGAAGGGCCCGGAAAACCTCCAACATGGAGATCCCCAGCCCGGCCATTCGTTCTGGAACAAGTTCCGCCCGGATTTCCCGTTTGCGACCGCTGACGATATCCGTCCTGGATATGTTTTCCACCTCGGAAAGGCGGGACAAAAGCTCCTCGCCGATACGACGCAAGGCATGATCCCCATGCCGGTCCGAATAGAGCGTCAAATTGACGATGGGCACATCGTCGATCTCCACCGGCTTGATCACCCAGCCCCGGACCACCGGGGGGACCTGGTCCACATTCATGGTGATCTTGTTGTGGAGCTTGACCAGGGACCTTTCCCGATCCTCGCCCACATAAAAGCGAACGGTGACAATCGCCATGTTCCGCCGCGACACGGAGTAGACATACTCTACGCCATCAATCTGCCAGAGCAGTCTCTCCAGCGGGGTGGCAACAAGTTTTTCAACTTCCTCGGAGCTGGCGCCGGGAGCCTGGACGTACACGTCGGCCAGAGGGACGACGATTTGAGGTTCTTCTTCCCGGGGCGTTGCGAGAATGGCCGCGGCTCCCAGACACAGAGAGAGGAGGATCAAGAGAATGGAGAGCTTGGAGGTCAGGAATTGATCGACAATGCGGGGGATCAATCCGGCAGGGGCGTCATCCAGATCAGGCATCACCGCCCCCGTTTATAGCGAGTGTCTCGTTTCCCTCAAGGCCGGAGAGAACCTCTACGGTCGTACCCAGGTTCCGGCCGGTCTTGACAAAACGATCTTCCCACCTTCCGTTGGTTTTGACGGTCACCGTTTCCAACTGGCCGACGTGTTTGACGGCCTCCTTCGGCACGACCACCACCTTTTGCTCCTCAAGGGGGACCAGAAGCCGGCCGAACATGCCGGGAAACAAACCCTCGACATCAGGGAGCCGTACCTTGACAACAAACGTTCGCGTCAGAGGATCTGCAGCAGGCACCACCTCTTCCACGACCCCTTCACACCGGGTGTTCACGGCCGTTAAGACAACCTGCAGACGGGTACCGGGCGGGACCCGCTGGACCAGGCCTTCCCGCACTAAAGCTTCCAGCCGAAGGGCTTCTCGGGTCTGGAGGACCACGAGCGGTTTTCCCGGCCACGCCAGATCTCCGGGCTCTGCGAGGCGTTTGACAACCTGGCCGTTTTCCGATGCCGTCATCTTTGTGTATCCGACGGCGATCCTGGCTTCTTCCTCAACCCCTTCCGCCTGTTTAATGCCGGCCTCGGCGTCCCTCAGACCGTCCTCGGCCTGTCGCACCCTGGCTTTGGCCTGCAGATACGCAGATTCCGCCTGTTCCAGGTCCTGTGACGTGGCAGCCTGGGAATCGAAGTAGATCTTGGTTCGATTGTAGGCAGCGTCGGCCTGAGCGTATGCCGCCTCTGCAGCCAGGACGGCCTGTCTTGCCTGTTCCTTGCGGGCCCTCGCCGATATAAGGCCCTGCCCGGTCTGGTCAAGGCGCACCTGAAATTCCCGGCTGTCCAGAACCACGAGGAGCTGCCCCTTGGCCACCGTGTCCCCCGGTCTCACAGGAACCTCTACGATTCTCCCGGTCACCTGGGCCTCGATCGTCGCCTCCGTTCTCGGACGGACCGTCCCCACCGCCTCATAGAATTCGGTCACCGTTTCAATAGCCGCGGTGGCCGTCCGCCGGGGGCTGGGTGCTTTCTCGGGGGCGCCGGTCACCTTACCGGGACCAATTCTATTGGGAACAAAATAGCCGCCTGTATAGAGGATGAGCACCAGGAGGCACAGGCCGCCGCCTAACAGGACCACCCAACGCACCACTTTTTTAGGTTTCTCAGTCATTCTCCCTCATTGTCTCCCGGACATATTCTTCCCAGTACCCCAGGGCACGGCCAAGGGCGGCCACAGCTTTTTCTCGGTCATGGAATGCGGCCGTGGCTCTTATCCTGGCGAGATTTCTGGCCAGCTCCGCATCCAGGTACCGGGTTATGGTCGCGGAGCCGCCCTCATATTGCCGTTCTACGAGGTGAAGCGATTCTTCAGCCTGTGCCACGCTTGCTTCAGTGACGGTCAACCTGGCCCGGGCTTCAGCCAGTCTCAAGTAGGCGGTTTTCAGGTCGAGTTGGACCGACAGGGTCGTTTTCCGGTCGGCCGCAAGCATTTCCTCAAGAACCGTTTTCGCCTTGTTCACCCCGGCATTTGTGCTGAGCCCTGTGAAAAGATCCCAGTTCAGGATGATTCCGGCGGTCCAATTGTCACGCTTTGTCTCATAATCAAAACTTGGGTCGTCCAGGTAATACCTGGCCTGTGCGTCGAGGGTCGGCATGTATTCGCCGCGGACCCTGTCGAGGTCCATACGGGTCTGGATGATCTGCAGCCTCGCTTTTTGTAACTCCGGGCGGTGAGCCAGGGCATACACCAGTCCGGCCTGGTAGTGCTCCGGCAGGTCCGAGGGAATCTCCGCACTCTCTGCCAGGGTTATCTCGGTGTCTGCTTCCAGGCCAAGCAGATTGGCTAATGCAGCGATCGACAGGCTGTCGTTGTTTTCCGCCCGGACCAGATCCTCCCGGGCCTGGGCCAGGCGCACTTCAAGGGAAAGGACATCAGACTTGAGGGCCCCACCGGCCTCATACCTGACCTTCATGATCCGCAATTGCGTTTCCACGGTCCTTACGGATTCCTCGGCGATCTGGATGAAGTCCTTGGCCGCGAGGGCGCTGTAAAACGCATGAATGACCGATGTCACGAGCGCGTTATCTACGCTTTGGCGATCCAGTTCATGGATCTTGAGCCCGGTTTCAGCCATTTTCACCCGCAGCATGTCGCGCCCCCCCCTGAACAGGTTGACGCCGGCCTGCACACCCGTTTCGTAATTCTCAAACCAGCCCGGATCGTTGAAATCGATCCCGGAGGGCAGTTTTCTCTGATCAATCTTCTTAAAGAGATAGGCCGAGGGGGCGTCACCCTGCACGTACTCCGTATAGAGTGACACGTGAGGCCAGAACGCAGCCGTGGCTTCGTCAATAATGGCTTCAGATTGCCGGATGCGGGCAATGGCTATGTCTAGGTCGGGACTGTTCTGCAAAGCAAAATGAATGGCCGACGGGATTGAAAGGGGGCTTGGGAGGGTCGGCTGTGCCGCTTCGGAGCGCTCAGCCCCTTGAACGGATGGCGGGATGTGGGCCCCGTATTCCTCTTTGATGTGACTGTAAGTATAGCGGTCTTTCGGCGCGCACCCCGGAGAGAACGGCACCCAAAAGGCCACCAACCATATGAAGGATAATAGAAGCGGGCTTTTCGATTTCACCAGTCCACCCCTTCCTTCTCCACTTTTAAGCAGAAAAACAACCCATTGGCAAGTCATAAGACAGCATATCCCCATGGACCCGGGAAAGGCTCACTTCTTGACACCGGGTCGATTGGATATTAAGTGCAGGGAGCGACTCATGGTGAACCCTGCAACGTTAGGGTGAAGTCTCCCATGTTCTTCTAATCTCGCGTCCTTTACGATTGCTTCCCGGGCGAAGCACGAGGGCTATGTTCAGATATTTCTCATTGATCCTTTCCATTCTTGCCGGCTTGAACCCCGACATCCCCATGGCTGCCGGCGGGACGACCATGGGTCATGAACGGGAGTGCGTGATTCTTTTGCACGGCATCGGCAGATCCAAGTCGTCCATGGGCCGAATTGAGGCATTTCTTTCGGCCAGGGGCTATCGGGTCGTTAACTTCGACTATCCGTCGACCCGTGAATCGATTGAACGCATAGCGGACACATTTATTCCCAAGGCTATTGCCCAGTGCCGGGTCGATCCAACCGACAAGATCCACTTTGTGACTCACTCCTTAGGCGGGATCATTGTCCGCCAGTATCTGCAGTCGAACACCCTGCCGGAGGGAAGCCGAGTCGTCATGCTGGCTCCACCGAACCACGGCAGTGAACTGACCGACTATTTTGAGGCTTTTTGCTTTTATAAATGGATTTATGGTCCTGCAGGCCAGGAACTGGGGACCGACCCTGAAAGTACGCCGAACAGGCTGAAACCCATTGACATTGAAGTCGGTATTCTTGCGGGAAATAGAAGCATGAATCCTATTTTTTCTCCGATTATTCCCGGACCCGATGACGGCAGGGTGTCCGTCGACCACACCACTATGGCGGAAATGACGGATTTTCTCGTGATTCCGACCAGCCACAACGGCATTGTTTCAAATGCCGTCGCACTGAAACAAGTGGCTCATTTCCTCGAGCATGGAAAGTTTGATCACCGTGGGGACGGCCCAGACCCTAAACCATAACGCAGGATCAGGCCGGGGGGCGAACCCCGCGGGTTTCATGGGCATTGCGATATGACGAGTCAAATCACCATATCAACCTGGGTTTTCTTGCTATTGGTCCTGGTATTCGGCTGGGCCGTTCTGGATCGCATATTCATTCCCAGTGTACGCTGGTTTTTGCGGCGTCGCGTCAACCGCGTGCTTGATGAAATCAGCACGCGATTGGACATTGAAATCAAACCCTTCCAGCTCACGAAGCGGCGGGTATTGATTGATCGCCTGGCCTATGACTCAAAAGTGATGGAAGCCATGCAGGCCTATGCGCAGGAGCATCAAATGCCGCGGGAAGTGGCACAGGACAAGGCCGTGCGCTATGCCAAGGAAATTGTGCCGTCGTTCAATGCGTACATCTATTTTCGGTTTGGTTACTGGCTGGCCAAGAAGGTGGCGCGACTGATGTACTGGGTTCGCGTGGGCCTCGTCAATAACGAACAACTCTCTTCCGTTGATCCCGATTCCACGGTCGTCTTTGTAATGAACCATCGGAGCAATATGGATTACATCCTGGTGTCATTTCTTGTGGCAGAGAAAACAGCGCTTTCTTATGCGGTGGGCGAGTGGGCAAAGATCTGGCCGTTACAAACCCTCATCCGCGCCATGGGGGCCTATTTCATCCGTCGAAAATCAGGCAACCCCCTGTATCGCAGGGTACTGGAGCGGTACGTCCATATGGCCACAAAAGAGGGCGTCTGCCAGGCGGTCTTTCCTGAAGGCGGATTGAGTCGGGACGGTCGATTAAAGCCACCCAGACTTGGACTCATCGATTACATGTTGCGTGGTTTTGATCCTGACACAGATCGGGATATTGTCTTCATCCCCGTGGGGATTAATTACGACAGGACCTTAGAGGACCGCAGTTTGTTGCGGAGCCTGGATCCCGGCGCTGAAAAACGCAGCCTGTGGTTTGTCTTCAAAACAACGACCGGTTTTGTTTGGCGCAATCTCATGCTCATGGCGTTTAACCGGTGGCAGCGTTTCGGATATGCCTGCGTCAACTTTGGCCCGCCCGTTTCCACACGGGAATTTTGCAGGCGCCGCGGCGTGAATATACGGAAGATTGACCGTGAGAGCCGGTTTTCCCTGGTCGAAGAGCTTTGCAGTCAATTGATGGTTTCAATCCAGAACGTCATCCCGGTTCTCCCGGTCTCCCTGGTGGCCAGCATTTTTGTGCAGGCCCCGGAGCGTCAGCTGAGTGAGTTCGAGGTGAAGGCCCATGTGCACCGT
>Ga0307423_1001578_pt1 | contig 13575 bp, 15 predicted proteins | sample SalMarWE160310MG_FD_202154 | JGI IMG/M metagenome (GOLD analysis project Ga0307423, IMG submission 202154) | Salt marsh sediment microbial communities from the Plum Island Ecosystem LTER, Massachusetts, United States - WE1603-10 | ecosystem: Environmental > Aquatic > Marine > Intertidal zone >...
GGCGGGAGGCTCACATCGTGCTCCACTCCGAGGAACAGCGCGTCGCGGGCACCGGTGGCTGCAATCGCTTCTCGGGCACCTACGAGATCGAAGGCTCATCGATCAGCTTGGGCGTGATGGCGATGACGAAGATGGCGTGCCTGGAAAGCAAGGACGTCGATCTCGCCCTGACGGCCGCACTCGAAAAGGCCGCGAGCTTCCGCAAGACGGCTCACCACGTCGATCTGTTGGATGCTGACGGGTCGACGCTCGCACGCTTCGAAGCACGAGAACTGCAGTGAAAAGACCATCGATGCTCGGAAGGAGGACGCCATGACCGACACCATCATAACCAGCGATCCCAAGACCGTCCTCCGCTTCGCCACCGCCGACGACGTCGGCCTGATCTTCGATTTCATCCGCCAGCTCGCCGACGACGAGAAGATTGGGGACCAGGTCGTCACCGATGAGGACCAGCTGCGGCAATCTCTTTTCGGCGACCGCCGGGTGGCCGAGGTCGTGATCGCCTCATACGAAGGGGAGCCGGCGGGCTTCGCTCTCTTCTTCCACAACTTCTCGACCTTCCTCGGCCGGCCCGGCATCTACCTCGAGGACCTCTTCGTCATTCCAGACCTCCGCGGCCGCGGCATCGGCCGCCTGCTGCTCTCGTTCCTCGCCAGGCTCGCCGTCGAGCGCGGCTGCGGGCGCCTCGAGTGGTGGGTCCTGGACTCGAACGAACCGGCAATCCGCTTCTACGAGCGCCTCGGCGCGCAGGCGATGGACGAGTGGACGGTCTATCGCGTCACCGGCGACACGCTCGAGGAGCTTGCGAAAGGGAGGGGATAAACCCCTCCCCTACGAGAAATTCTTGCTATCGCTATGTAGAGGCGGGGTTTACCCCCACCCGTGCCCAATGCCAGATGGCCACCACGAGGTTAGCGATTGGGATCGCGAGTCCAGTCCACATCCACAACAGGGCAATCGCTCAGGTCTGAAGTTCTTTCTAACGTGAATTCCACGGGGCTACTAAAAAGAAACGGACACTCGTCACACATCTCCGTACACATGCAATTATCACGCGTGAAAATCACCGTGAGGAATTTGGTTTTTTTATCGTACTCGATGGCACCGCCCCTTATTTCAATTGAGATGCGATTTTCCGAGCCACAGTCAATACAGTCGCCCGTAAACTGAACCAAATATTGTCGGTTGTGGCCGACGCGCATGCCATTCATAAATATTTCACCGTCGTAGGTACCGGGAGGATGGCCGCCGAAACCGTATGGCAGAGTCATCCTATACACCGGGAATGGGCCGGCATTCGGACAGCAGTCTTCAACTTGCTGACGACCCACCAGGTCCGGCCCCGAGAAGGTTATACATTCTGTCGTGATATTACCGGGATCAGGCGGTTTACCCGGTTTATCCGGTTTGTCCGGTTTGCCTGCATATGCACCTGAAACAACCAATAAGGCAATACAAAAAACACCTGCGAACGCTACAAGCCTGCCTTTCATCTCACACCTCCTCCTACCTTCTGAAGCCCGGTGACCGGAGACTGAACAGACATCGGGTCCGTGCCCCGACGTGCCTCCGGTCCGCGGCGGGATACCCGCCAACATCATGTTGTTCTCCGTGGATTGCGACTTCGTCCGATCTTCCATGGACGGGAAAAGGAAAGCACCGATGATCGTTGTCAGTCGTGACGCGATATGTTTCTGCGTGAGGAACGGGTCCCCGTTCGCAGACAGACCATGAACTGTGCATTCTGAAGTCCTTCATCCAATAGGTAGGTTTTGGAGAGCGGATTCGTCAACCCACTTCGAGCGATTGTCCGAAGATGGCCGGATATGGCCGTTATTTCCGGTCAGTTGAGCTCTCGTCCCGCCAGTGACCGATGGGAATGCCCTCGACCCGCGCGACCGCACCCTCAGCCGAGAAGGTTCGCCAGAGCGCGCTTCGCCTCGTCGATATCGGGTGCTGTTGAATCGGCCTCCCGCCAGAGATCGAGGAAGGTGCGGTAGCTCCGGACGGCCTCGGCGTCCATCCCTCGCTGCTCGTAGATCTTTCCCAGCATGAAGTAGCTTTTCGCGAACAAAGCGCCGTAACCCAGTCTTCCGGTGGTCAGCGCGTGAATGTTCTCGTACCACTCCTGCGCCCCGGCCAGATCGCCCGACAAATAGTAGGCATACGCAAGCGAGTCGTACCACGCGGCGTGGTTTTCGGGGTTGGCTTCGTGTTGATACGGCTCCTGCGAAACCACCTGCTCGAAACGCTCTATCGCCTGACCGACGTCGTTCCTCGCGAGGTCGATGTGGCCCGCGACGTAGTGCCAAAGCCTTATCTCCGCCGTGGGTCTGAGCCAGCCGTCGATCTCCGCCTTCATCTCGTCGGCGACCCGTTCGGCTTCGCCGATATCACCCATCTCCAGGAGAATCATGCCGTAGGTGCACCGGAAGTAGATCTTGCCGGCCACATTATTCTCTTGGTCCGCCCCTTCGACTGCAACCTGGATCTCGGCGTCCGCGCCCGAGAGGTCGCCTTGTGTCCACAGGATGCCTGCCTTGTATTGATGGAGACGGAGAAGCCAATTTCTCTCCCCAACCGCCATGTCCTCGTCGATGGCCTGGCTCACGACGTCCAGCGCCTGATCGAACTGGCCCTTGGCGCAATACAGGTCCGCCAATCTGAACATCGCATCGTGGCGCGACCACAGCCTTTTCCAATCCGCTCCAACCGGGTTCATCAACTCCCTGTAATACTCCTCGGCCTGGTCCCACTCACCACGGAGAAGATGGACGTCGCCCTTCACCATCAACGCTGAGATATACCCAGGAGTGCGCTCCAACATCTTGTCCGCTTCAAGGAGCGCGGCCTCGAACCTCCGCTCATAGATCAGGTTCAGCGCCAGTTGATTTGGATACTGAAACGGGTACATCTCGGCCGGGGCGGCCTCGGCGACGGCGAGAGCTTCCTCATACTTCCCCAGTGCGCAATAGGCTCGCTGCATGAAGTCGAAGTGGGATTTGAAAACGTGCACATCGATGATGCTCTCGAGAGTTTCGATGCACTTCTCGAACTCCCCGATCGAAAGATAAATCCCGCCGAGAAGCAGAACCGCCTGAGCGTCGTCCGGATAGGCCCTCACCCACTCCTGACAGGTCTCCAGGTATTGCCTCGCGCTGCCGGGTCCTTGAGCGCGGTAGTAACGGGCTTGAATGAAGAACCGTTCTCTCGGGGACGCTCGGTAGCTGAACTCGAAGGCCTTGGACATGGCCTCCTTTTCCTCGTCCTCATAACCGGGAAGGGAGCGGTAACACAGGGACAGAACAAGGTAGGCCATCGCGAACTCTGGATCGATCGCGACCGCCATCTCCAGAGACTCCTTGGCCTCCGCCGCGCGACCGTTGTACCTGCTGAACCTGCCTTCGACGAAGTATCGATATGCCTCGAGGGACGAGGTCGTGATGCTGCGCGTATCGGGTTCGATATCGCGGCGGGTGGAGTCGACGGGCGGCAGGAGTTGGTTCTTGATCCCTGTCGAGAGCTGATTGATCTTGAGGAGGATCTCTTCTTCGTTCCTCGCCTCCACAGTCGGTAGAACGACCCCCTCGCCCGAGGGTATGTGGTGGACGGTGGCGCTGATGCGGAACCGCTGCCCCGCCTTGATGAAGTTGCCGACGACGATGTTCTCGACCTGTGCCCGTGCAGCGACTTTTTCGAGATCGATCCCGTCAGCGACCCTAGCATCGAGCAGATCGAGATCCCGGAGGACACTGAAGAGCGAGCCCTGGGGAAGGACTTTCAAATATCGCGACAGGGAGAGATCGCTGACCAGGAGATCCGCCAAACCGTTTCCCCAGAAATCGAGACCCTCGTCACCGGTGTTGTTCGTGAAAGGGAGGATCGCCAACGAAGGGTTGGCGAATGTTGACGCCCTCTCCGGCTCGGAACGCACAATCCTCCATAGCACCACCGCGGCGGCAACGACGAAAATCGCGGCGAGGGCCAGAATGATGATCGGGTTCTTCGCGGAACGGAGACGTGATGTTATGGGCGGAGGTGCTTCCTCTTCGTGCAGGATCTCGTCCATCCACCGATCGAGCTCGCTCTTGTAGGCGAAGACGCTGCCCCGCGAAGATCCGTCCATCCGGTGGATGGGAAGCCTGGACTCTGTTTCCCAACGCCTGCACGTCCGCTCGGAGCGGCCGAGGTATGCTGCGATCTCTTTCCAGGACTGAAGGAGGTCGTCGTCCGCCATCAGTTCGGGCCCCGGCGAATCGTCGAGTCACGCGTCCCTTGGATTGTTGAGCGCATCGCTGCCACCGATCACAACATCATCGTCATCCTGGATTGGTGCCGCGCACAATCATACAGAGATACTGCGATGCGGTCATCCGGAAAAGCCGGAGAGCTCGCAAAAGGGAGGGGATAAACCCCTCCCCTACGAGAATGCCTGGCCGTCGCGGTCCTTAACGCCAGACGGCGATCACGAGGTAGGCGATCGGAATCGAGAGGCCGATGATGAGGATCCATCGCCCACGGCCGCCAAGGCCCTTCTTGCCGGGGATGATAAAGATCCCCGTGCAGGCGAGCACCAGCAGGCCGACGGCGTAGACGTCGGCGAACCATGTCCAAAAACCCTTACCCGTGTTGAGGTGGAGGTAGTTGACCTCGAAGAAGGCGAAGCGGCGCCGGGCGTGCTCGTCGACCACCTGTCCACCCGGCAGGGTCACTGTCAGCGTCCGCTGGTCGAGGAACACCTTCAGCTCTTCCCGGCTCATGCGAACCACCGACCTCGGCTCTTCGGTGATGTCCATGCGGCTCAGCACCTCGGCGCCAAGCTCGGCCGGCTCTCCGAACGGCAGCACGCCGACCTCGACGACCTCTCGCCGGATGACATAGTTGGGGTTCCAATCGTCGATATGGTTCACAGCCACGCCGGAGACTGCGTAGAGCACCGTGAGACCGGCGAAGAAGTAGCCAATATCGCGATGGGTCGCGATGATCAGCGGGCGGAGCCTCACTCGAATCAGCCCTTGATAACGGCCCCGGTGCCCCGGATCATGTAGACGTACTGGTCGACGGGAGGGAGATCGCAACCGGCACCCTCCGCAGGGGTCTTCGGGCCGTCTTTGTCACAGGTCGCACCTTCCTGGAGGTCGTTCGCGGCCTCTGTGCGGGCCTCGATCTGCTCCGGGGTCAGCTTGATGGCCTCGAAGATGCCCTCTGCCTGCGCTTCATGGCCCATCGAGGTGTACGGAAAGACGATCGCACCGTCCTCGACCTTGATCCGGACGCCATCCCCACTTTCCGGGTTCGTGATCTGCATCCAGCAGCCGCGTTTCTTGCATACAGCAGTGATGATGCCATCCACGCGGATCTTCCGGCCCACGTAGTCGTTGGGGTTGGCGAGCAGGACATCGATTGCCACCGCCTCGTCGAGGGTTACGCCCTCACCGTAGGACTCGGTCTGACCGGCCATCACAGGTGCGGCCGCCACTGCAATCAATGCCATGCTGAGAATGAGAAAGCGTTTCATGTTGTTGCCTCCAGGGAACTTAGCCTCGTTGGGCGCCCGTATCCTGCCCTCTCGCGCAGCTGCTGTCAAGTAGCGTGCGCGAATCTTCAGCCCGCGAAGAGCTCGGCGCGGGCTGACCTCAGCGACAGCCAGCGCCCCGAGGCGACGATCAAGTGATCGTGCACCGACACGCCCACCAGCTGCCCGCCCATGACCAATCGCCGGGTCAGGTCGAGGTCATCCCGGCTCGGCTCGAGGTTCCCGGACGGGTGGTTGTGGAAGAGGAGCACGCCGCTCGCCCGGTCGAGCAGTGCCAGCCGAAAGAGCTCCGCACCATCTACCGGCGCCTGAGTACGGGTGCCGAGGGTGAGCTCACGAACGGCAAGGAAACGGTGGCTCGCGTCGAGACTGATGAATCCAAAGACCTCGCGGCTCTCCCGCTGCAGTCTGCTGACCAGGAACTCACCCGCAATTTGAGGCTGATCGAGCTTTTCGGCGGTCTGCATCTCGGCCTTCGCAAACCTCTGACCGAGCTCGACCGCCGCCAACAGGGAGGCCACCTTGGCCGGCCCGAGCCCGGGACGCGCCGCCAGCTCTCGAAAATCGAGGCGAGCCACCCCGGCCAATCCTCCGGCGTCCGCAAGCAGGCTGTGCGCCTCGACGACCGCGTTGCGGCCCCGCCTGCCGGTTCGGATCAACACCGCCAGGAGCTCGGCATCGGAGAGCGAACGGGCGCCGAACTCGAGCAGACGCTCGCGCGGGCGCTGAGACGGCTCCATCTCACGAATACACTGTGTCATCTGATTCTCCATGGGGTTTTCACCCCATGCGTGGGCGGGAGCTGAACAGAGAATACCACGATCAGAAGTCCGGAATGCTGGATATCTTGTAGTGATAACAGTTCCTACCCTCGACTCGGAAACCCGGTTATGGTAATTATTCTCGAGAGGGTGCTCTGCGACTGCAGACTGGGGGAGACATGAAAAGCCGTCAACGGACCCGCGAAACGAAGCAGCGGCGAGTAGTGTACGAGACGATCAAGAAGACCCACTCCCACCCCACCGCGGACTGGATTTTCGAGAAAGTCCGCCGACAGCTGCCAAAAGTCTCTCTCGGCACCGTCTACCGCAACCTCGGCGTACTCAAAGATGAGGGTCTCGTGCGCGAAATCTACGGCAACGACCGTCGTGCCCATTTCGACGCCGACACGACCAAGCATGCCCACTTCATCTGCTCGGGTTGCGATGAGATCATCGACGTGCGCGACGTCAAGAACATCGACTGGCGCACGATGAAGGACCTTGTCGGCTGCGAGGTCGAGGAGCAGACGACGGTGTTTACCGGACGCTGCCCGGGCTGCAGCCAGGACACCAAGAAAGTCTAAACACTACGATCCCTGGAGATCGGAGTGAATTAGGAATTAGGATATAGGAATTAGGAATGACCACCCCTCCTCCCGGGTGGGTTCACGATTATTCGGCAACGACGTCTGTGATTTCAGGGGCGTAGAGCATGATGCGCTCAGCGACGAAGTCGGTGAGGGTGGTATTCGCCATCGCGCAGCCGCGGCAGGCACCTTTCAGAGTCACCATGACCGTCGTTCCTTCGATGCGACGAAGGTCGACATCGCCGCCGTCGGCCTGAATCGCCGGGCGCACTTCTGCAATAGCAAAGGACACACGATCCTCGATACTTCCGGTGGGCCAGTCGAAATCGCTCAACTCTCCTCCGTCCAACTCACGCAACGCCACCAAGGTGTCGTATCATTCCCGCACGAGGTTTCTGTTGTGATTCGCGAACTTTTGCCCGGTTCTCGCCGTTTCTAGGGGTTGAGAATGGATATGGCTGAACTGGAAGTCACAGTCGAGCGTTGTCGCGAAGGCGACGAGGACGCATGGAGCGCGCTGGTGAGCACCACCTTGCGCCCCATTTATCGTCTCTGCGCCAGCTACGCTCCCTCCGCCGCAGAGGCAGAGGAGCTCTGCCAGGAGGTCTACTTCAAGCTCTGGGAAAACCTCCACCGCTATACACCGGGCTCCAACTTCATGGCGTGGGCCTGGCGGGTGGCCAAGAACCTGATCATCGATTCCTACCGTCGCAGCCGGCGTGAGCGCGAAGCCGCGTGGCTCGACCCCGAGATCATCGACCGCCTGCCGGCCGCCGACGATCCTCATGAACAGACCGAGCGCAGGCAGCGCCTGCGTTTGATCGCCACCAGCCTTCGCCAGATCTCCGAAGAGCTGGCAACCCTCGTTCTGATGCGAGATTTCGCCGGAATGTCGTACCAGGAGATGGCAGAGGCCACGGATTTGCCGCTCGGCACCGTCAAATCACGCCTCAACCGAGCCCGGCTCGAGCTCGCGACCTCGGTGCGCCGCCGCGTCCAGATCCGCGCCGTACCCCCTGAGGGCAGCGTGGCCGAAGGGAGCGCATGATGTCCGGGTGCACCGATATCCGTGATCTTCTCAGCCTCTATGTCGAGGGCGAGTTGGAGGAGGAGCGGGCGGTCAATGTGCGCGACCACCTCGCCGGGTGTGAGGATTGCGCCGGGATCCTGGAAACCCTGGAGAGCATCGTCGGCGCAGGGTCGGCGCTCGACGACCTCGAGCCACCCGACCACCTGTTGTCGGATCTGGCGTCGTCGCCGTGTACCAGGTGGCTGGGCCTGCTCTTCCAGGCGGTGGACCGTGAGATCTCGCAACACAATCTGGAACGGCTCCTGACCCACCTCGAGGCCTGCCCGTCCTGCCGGCGCGCCTGGCAGGACCTGACCCTGGTGCATCAGGTGAGCGACGCAATGGAACCGTCGCAGTACCTCCTCAAACGATGCATCGCGGCGCGCGAGAAACGCCCCGAAGCGCGACCGCTCCTGAATCGGCGGACGGCGACCGCGGCTGCGTACTTCCTGGCCGTGCTGACGTCGCTGGTCATCGGCAACCCCGTCACCCTCGCACGCAGCGGAGCGGGCGAAGCGGTCGGCCGGGTTGCGGATGTCGTGAGCACGGAAGTCAATGACGTCGCCGAGCAGGGACGCGGCGAGGCCCGCATCATGCTGTGGCGCGTGTGGAAGTGGGGCGAGCGCAAGGTCGAGGCCGTGCGCGATCTCGTGACCAGGAACGACAAAGAAGATGAACCAGAGAATGACAACAGTGCTGCAGAGCAAGGAGTGACTCCATGACCGACACCAACAACGACGCACCGGAGAAAAAAGCGGCCAAAGCTCCAAAGAAGCCGACCCCGCCGCTGCCACCGCCACCCGGCGAAGAACCGCCGGCGCCGGCACAGCGCGCGCCGGTGCCGGACTACGATCCGGGGCCGAAACCGCCGAAATCGCCTTCTTTGGCGGCGATACTGTCCATCCTGCTGCCCGGCCTCGGACACCTTTACCTGTGGGCCTATGAACGCGCGTTCATGATCTGGGCCACCATCGCAGTCGGCATCTTCATGATCATCAGCGGCTTCTGGCCGTTCTCCTTCCTCATCGCGTTCGTCTACTTCTTCTCGATTTTTGATGCATACCGAGAGGCACAGTTTTTCAATCTGCGCGCCGAGGACGAGGAGGCAATAATGCCACGCACCGATAATCACGGCCGTCTGATGTTCGGCGTCTTCCTCACGGTGGTTGCCGCCGTCGTCCTCGCCGACAAGCTGGATCTCTTCGACATGGACTGGATCTACGATTGGTGGCCGGTCCCGGTGTTCCTGCTCGGCGTCTACTTCATCATCGCGGCCATACTCGACAAGAAGAAGGCACGCAACAAGGCTGGTTCCTTCGGCGACGGAGGAGATTTCTGATCGATCGATCTCTTCGATCCGACGACCCTGACGACGCCGCCAGGGTCGTTTTTGTATTCAGGCACCTTGAGCGGGCGCAGGGTCGAGATGTGACGAACGCCACAAAACATAGCCCCCGCACCTGCATCCGCAGGAAACCTTGGTACCATGAATGCACGCTATGGAAACCAAACTTCGCGTCTCGGTGGTGATACCCACACACAAGGCCCGCGAGCGCACGCTGCGGTGCCTGGCCGCCCTGTGGCTATGCAACCCGCAGGCCGACGAGGTCATCGTGGTCGATGACGGCAGCGACGATAACACCGCTCACTCGGTGCTGAGAAAGTACCCCCGTCACATCGTCGTGCGTCTGCCCTCGAAACGCGGCTTCGCCGCTGCAGCCAACCACGGTCTGTCCCGCGCATCCGGTGATGTGCTCCTTCTGCTCGACAACGACACCGAGGTCGACCCCTCCGCCATCGGCGCGATCCTCCACGCGTTTCAAGCCGACGATCATCTCGGTGTGGCCGGCGCCGCGTTGCGCCGTCCCGGTGGTGGTCATCAGTGGAGCGGCGGCCGGCTGCCCGGCTCCTTGTGGTGTTTTGCCTTGGCCTCAGGCCTGCCGTCGGTCTTGGAGCGAATCAGGGTTTGGAGATGGTTGCGCTCGCACTCGATCCTGCGAAGACGCCACGTCGACTGGGTTTCCGGCGCCGCCATCGCGGTGCGGCGGTCATTGTGGGAGGAGATCGGACCATTCGATCTCGAGTACCGCCTCCGCGGCCAATATGTCGACCTTTGTGTCAGCGCCTCGGACGCGGGGTGGGGAATCGAGATCATCCCGGGTTTCACGGCAGTTTACCCTGCCAGCGGCACGACATCCGCGGACGGCACTACGAGCTCTTCGCCTGAAGAGCTGATGTGGACCGACCTCCTGCGGTTCGCCGGCAAACGCAACGGGTACGGAGCTGCGCGGCAGTCTGAACGCGCCCTGCGATGGGGAGGACACCTCCGTCTCATCGGTCGGCGGATGGCAACTCCACTGGTGCCTCAGGAGCACAGGGACGAGTGGCAGGCGGCAACCGCTGCTTACGCCAACGCGCTGCGCACAATTGCCGGGCCACCCGCCGATGATCGTCCGGCAACGGGTTAGCGGGCGAATTCAGACGATCTATTACAATCGGCCAATGGCGTCAGACTCCAAGCTGCCGATCGCGATCTTCAGCGCTCTCGTTGCGATCATCGCGATCCCCCTTCTCGTCGGTCACATTCGGGAGATTCGGCGACCGGTGCTCATGGAAGCAAGAGTGGTCACCGCGACCCCTTCAGACCCTGTGTTTCGGGACGGCCGACGGCACGTTCCGGCGGGCGAGAACGTCGAGGCGGCCGTGGCACTGCGCTTCGGCCGCCGTAGGAAATCCGGGCGATGGTTGGCGCCCGTCGAACGGTTGGCGATCGAAGGAATCGAATCGGTACACGAGAACACCGGGACCTGGCCTGACGCGGGTCGCGTTGTGCGCGTGTTCTGGTTCTCGGTCGAGTGCGCCAACCTCGGCGGCAGTCTCAACGCCGAGAACGCCGCTGATCGGCTGAAGTACCGCACTTTTCTCGCGCCGGAGATGGGGCGGAGGTTGCGAGCTGAGCGCCTCCCGGAGACCCACAACGACGACCACCTCGGACAGCAGCAGGCAACAACACCCGGCGGAGCCGGAACAATCCGGCTCTATGCCCGGGCCGAGATCGTCGAAACCGTTAGCGACCTTCGCCCGATCCAGGCCATCACCACGGCCGGGATCGAAACCGTCCTCGACCCTGAGTTTCCCGCGATCCTCCGCTCAGCCGATTTCGGTGATTCGGTCGACGCTTCGGTCGGCGAGCTCTTCAATCTCCCGGGATTCGAACCGCAGAGCGAGACCGGCTCTTGGAACGACGTCACCATTCCAGCCTTTCAGATGTCGTTCACCGATCTCGTGTCGGCGCGGATGGTTGTTTCCTCGCGTACTTTTGCGGCGGTCGCCGCGTCCGGTCGGCCGGATATCGACACCGAAGGGTTGATCGCTCTCGGAAGGCTTTCGGTTTCGACCGAGAGCGTAGTCCGCAGGGGAAAAGTCCTCCGTTGGGAGGTCGATGTGCTGCCTGGCGATCTGCTGGTCGGCGGCGACCACTGGCGGGTGCTGCTCGCAGACGAAGGCAATGGCAAGCTCGATCCGGCCGACTACGTGCTCCATTGCTGGGGCCGGCCACCGGAGCGAACGACACTTTTCGCTTCCCTCGATAGCAATGATCTGACACTGGAACATTTCCGCTATGAACGCTGACACCTCGATTGAGATCCAGGAGCTGAGAGTCGGATTTCCGACATTGGACGGTGGATTCGAGAACGCGGTCGATGGTGTGACATTAAAGGTCGGCGCCGGAGAGCGCGTCGGTCTGGTAGGCGAATCGGGCAGCGGCAAAAGCCTTACCGCACTCGCCTGTCTCGGGTTGGTGCCCGAACCGGGTCGAGTGACGGGCGGGTCGGTGTCTGTGGGCGAAGTCAACGTACTCACAATGTCCTGCGCAGACCTCAACCGATTGCGTGGCGCCGAGGTTGGGATCGTTTTGCAGGAAGCCGTGGAGGCGCTCAACCCGGTTTACAGCGTCGGGTTCCAGGTGGCGGAGGCGGTCGCCGTTCACCGCAACCTCGGGCACGGAGAGGCATATCGCGAGGCGCTCTCACTGCTCTCCGATGCAGCGTTGGAGGCGCCCGAGGAAATCGCCGGCGCGTATCCCCACGAGCTCTCGGGCGGCCAGGCACAGCGGGTCATGCTGGCTCTCGCGCTCGCCGGCAGACCTCGGTTTCTGATTGCCGACGAACCGACGTCGGCGCTCGACGTGTTGACCCAGGCGCAGGTCATCGAGCTCCTCGATACCCTTATCGACAAGGGCGGGATGGGCCTCCTCCTCATCAGCCACGATCTCGTGGTCGTCGAGGGCGTCGTGGACCGGATTGCGATCATGCACGAGGGGCGCATAGTCGAGGAAGGGCCGACTGACGCAGTGTTCTCCTCGCCACGGCATCCCTACACCAGAATGCTGCTCGCCTCGGCGCCGGGTCGGCAGCTAGACGTGTCCAATCAGGCCGAGATCCGTGCCGACGACTGACCCGCTGGTCGTTGCCGAAGACCTCCACCGTTCCTACCGGAGGCCTGGAGTGCGCGGACCTGGTCCCTCCACCTTTGAGGCCGTAGCGGGCGTCAGTTTTGACCTCGATCGAATCGGCGCTCTCGGAATCGTGGGTGGATCGGGCGCCGGCAAATCGACCCTCGCCCGGCTCCTTCTCGCCCTCGAACGTCCCGATCGGGGGGCTGTCCGCTTCGAAGGCCACCCGATCAGCACGTGGCCGGAATCCCGGGTGCGCCCATTGCGCCGCCGGTTCCAGGCCGTGTTTCAGGACCCGAGTCTGTCCCTCGACCCGTGCCTTCGTGTCGGCACCATCATCGCCGAGCCTCTCGTCGCCCACTCCATCGGTGGCACCGCCGACCACCGAAAACGCGTCGCCGAGCTGCTCGATCAGGTGGGTCTGCCGGCAGCCGCCGCAGATCAATACCCGCGGGCATTTTCGGGTGGCGAACGGCAGCGCATCGCAATCGCCCGAGCGCTCGCGACGGGCCCGCGTTTGCTGATCCTCGATGAGCCCGTCTCCTCACTTGACGTTACAGTCCAGGCTCAGATCCTCGATCTGATCTCCGAGCTGCGCCAGCAACACGAGCTCGCGGTGATCCTCATCTCACACGACCTCGATGTCGTCCGCGAGGTCTGCGAACGGGTCGCTGTCATGCACCACGGCACCATTGTCGAAAATGGCCCGACCGCGCAGATCCTCGAGCGCCCACGGCACCCGTACACGCAGGCCCTTCTCGAAGCGGGCCCGCACATCAAAGACCGTTAGCGAAGCCTTTTCGCGCTACTTGCTTCGACGCGCAAGGTGCCACTCTTCGCATTGTTTGCCTGGAATGCGTTACTCATTTGGGATGCGACGAATTCAAACAATGCGAAGGGTGGCACCGGTGTCGCCGAACGGCCAAGCGCTCTCAATGGCCGTCCCTCAGGTATACTCGTCCTTGTCGTGCAGCACCTCGTTGATCTCATCGCCTGGATCGAGCCGAATGCGCTGCTCCTCGCCATCGCACTTCCTCCGCTGATCCGGGTGGTCGGGCATTGGATCCCGGAGGAGCTGTTCATGGTGACCGTGGGCGTCCTCGCGGCCCGCAGCCATTCCGGCGCCGCGGCCATTACGATTCTCGGGGCCGTCCTTCTCAGTC
>Ga0307423_1001579_pt1 | contig 13573 bp, 11 predicted proteins | sample SalMarWE160310MG_FD_202154 | JGI IMG/M metagenome (GOLD analysis project Ga0307423, IMG submission 202154) | Salt marsh sediment microbial communities from the Plum Island Ecosystem LTER, Massachusetts, United States - WE1603-10 | ecosystem: Environmental > Aquatic > Marine > Intertidal zone >...
AGCTCACTGAGGAGGAGCAGGCCCGAATGCACGAGGAATACTTCAAGTTCACCGAGCGCATCACAGCACGGGGCATCAATCTCGGGGGTGAGGCGCTGGCAGGTGTCGAAACGGCGACGACGGTGCAGGTCCGCGACGGCAGGACACTGACCACAGACGGCCCATTCGCCGAAACCAAAGAGATTCTCGGCGGCTTCTACCTGATCGAGGCCGCGGACCTCGACGCCGCGGTCGCAGTTGCTGCCGAGATCCCCGGATCTTGGTCGGGCTCGGTCGAGGTGCGCCCGTTGTGGGACTGGCAGAACGGCAAGATGGCTGAGTGACCGACCATGCCGCGATCGAACGGGTCTTCCGACTTGAGTACGGGAGAGTGGTTGCAACACTTATCCGCCATGTCGGTGACTTCGACCTCGCCGAGGACGCGGCACAAGACGCTGTCACCGCGGCACTGACGAAGTGGCCGAGCACCGGGGTCCCTCGCAACCCCGGTGCCTGGCTCACTACCACCGCCAGGCGCAAGGCCATCGATCGGATACGGCGAAGAGTCAACTACGAGCGAAAGCTGAGCGAATTGGAGCGGCGCATCAGCGCCGAAGATCAGGGCCAGGACGACACCGTCGCCACCGGCGTCGATGATGATCAACTTCGACTCATCTTCACGTGCTGTCACCCCGCTCTCGCCGTTGAGGCACAAGTGGCATTGACCTTGAAGACGCTCGGTGGACTCTCGACAGAGGAAATCGCCCGCGCCTTTCTCACCAGTGCGACGACGTTGGCGCAGCGAATCGTTCGCGCCAAGAGGAAGATCCACGATGCGGGAATTCCCTACCGGATCCCTGGCAAGGACGAAATGCCGGAACGGCTCGATGCGGTGCTGACTGTGATCTACCTCATCTTCAACGAGGGCTATGCGGCAACCACCGGGGAGGACGTCATCCGGTCCGCTCTCTGCGATGACGCCATCCGGCTCGGTGGGTCGGTGAGCCGGCTTCTCCCTGCGGAGCCGGAAGTGCTCGGGCTCAATGCCCTCATGCAGCTCATTCATGCCCGCCGTGAGGCACGGGCCGGAGGGGTGGTCCTGCTCCAGGATCAGGATCGATCGGCATGGAGACGCGACGAGATCGATGCGGCTTCCGCCCTGTTGCAGCGCGCCGTAGCCGCCGGCAGGCCGGGCCCGTATCAGATCCAGGCCGCGATCACGGCCCTACACGCCGATGCCGCCGATTTTGCCTCCACAGATTGGGATCAGATCCGGCTCCTCTACGATCGGCTGCTCTCGATGCACCCCACACCGGTGGTTGCGCTCAACCGTGCTGTCGCCGTCGCCATGGCCGACGGAATCGAGCAAGGCATGGACGTCATCGATGCGCTGAAAGACGGGCTTGGCGACTATCCCTGGTTTCACTCCGCTCGTGCCGAGTTGCTGCTCCGGATGGAGCGCTACGAGGAGGCGACCGTCGCGTTCCAACGTGCGATCGATCTGACCAACAACCAGGGGACCCGGGCCTTTCTATCGACACGGTTGGCCGAGCTGACTTGATTGCTTGAATCCGGCTGGCTTCGACACTGGTACCGTTACCCGCTCTCCAGCGAGCCGGGTTTCAATGACCATCGCAGCAAAGCGTCTCAGCAACCGGCACTTCACCGCCCTTCTCTCGATGATGATGGCTCTCACTGCCATCGCCATCGACATGATGCTGCCCGCGTTCGACCAGATTCGTGCTTCATTCGGGCTCGCTGCCGATTCAACGCGGGTCGCCCAGATCGTGACGATCTTCTTCATCGGCATGGCGCTGGCGCAATACTTCTACGGGCCACTGGCCGACCGCTTCGGGCGCAAGCCGGTGCTCTACGCCGGGTTCGGCATCTACGCCCTTGGTGCTCTCGGCTCTCTGCTGGCACCGAGCCTCAACCTTGTCCTGGTGAGCCGGTTTATCTGGGGAGTCGGTGCCGCTGCACCGCGGGTGGTCTCGGTATCGATCGTGCGCGATTACTACAGCGGTGATCGGATGTCGCGAGCTATGTCGTACATCATGGCGGTATTCGTCATGGTCCCCATCCTGGCTCCTTCCATCGGAGCCGCCCTGATCAAGGTGTTCCCGTGGCAGTCGATATTTGCCTTTTGCCTTGTGTTCGTGGCCGTGATCGCGGCGTGGGCGACAGTGCTCCCTGAGACGCTCGCCCCGCAGGACCGCCGACCGATCGAGCCCAGGGCAATCTGGGCGGCGACCCTCGAGGTTCTCTCCAACCGCATCACGATTGGATACGCCCTGGCGATGACCGCCATCTTCTCGGTGTTCACCTCATACCTGGCAAGCTCGGAACGCATATTCGGGGACTTCTACGGCAGACCAGGCGAGTTCCCGTTCATCTTCGGGGGGATTGCCGCCGTCATGGGCGTCGCCATGCTGACCAACGCCCAGATCGTCGAGCGGGTGGGGACCAGGCGCCTGGTACATGTGGTGTTGGTCGGGTACGTGGCGGCCAGCGCGATCCTGGCAGCCGTCGCCGGTGTGGCCGGTGGTCACCTCCCGTTCTGGCCGTTTGTGCTCGGACTGGCGGTCATGATCGTGTTCCACTCGCTGTTGGTGCCAAACCTCAACGCCATCGCCATGCTGCCGATGGGTCACATCGCGGGCACTGCATCGGCTGTGATCGGAACTATTTCGCTTGCCATCGGTGCGTTCCTGGGATCGATGATCGACCGGACATACACCGACTCGGCAATGCCGCTGTTGATTGCCTTCCTCGGATTCGGCGTGCTCGCACTAGCCGTAGTGCTCTGGGCGGAGCGGGGGCGCCTCGTCGTGCCACCGCATGAGAGCCTCGCTAGCCTGGACGGGTAGACAGCAGACAAGGCCTTATGCCTTGACGAGAAGGGTTGAAATCATGGCCACCCCGCACATCAGTGCTGACTCGGGAGACTTCGCCGAGTCGATCTTGCTCCCGGGTGACCCACTACGGGCACAGCACATCGCGGACAGCTACCTGGACGACGCCCGACAGGTCACCGCGGTGCGAAACATTCTCGGGTTCACCGGGACCTACCAGGGGTATCCCGTCTCGGTGATGGGGACGGGGATGGGCATCCCGTCGGCCAGCATCTACGCCACCGAGCTGATCCAGGAATACGGTGTCAAGAATCTGATCAGGATCGGCAGTTGTGGAGCGCTGAGCAACGAGGTGGCGATACGCGACATCGTCATCGCCATGGGTGCCTGCACCGACTCCAACGTCAATCGGGCTCGCTTTGCCGGGTACGACTTCGCTGCGATCGCCGACTATGAGCTGTTGCGCGCCATTGTGGACGTCGCCCGGACTTCGGAGCACCCGGTCCGTGTCGGGAACATCTACACGACCGATCTCTTCTACCACCCGGACGAGTCGTGGATCGAGCTCACACAGAAGATGGGGATACTGGCCGTTGAGATGGAGACCGCCGGTCTGTACGGACTTGCGGCCCAATACGGTGCCCGCGCCGTAGCCTTGATGACGGTCAGCGACCATGTACTGACCCACGAGGCGACAAGTGCCGAGGAGCGTCAAACAACCTTTGATGAGATGGTGACGATCGCCCTCGACACGGTGGCAGCAATCACCAGCTGATCCAGGACATATTCGTTGTACAAAATGTAAAACAATAGCGCTAGCATTTCGATTATGAGTGAAAACAACAGACCAGTCGAATGGATCGCCAACCCCCGCGCTCGCGGTATCGCCACCAGTGAAGCCGTCGCCAATGTCTTCCCGGATGGTGTCTTCCAGCGGGCCCGCCGATTCCACAGGCAGATCCCCGGCTACCGCCCCAGCCCGCTGCGCAACCTCGCTCACCTCGCCGCCATGTTCAACGTCGGTGGCATCTGGGTAAAGGACGAGTCACAGCGGCTCGACCTCAACTCGTTCAAGGTGCTCGGTGGCTCATTCGCCATCTATCAGTTCATTCGATCCCAGCTCGGCTTGGAGGGTGAGGATCTCACCTACGACGAGTTGGTGAGCGAGGCAACCCGCAGCAAGATCGGTGACATCACATTCGCCACCGCAACCGACGGCAACCATGGTCGAGGAGTGGCCTGGGGCGCATCCAAGCTGAACTGCAACTCCGTCATCTACGTGCACAAAGACACGTCGATCGCCCGCGTCCGCGCCATCGAGGCTTACGGTGCCGATGTGCGCGTCGTCAACGGCAACTACGACGATGCCGTACACCAGGCAAGCCGCGATGCCGCCGCCAACGGCTGGCAGATCATCTCGGACACGTCGTGGGAGGGATACACAGATATCCCGAGTTGGGTCATGCAGGGCTACACCACCATGCTCACCGAAGCCCAGGAACAGCTGGCAGGCACCGGGATCGTCAAGCCGACTCACGTATTCATCCAGGCCGGCGTCGGTGCCCTGGCCGCCGCCACCGCGGGTTTCTACTCGAGCCGCTTCGGTGCGGACCGCCCCGCCGTCGTGGCGGTAGAGCCGCGGGAGGCACAGTGTCTCTTCCACTCCGCCTCCATCGGTGACGGCAAGCCCCACGACGTCACCGGTGAGCTGAAGACAATCATGGCCGGGCTCGCCTGCGGTGAGCCGAGCCCGATCGCATGGGACGTCCTCTGGGACACCATCGACGCGTTTGTCTCATGTCCGGACTATGTGGCGGCCAAGGGGATGCGCGTGTACGGCATGCCGCTCGCAGGCGACCCGTTCATCGTGTCCGGTGAATCCGGGGCGGTGACTCTGGGGGCTTTGAGTTTCATCACCGAGTACGCGGAGTTCGACGATCTCAAGGAATACCTGGGGCTCGACCACGACTCTCAGGTTCTCTTGATCAACTCAGAGGGCAACACCGATCCGGAGTACTTCCGGCGCGTGGTGTGGGAAGGCGCCAACTCCGTCCCGCAGCAGTACCGCTGGTCTCCCGAAGTCGAGCTTCACTGACCGGTCACCAAGCAAGCCTGCATGGGCGCCGTCAATGTGCGGCGCCCGCGGCGGTGCCCATGAGGTCGGCGTGCGATTGGTCAACCGTCCGGGCCGCCTGCCGGTGAAGCTGCGGCCCGCCGGGGGCTGGACACCGTTAGGGTCAAGACCATGAGCAACCACGACCACGCTGAGCCGATCACGCGATTCAGAAAGCTCATACACCTATTCCGTCATGACCACGATCACCAGGCGGTGCCGGCGGGTGATCTCGGCGGTGACGGCATCCGGGCAACCAAGATCTCGCTCGCAGGCCTGGGTGCAACGGCATTGCTGCAGGCGATCCTTGTCGTCGTCACCGGCTCGGTCGCTCTGCTCTCGGACACGATCCACAACTTCACCGATGCGCTCACAGCGATCCCGCTGTGGTTGGCCTTCTCCCTGGGTCGGAGACCGCACAACAGGAAGTACACCTACGGCTATCACCGCGCCGAGGACCTTGCAGGCGTTGTCATCGTCATCGCCATCGGCCTGTCCGCGGGAGGTGTCGCCTGGGAGTCCATCCAGCGTATCGCCGAGCCGCGACCTCTCGACCAGGCCGGATGGGTCATAGCAGCGGGTCTAGTCGGGGCGCTGGGAAACGAGCTCGTGGCACGGTACCGCCGCCGCGTTGGCAAGAGAATCGGATCTGCCGCCCTGGTTGCGGACGCCGATCACGCCCGCGCCGATGCCATCACCTCTCTCGCCGTCGTCCTCGCCGGGGTCGGTGCTCTGCTCAACTGGAACTGGGTCGATCCCGCCGCCGGTTTTGTGGTCGCGGTCCTGATTCTGCGACTGCTCTGGCAGGCATCGAGCACGATGTTGGAACGGCTCATGGATGCGGTCGACCCGGAGATAGTCGACCGCATCGAAAGGGTCGTCCTGGCAAGGGACGGCGTCATCGGTGTGAACGACATCCGGGCTCGCCACCAGGGCCATCTGCTCTTGATCACGCTCTGCATCCTCGTCGACCCGGACATAACCATGGCGGCGGGCCATGAAATAGCTCACGAGGTCGAAAGCGATCTGCTCGACGAATTCCCCAACGCCGGTGAGGCGGTCATTCATGTCGACCCCGCGGGCGACAATGATGCGCACAACGTCGCGGTCCACCACACTCACCCGGACCAGTAGCGAGATCCGTCAATCGGTCCCGGGACGGAGAACGACGACCGCCCGCTGCGACCTGGCCACGACCCCGGTGGCGACGCTGCCCGCAACGAGTCGGCTCAGACCGGAGCGGCCGTGAGTCGCCAGGACCGCGGTTCCGTCGTCCCCGACAAACCGGACAATCGCGTCGGCCGGGTCCTCGTCGTGTAGCGCTTCGTACTCAACATCGAGACCGGGATGTTCACGCCGGATCCTGGCGGCAACGTTCCTGATGTAGCGAGCATGCCCGACGACGTGTTTTGAGCCTCCGGCCCTGGCCTCCCCCCTGGGTGAGGCCACCGAGACAACCCAGAGTGGCACCCCAAACGCCCCGGCAAGCTCCACCGCTACAGGAATCGCGGTCTCGGCGAGCGGCGAATCGTCGACGGGCAACACAACCTTCTGCGTTGGTTGGCCCGGGAAGGGTTCCATTTCGGGGCCAACGAGGAACATCGGGCGACCAAACTCCCGAACAACACCTTCTGCAACAGAACCAAAATGACCCTGGTGGAAACGCACCGAAGCGGCTGTTCCCATGCAGGGCACCACATCCGATCCTGATGCAGCGACGATGGCGGAAACTGCGTCGTCCCCGACCACGACGATGGGCTCACCCTCACCCTTGCCCAGGTATTGCGCCGCAACGAGTTCGAGCTGAGCCAGCGCCCCATCCCGCTCGGATTCGTCGGCCACGAGCCGAAACAATCGCACATCGAGATCGAGGCGCCTCGCCAACCGGACCGCAACCGGCACTGCCCTCAGGCTCGCGTCGCTGCCATCAAGCGGGACGAGGAGGTTCGATTTGTCCGCGAAGTGGCTCATCTCCAATGCAGCTCCTTACAAAACCGGCAATCACCCCCCCAACATAATCCCCGGCCGCAACACCTCGCATCGGTATTCCCACATCGCCCCAACCGCAGGGGTCGTGTCGGCCCAAATGGCTTATCAACCCGAGCGCACTGCCGATGATATGACTAGACAAATCGCGGAGCCAAATAATGATCCCAAGGCAGATCCTCGACGATCAACCTATAAGGGTGCTCCTGATTACCCCGGACGCAGCCACCCGCACATTGGTCGATCAACTGGTCGATCAACGCCGCCGCGGCTCCTACATCGTCGATTGGCTGGACAATTACGCGGCGGGCGCACAAACCGTCGCAGACGAAGAGCACGACGTCTACCTCATCCACCAACACGGCGAAGACCACAATGGGATCGATCTCGTCACCGAGGCGAACGCGAACGGTTCGATGGTGCCGCTCATCATGCTCACCGACACCGCAGATCATGACCTCGGTCTCGAGGCACTCGATGCCGGCGCCACCGACAGCCTCGCTCTCGACGATATGGATACTGAATCCCTTCTCCGCTCGATCCGACATGCACTGGTGCACGCCCAGACGAGGGCCGAGCTGATCGCGGCCCGCGATGAGGCCGAGGCCGCAACCGCGGAGAAAACAAAGTTCCTCTCCAATCTCAGCCACGATCTCCGCACCCCCCTCAATGCCATCATCGGAATGACCGAGATTGTGCTCCGCGACCAGCTGACCGAGATGCACCGCGAAGCTCTCGAAACGGTCTTGATAGCCGGCGAGACACTCCTCGATATGGCAGATCGGATCGTCGACATCCCCAACATCGAGAGCGGCACGATCGAGCTCGACTCGACACCGTTCAACATTCGCGATGCCCTCACAGATGTCGTGCGTATCTTCGGGCTCCAGGCGCGACAGAAAGACATCTATGTCGAAATCGATGTGCCCACTTCGCTTCCTGGAGTCGTCACCGGCGACGAAGCCCGGTTTCAGCAGGTGTTGATCGATCTCGTAAGCAACGCGATCAAGTTCACAGAGCGAGGCACCGTCACCCTCGCCGTCACCGACCTATACGAACACGACGGATCGTCCTATCTGCGGGTGAGCGTCGAGGACACTGGCGTGGGCATTCCCGCAGATCTCCAGACGAAGCTATTCGACCGGGCCCTGCGCTCCACCACATCATCGGGAGGCACCGGCCTCGGAGTGGTCCACAAGATCGTGACCGCTATGGGCGGGACGATCGCCGTGAACAGCAAGGTGGGTCGGGGCACGCGCTTTGATTTCGATATCATGGTGGGCACCGTCGACGATGCTGCCGCTGCGGCCAGACCGAACAAGGCAGGCGGAGGCGTGGTGCTTGTCATGTCGAGCGATCCTGAAGGTAGGCGAACCATCGAATCCGATCTGCTCGGCGCCGGATTGGAGCCATTGACGGTCGGCGACATCGGCGCTGCCGCCGAGGCGGTCACCGGGTCAATCGATGCAATCGTCCTCGACACCGCATATAAGCCATTCGAAGTCGCAACGACTCTGATGGAACGGGCCGGGGGGGTAACTCCGGTAACTCTCCTCGTCCCATCGGCCCGCGAGGGTGACGAGCCCAGATGCCGGGAAGCCGGCGTCAAGGGATACGTCAAGAAGCCGTCGGCACCAGGCGTGCTGGCCGACGTGGTCAAGGCCACCATCGCGGCGACCCGAGCGGGCGACACCAACACCCTGTTCACCGCCGACTCTCTTATCGCCGGTCGCCCTTCTATGAAGATCCTCGTTGTCGACGATGTCGAAACCAACCTCGCCCTGACCGTACGCATGCTCTCAGAGCGCGGCCATGTCGCAACAGCCGTGCGCAACGGGGTTGAGGCCATAGACGCATTCGAGCAATCCCACTTCGATGTCGTGCTCATGGATCTGCAAATGCCGGGGCTCGATGGCTTTGACACCACCGCGGCGCTACGCGCAGAGGAAGTGCTCCGCGGGATCACCAGAACTCCAATCGTTGCGTTGACCGGCCACACAACAGCCGAGGAAAGAGATCGATGCGTCGCGGCGGGCATGGACGGGTTCCTCTCCAAGCCGGTACGTCCCGATGCGCTGTTTGCCGCAGTTGAACAATTCACCGCCCCTGCGATGGCGGCATAGGTACTCTGCCGACGGTCCGCCTTCCCGTAATCCTCAGAGCCGTTACCGGGGGCTGTCGCGAAAATGAATGGTCAATCCGGGTGGGGAACCGGAGCCACCAGCAGGCCTTGAACCGCCCTACCTACCGGCCGCGGGTGTCGAACAGCGCCGTCTCAGATCGACGATGATCCGCACCAACCGCTGTCCCGGTGTAAGACCCTTCAACCGCCCGGACGAGCAAGGCCGTCGGTGGTCCACAATGGCACGCATCCGGGTCCCACGGCCCGCGTGCATAATCGGTCGGCTCGAACCACTTGCCATCACCTGTGTTGAAGTATGCGTCACTCATCATCGGCGACCACACCCACGATCCCGACTACTTGTCGGTGTCTTCTGATAGAAAAGGGACATGATCCAACAACGCATCCGACTCCGTCCGGTAGTCATCGCAGACCTCGACTTGTTCTTCTCACACGAGCAGCATCCAGGAGCACAGACAATGGCGGCGTTCACGCCACCCGACCCAGGTGATCGAACGGCGTTCGACACTCAGTGGCAACGGATACTCGGAGACGACACCATCCTCAAGCGCACCATCGAGCTGGACGGTCTGGTCGTCGGGCACATCGCCAGCTGGCTTCAGGAAGGAGATCGGGAGATCACCTACTGGATCGACCACGAGCACTGGGGTAAGGGGGTCGCTACTACCGCGCTGGCGCAGTTCCTTCTCGAAGTCACCGAACGGCCGCTTCACGCCAGGGCCGCCCGGGACAACGTCGGCTCGATCCGGGTCCTGGAGAAGAACGGTTTCGAAGTCATCGGTGTCGAACGGGGATTCGCCAATGCCCGTGGCGAGGAGATCGAAGAGGTGGTGTGTCGACTCAGCGGACTTTGAAACTGGCGAGGCCGCCGTGAATGTGCAGATCGACCCGGTTCACCGCAGTGCCGTAGTCGGGGGACTCGTAGCCGCCGCTACTCGGCATGAATCGTCTCGTGTCGATGTCCACTTCGGCGATCCCGGTGTCGGTTGTGATGCGGCCTGCGGCAATGACGGGGATATGGAACTCAACTGAGGCTGCGCCCGCATCTACGGAAGCCCTGGTGTGGCCACGCTCCGGACAGTAGATCACCGTAGAACTGGCCCCCGTCTTCAACTCGAGCGAGTTGACAAGCAGCTGGGTGAGATCAAGCCGCGAATCCGAGGCTCCGGTGTGCAAATCCAACTCGAGCTCGATGCCGGGGTTGAAATCGATCCGGAATTCGCGACCGAGGGACCGCACCCAGGAGCGACGCCGCTGCCGCAGCGAGACGTCGAGCCGGTCTCGGGATCTACTGACCTTCTGCTCGACCTCACCGACCGAACCGCCGCACAGCGAGGGAGAAGAAGCAGCAAGGCTGCCAACTCGGAGCTCGCCGCCACCGTGGTCGATCCGGACCCGGGCGCGGCTTGCGCCATCAATGGGGATATCGATCGACCTGGTTGCAACGGTGCCTCGTCGCATCGCACCTGCAATCAGGACGGCGCCCGCCCCGATCAGGATCCCCGGCCAGATGAAATCTGACTCGATGATGCCGGCGCCTCGCAACAGCAAGAACACGCCGAGCGCTATCAGGGACGATGGGAACAACCAGGACTTCGACTCTCCCCGGTACAGCCGATCGACGAGGATGGCCACACCGAACACGATCAGCAGTCCGGGAACGACCGATGATCCCGCCGGCCAATAATCGATCGCCTGAAGCAGGTAGACGGCTCCGATCCCGACCAGGATCAACCCGAGAAACATACTTCCCTGCCGACGCATAGACACTCCAGTCGATGAATCAATATGACCCTAGTAGCGAGTGTCTCCGCCACCCCAACCGTCGAAATCAGCCGAAGAAGAGCTCACCGGGCGACAGCGAGGGCGGCGTGCGACGTACTGGCCTCGTTCTGTTTGTGACATGATGTGCCGCTGCAACGAAGCCGACCGATGACCAAAGAAGCCAACACCCAATCCGATAGCGCCGGCTTCCAGGCGGAACGTGTCGTGACCATCGCGGCCGGCCACGCAGTGCACGACACCTTTACCGGCTTCCTTCCACCGCTACTGCCACAATTCGTCGAGAAACTGGCGCTCTCCAACACCGCAGCGGGGCTGCTGACGGTGTTCCTCCAGATTCCCTCCTTGTTGCAGGCGTTCATCGGGCACCTCGCAAGAAACCAGGCACTCCGGTGGATGGTCGTTCTCGGCCCCGGGGTGACCGCCACGGCCATGAGCTTGCTCGGCTGGGCGCCGGGCTACTGGGGACTGGCCGTTCTACTGCTGCTAGCCGGTGTGAGCATGGCCAGCTTCCACGCAACAGCGCCCGTAGCGGTGGGATACCTCTCCGGCACCCGGCTTGGGAGAGGCATGGGCTTTTTCATGGTCGGAGGTGAAACGGGTAGAACACTCGGACCGCTCGTGGTCGTGAGCGCGCTGGCGATCCTATCTCTGCGATCGCTCGCATTCCTCGCTCTCGCCGGGATCGCGACCTCGCTGGTTCTCCATTTCCGGCTGAAAGGCACGGTGCTGCACAGCGACGACGGCACCGAACCGGTCCCGTGGCGCACCGCAGTGAAATCTATGCGTGGTCTCATGGTCGTGCTTGCAGGAATGATCGTGGTCCGCAGCCTGATGATGATGTCGGTGACCACTTTCCTCCCGCTGTATCTGACCGACACCGGGCGAAGCACCTGGCTGGCGGGAGCCGCTCTGTCCATCGTGGAAGCAGCCGGTATCGCGGGTGCGATGGCCGGCGGCTGGCTCAGCGATCACATCGGACGTCGGGTCGTGCTGATCTTCGGTTTCTCGACGGCCCCGGTCGCTCTTCTGCTCTTTCTCGCAACAGACGGAATCGCCCAGATTGCGCTCCTTCCGGTGATTGGGCTGACGCTGCTGTCGGTACCTCCGGTGCTGATGGCTCTTGTCCAGGAGCAAGTGCCGGATAGCCGTGCCCTCGCCAACGGTGTGTATCTCTCGATGAGCTTCGCCATCCGGTCGGTGGCAGCGATCGCGTTCGGTGCGGTCGGGGATGCTTTCGGCCTGCAAACAGCCATGACTATCGGAGCTCTTGCGATGTTTCTCGGCCTACCCCTCATCTGGTTCCTGTTTCGCCACCGGACCTGAGATAACCCCGGGCGGCGCTGATGGTTGTTCAGCGACGAACGGCAACCGACCGACCTGCTCCCCATTCTCGAGATAGACGGTCTTCCCGGGCGGTGCGTCGAGAGCTGTGATGACGCGACGGGCCAGTGGTTGCGCTGTCAGCGTTTGTAGCTCGCCACGGTCGACGAACCGAAAGCTCCTCAGCTCGTCGGCGGGAAGTCGGATCGTAGCAATCTCCTCTGCAGCCAAGACGCCGCCAGCGAAGATGAATCGCAAGCCCTCCCAGTGCACATAGGGACGACGACAATGGTCGATGACCCACAACCGGCCGGGAGCCCGATCCAACGCCAGTTCCTCGGTGATCTCACGGGCGCACGCCTTGAAGGGTGACTCGCCTTCATCGACGACACCCCCGGGGATCTCCCACGTGTCTTTGTACCCCGGCTCGACGAGCAGAACCCGACCTGCCTCATCCCGAAACAGCGCACCTGCCGCCAACAGAACCCTCGCCCGCACCGTCTGCTCCTACGGGCCGGCGACCCGGCCCGAATCCGGGTCGACCATGAGCGATGACACGTCAACGGCCTCGAATGCAGATCCCGGGATGTCGTCCCACTCGTGCAACATGTCATTGTCCCAGCGCTGATCGGGGGCCCCGGAGATGTACCAGGCTGATCCGTTGTCCGCCAGGATCAGCCCGTACTGCTTCATTGCAGTGAGGATGACCCGGATCTCGGGCGAGTACCCGGAGATGTCGTAGTCGGCACGCAGCCGGAATCGCTGCCCCATCGGGGGATACCCGGATCCGGTGAGACTCGACGCTTCGTGCCGCGCCGGCCAGACGTAATCGCTCCGAGTTTCTGGAGCTGTGAACCTGATGGCGTGGTCGATCGATCCCGAGGCAACCTCGTCGTAGGTGACAAGCCCGGGATAAATGGGAAGTCCCGCGGCATCGGCCGAGGTCCAGCCGGCGGGTCGCAAGTCGTTCGAGGTCAGATCGTACGCGGCCCCCGAGTCTGCATCCCAGGAACCATCGCCACGGGGAAACGCCCGGTACAACTCGTAGAGCATGCATTCGTCGGTATCGACCACAAGCACGTGACGGTCGCCACCGGCGTCCGGACCACCCTCGACCGCCGCATCGGGTGGAATCGGGAACGGCCCGGGATCGCTCTCAGACCCATAGGCCGTGTAGTGGATGGCTACATCGGGTTGGCTGTCACCGACCTCGGCGAACGGGATCCCTATCGGGCTGTTCGAGCCGGGAGGCCACACGCCGGAGCCAAAGTCGGCATGGAGGGTGGAACCTGCCCCGATGGTGTTGATGTACGCCGCAGAGCCTGCATCGACCGGCAGACCATCAACTCTTGCGTTCCAGATGTTGTCCGTCGGAAGGATGCTGCATCGCTCCGG
>Ga0307423_1001580_pt1 | contig 13572 bp, 11 predicted proteins | sample SalMarWE160310MG_FD_202154 | JGI IMG/M metagenome (GOLD analysis project Ga0307423, IMG submission 202154) | Salt marsh sediment microbial communities from the Plum Island Ecosystem LTER, Massachusetts, United States - WE1603-10 | ecosystem: Environmental > Aquatic > Marine > Intertidal zone >...
GCGGGCCTGCCCATGGTGGGCCGCCTGCCCCACAGCCCCAAGGTTGTGGAGGCCATGCTGGCGGGCCTCTGCCTAAGCGAGTTCGATCCTGATGGCCTGGGAAAAGAACTCGGCCGCGTATGGAGCCAACTCGGCAAATTGACCCTCAAGGCGCACGCTGCCTAGCATACGGGTGGCCCAAATGGCCCATACGATGCTAAGATGCTAATATTAAGAACCTAAGGTTGAGTTGATCGTGCAACTCTCTAGAAATCATGGGGCTATGGAGGGGTGCCTTGACCACCATCAAGCCCGCTTGCGGGCAGGAGAGCCCTTAGCAGCCATGCAAAAGCCAGTTCCATCATATCTGGATGGCTTACCCGCCCTCAATATCCTGGAAGCCTTGGTTTACGGCGTCATCGCCGTGGATAAAAGCGGCAAGGTCACCTATATAAACCAGGCCGCATCTGAAATCAGTGGAGTTCCCACGGAGCAGGCTTTGGGCAAGCCCTGCCGGGAGGTGTTTAAATCATCGCTTTGCGAAAGCGACTGCCCCCTAAAGCGCGCCCTGCAAACTGGAGAAGGCCAGCATGACCGGCCAGCGGTGTTCATCCGCCACCAGGGCCGCTCGGTGGCGCCGGTCAAGGTTTCGGTGACGCCGCTCAGGGACGCCTCCGGCCGCGTGGTGGGCGGGGTGGAAACAATCCGCAGCTACCATCTGGCCCGCATCCTCAACGAGGAACGCCGCTACCGCTGGGAGGACTTCATAGGAGAAAGCCCCCAGGTGCAGCGGGTTTTCGACGTGCTGAAAGTGGTGGCCCCCAAGCCGGTGACCATCTTGGTCGAAGGCCCCACCGGCACCGGCAAGGATCTTCTGGCCCACATAATCCACCAGCAAAGCCCTCGCGCCAATAAGCCTTTCATCAAGGTGAACTGCGCGGCGCTGCCGGAGAATTTGCTGGAGTCCGAGATGTTCGGCTATCTGCGCGGGGCTTTCACCGGGGCCGACCGCGACAAGCCGGGCCGCTTCCAGCTAGCCGACGGCGGAACCATCTTCTTGGATGAGGTTTCCGAGTTGCCTTTGGCTTTGCAGGCCAAGCTTTTGAGGGTGATAGAGGACCGCGAGTTCTTTCCTTTGGGCGCGCGCAAGACGGTCAAGGTCGACGTACGCATAATCACCGCCTGCAACACGCCCTTGGCCCAGCAGGTGGAGGCCGGACTTTTCCGCGAGGACCTATTCTACCGTCTCAATGTTATCCGGGTGCATGTGCCGCCTTTGAAAGAGAGGCGCCAGGACGTCCCCCTTCTGATCCGCCGCTTCATCCAAAAAAGAAACGTGGAGCAAGGCACCTTTATCTGCCGCTTCGATCCCGCTGCCTTGGAGCAGCTGTTGAACTATGACTACCCGGGCAACGTGCGCGAACTGGAAAACATCCTGGAGCACGCCTGCCTGCTTTGCCAAGGCGAAATAATCCAGGGAGATCATCTGCCTTGGAGCCTGCGGGATGATAAAACCTCCCTGGGCAGCGCCAGCTCAACAGGTTCGGACAGCCAGGAGAGCGAGCGTCAGCGGATTTTGGCCGCCCTGAACCAGGCTGGCTGGAACCGCGGCCATGCCGCCCTCAGCTTGGGCATCGACCGCAGCACCCTGTGGCGTCACATGAAACGTTTAGGCATACAAGCACCATAATTTGTTGCGCAATATGCAACGTAGTGTTGCAATATTTGCAACACTACGTTGCCAACATAACTGCACTGAATTACTAATATATATATCATTGTATACTGCATACATCTAAATCATCCTGCAACACACTCCCCAAATCCTTCAAATCTAAAACTGCAACCAGCTGAAATGAATATGCTTTTTTAACGCCTCCGAATTGGCACGCCTCGTGCCTATAGATAAGCACTATGGTAGAACCCACCACCCATAAAGAGCCCCCATACCGACCTTGGCACAGGGTCTCCTTCCGGTTGACCTTGTGGGTGGGCCTCTGCCTTATTATTTTCACCTCTTTGGCCGCCTATTTTGGGAGCACCGCCTTTGAAAAAAGGGCGGTGCACCACATGCTGCAAACCAGCATGTGGTTTTCCGATACAGTCAAGCGCGCCACCCACTTCAGCATGCTGCGCAACCAGCGTGACAATATGCACCAAATAATCAAGGCCATAGGACAACAGGAAGGCGTCGAGGCAGTGCGGGTTTTCAACAAGCAAGGCCGCATCGTTTTCTCCAGCCGCGCCCAGGAAATAGGCCAGATGGTGGACATGCAGGCCGAGGCTTGCTACGCCTGCCATTTCAAGGACCGGCCTTTGGAACGCCTGCCGCAGGCTCAGCGCAGCCGAATTTTCGAAACCAAGCCCGGTTCCACCGGACAGCAGCATAGAGTTTTGGGGGTTATCAACCCCATTTACACGGAAGCGGCTTGCTACAGCGACCCCTGCCATGCCCATCCGGCCAGCCAAAAGGTGTTGGGGGTTTTGGACGTTGGTTTGAGCCTGGCCGGAGTCGACAAAGAGGTGGCCACCACCACCAGGGAGGTGGTGGGCGTGGCCCTGCTCATCTTCCTGGGCATTGCTGGTCTCATGGCGGTGATAACTTACTTTACTCTCACCAGACCCCTTACGACTTTAGTAGGCGCCACCCGCCGTATCGCTCGCGGCGATTACAACCATCCAGCCCTTCTCCCCTCACAGGATGAAATAGGCGCCTTGAGCCAGGACTTCGAGCGCATGCGCCTCAGCGTAAAGGAAAAGACCGAGGCTTTGGAGGAGAGCCGGCGGCGTTTCCAAACCCTTTTCGAACAGGTGCCTTGTTACATCTCGGTGCAGGACTCGGATTTCAAGCTGGTGGCGGTCAACAACATGTTCGAGAGGGACTTTGGCCGCAAAATCGGCGATTACTGCTATCAAGTGTATAAGGGACGAACCAGCATCTGCCCCAACTGCGCGGTGGAAAAGAGCTTCCGCGATGGCCAAATCCACACCGCCGAGGAGACGGTGGTGGGCAAGGACGGCCAAGCGATCTATTTCCTCAACCTGGCGGCGCCCATCACTGACCGCAACGGGGAAATCATCGCGGTCATGGAGATGGCAGCCGATGTTACCGACATTCGCCGACTGGAATGTGAGCTGCGCGCATCCGAAGAGAAATATCGTCTCTTCTTCAACAACGACCCCAACGCCATTTTTGTTTTCGACCAGCGCACCTTCGAAATCCTGGACGCCAACGACCGCGCCACCAGCGAGTACCGCTATTTGAAAGACGAACTCATCGGCCGCTCGTTTTTGATACTCACCGAAACGGCGGATCAACACAGGGTCAAACATTTCCTGAGCGAGGGCGGCAGCATGCTGGCCCGGGTGCACCATATCCGTAAGAACGGCGAAGCCTTCATGGTGAACATGCGAGCATCTTATGGGCAATACCTGGACCGCATGGCCGTGATCGTGGCAACCGCGGACATCAGCGAAACCTTAAAGACCGAGCAAAACCTGGTGCAGGCGGCCAAGATGGCCACCCTGGGCGAGATGAGCGCTGGCGTGGCCCATGAATTGAATCAACCGCTCACCGTATTGGCCACTAGCGTGAACATCTTGAACAAACAGGCGAAACACAGCGGCGGACCCGACCCGGAAACCATACGCCAAGTGGCTTGCGAGCTGAAAGCGCAGGTTGAACGCGCCACCCGCATCATCAACCATCTGCGCGAGTTCGGGCGCAAAGCCGAAGTGCAGCGGGGCAAGGTTGATTTGGCCCAACCCATAGAAGGCGTGTTCCAGCTTCTGGGCCAACAACTGAGGGTGCACGACATAGAGGTGGAACTGGACCTGCCCGAAAACCTGCCGCCGGTGTGGGGTGATATCAACCGCTTCGAGCAGGTGTTCATCAACCTGATAATGAACGCGCGCGACGCCATCGAAGAAAAACGCCTGACCAACGGCGATCTGCGCGGCTGTATAAAAGTCAGCGCCGCCCGCAAAGGCGACAAGGTGGAGGTGACCATCAGCGATAACGGCGTTGGGGTGCCCCAGGATTTGGCGGAACGCATTTTCGAGCCCTTCTTCACCACCAAGGAGGTGGGCAAGGGCACGGGCTTGGGGCTTTCCATCTCTTATGGCATCGTGCGCGATTCAGGCGGCTTGATCACCGTCACCAGCGATCCCAACCGCGGGACCAGTTTCTGCCTGAGCTTTCCCGCGGCACTGGAGGATGAATAATGGCTCATGCACCAGACCCCCGTTTTAAGCGGCTGCTTTTGGTGGATGACGAGCCCGGCATCCGCAAGATGATGTCGTTGGACTTGAGTTCGGATGGTTACAAAGTATTCACCGCCGAGGATGGCGCCAAAGGCTTGGAGCTTTTTGACCGCAAAAAGCCTTCCCTGGTATTGACCGACCTCAAGATGCCGGGCATGGACGGCATCGAAGTACTGAGGCGCATCAAGGAAAAGAGCCCGGATACCGAGGTTATTGTCATAACCGGCCATGGCGACATGGAATTGGCCATCCGCAGTCTGCAGCTCGATGCTTCAGACTTCATAACCAAGCCCATTAACCCAGAGGCGCTGGATGTGGCCTTGGAGCGGGCTCACAAACGTCTGGCTCTCAAAGCCGAGCTGAGGTCATATACCAGGGAGCTCGAGCAAAGAGTCGCCGACGCCACCGCACAGGTGGTGGCCTCCGAACGGCTGGCCGCGGTGGGCCAGACCGTATCGTCCCTGGTCCATTCCATCAAGAACATGCTTTCCGGGCTGAAGGGCGGTGCCTACCTCATCAAGGAGGGACGCATCCAGGAAAGCGAAAAGATGATGGACCACGGCATGGAGATGCTGCAGCGCAACCTGAGAAGAGTGCAAAACCTGGTCTACGACCTTCTGACCTTGGCCAAGCCGCGCCAGCCCAAGCTGGAAGAAGTCCCCGCCGCCGAGGTGATACAAGAGGCCGTGGATCTCCTGGCTCCCATGGCCGAGGAAAAGGAAGTCAAGCTCGACCTGGCTCCGGTCGAGGGGGTCAAGCTGGTCTGCGCCGACCGCAAGGCCATTCTGGACGGCTTGATAAATCTCATCTGCAACGCGGTCGACGCGGCGGCCACCAAGAGCGAGGGCTGGGTGAAGGTGGGGCTTAAGAACGGCCGAGAGGAGGTGGCCTTTGAAGTCGAAGACAACGGCCCTGGCCTGGAGGAAGAGGCCGAAGCGCGGATCTTCGAAGGGTTCTACAGCTCCAAAGGCGCTGCAGGCACCGGCCTTGGGCTCATGGTCACCCAGAAGATCGCCCGTGAGCATGGAGGCAGGGTGGATTATGACAACCGTCCAGGCCAGGGAGTGACCTTTTGGCTGGTGCTGCCCAAAAGGCCGCAAAAAAAGGAAGAGCCCAGCCACTTAAAGGAGATTTGGTAGTTAGGGGCCGCCGGCGGCTCACAACAGCCGGCAAAAAGCGGGTCGACGGTCCAGCCGTTTCCCCGCAGGAAGGTTGGTGAAGCCATGATCGATTATAAAAACATCTTATACTGCACTGATTTTTCAGAGGACGCGGAGATAGCCTGTATTCACGCGGCGGATCTGGCCGAACGTTACAGCGCGGTGCTGCACGTACTACATGTGCTACCCTCCCTGCACCGCTACTCGCCCACCGAGGCCACCAAGGAGCGTGGTAAAAGCGAGGTAATGGAGGCCACTCCGGAACTCATATCCAAAGCCTCGCAAGAACTCATCAACCGCTACCGCGACCGCCTTAAGGCCATCAAGGAAGTGGACTATCAAGTGCTGGCCGGCACGCCGTTCGTGGAGATCCTGCGTTATGCGCGGGATGCCCAAGTGGACCTGATCGTGATGGGAGCCAAAGGGTTCTCCGAGTTGGAGCCGACGCACTATGGGAGCACGGTGGATCAAGTATCCCGCCGGGCCCATTGCCATGTCATGGCCATACGCAACCCTGAAAAAACCTACACCCTGTAGCAAGGAGGAGCATAGTCATGGCCCAGAAAATTTTAGTGGTGGATGACGAAATGGATGTCCGCACCTTTATCGCCACTCTGCTGGAAAGCAACGGCTATAAGCTTCGCCTGGCCGAGAACGGTGAGCAGGGCATGCAGAAACTTAAGGACGAACCGCCGGATTTGGTCACCCTGGACGTGATGATGCCCAAGGAGAGCGGCATCAAGATGTACCGGGACATCAAGACCAACCCCGAGTTCGAGCACATCCCCGTGCTTATCATCTCAGGCTTGGCCAAGAAAACCTTTCTGCATTCGCAAAAGGTATTGGACAAGTTCAAGAACCAGCAGGTGCCGGTGCCGGATGGCTACATCGAAAAGCCGCCCGAACCTGAGGAGTTGATGGCCGAGGTGAAGAAGCTGCTAAGCTAGGAGGAAGTCATGTCCGACCCTGCGCAAGCTGAGGCCAAGGCCTCATCACCAGGCGCGGTGCGGCCCAATAGCGAGTTGCTGAACCAAATGGAAGCCATCGGAGGGTTGGAGGCGGCCGCCTGCTATGGATGTAAAAAATGCTCTAACGGCTGCCCGCTCAGCTTTGCCATGGATCTGCATCCATATCAGGTGGTGCGCTATGTGCAATTTGGTCTATGGGAGCGCCTGAAGGGCTGCCACACCATCTGGGTTTGCGCCTCTTGCCACACCTGCGTGACCCGCTGCCCCAATCAGGTGGACCTGCCCCGGCTCATGGACCATCTCAAGCAGATGGTAATAGCCGAGGGCGCGCCGGTGGCCGAAAGCCGCACCCTGCTTTTCCACCGCCTGTTCCTGGATGAAGTGCTCAAGCGCGGCCGGGTCTTCGAGGGCGGCCTCATGGGGCGCTACGTGCTCAAGACCGGAGGCCCCTTCGGCAAAGAGGCCAAGCAGAACGCGGCCCTGGGTTGGCAGATGTTCAAACGCGGGCGCATCAAGCTCATCCCCCAAGGGAACAAGGACCGGCGCTGGCTCAAAGCCCTCAAGCGGGCGACGAAAGGCGGCTCATGATGAGAGCGGTTGGTTTTTATCCGGGTTGCTCCCTGGAGGCCACGGCCCGGGATTATTTGGAGTCGGTGCATGGCGCGGCCGAACTGCTTGAACTTGAGCTAAACGAGATCCCTGACTGGAACTGCTGTGGAGCCAGCGCGGCCCACGCCCTGGATCACCGGGCCTCTCTGAACCTTTGCGCCCGCAATCTGGGCCTGGCCCAGTCCGGCCCCCAGCCGGTGGTGGTTCCCTGCGCCCTTTGCTTCAACCGCTTGAAAACCGCCCAGGTTGAGCTGGCCCAGGACCAGTCCCTGCTGCTGCCCGAGATCGCGCAGATGGTCACCGACCTGGATACGGTGCAGGTGGTGGAGCTGAACAGTTTCCTCACCAGTCCGGAGATGATCGCCCAAGCCGAGGCGAAAGCCCAGAACCAGTTGAGCGGCCTGCGGCCGGTGGTGTACTACGGCTGTCAAGGCCAACGCCCGCCGGCGATCACCGGACATCCCGCCCATGAAAATCCCATGGGCATCGACCGCCTGCTGGAAGCCCTGGGCGCCGAAGTGATCGACTGGCCATTCAAGACCGACTGCTGTGGCGCCAGCCATTCGGTGGCCCGCCCTGATTTGGTGCACACCTTGGTGGGCCGGCTCTATGAAAGAGCTCTGGAGCGGGAGGCCAATTGCATTGTCACCGGCTGCCAGATGTGCCAGGCCAACCTGGATTTGTACCAAGCGGAAATCGCCGCCGAGATGGGCCGCGAAGTCTATTTGCCGGTGTTCTACTTCACCGAGCTCATCGGCCTGGCCCTGGGCCACGATCAAACCTCCACCTGGCTGAAACGCCACATGGTGAGTCCGCGGAATTTGCTTTCCCAAAGCGGTTTGAGCACTGAAACCCTGGAGCGGTTATGAGCACCTCCAAGCCCCAAGCCAAGAGTCTGTCCGGCGCGGTGCTGGTGGCCGGCGCCGGCATCGCCGGCATGCAATCCTCCCTGGATTTGGCCGCGGCCGGCTATAAGGTCTATTTGCTGGACCGTAACATCTCCATCGGCGGGGTCATGGCCCAGTTGGACAAGACCTTCCCCACCAACGACTGCTCCACCTGCATGATCTCGCCCAAGCTCATCGAAGTGGCCGCCGATCCCAACATCGAGATAATCAGCCGGGCCGAACTCATGGAGTTGCAGGGGGAGCCGGGGAATTTCACGGCCAAGGTGCACAAGGCTCCCCGCTTCATCGACGAGGACAAGTGCTCGGGCTGCGGCGAATGTGTCAAGGTGTGCCCGGTGGAGGTGCCGGCCGACTTCAACCAAGGCCTGGGCAAGCGCAAGGCCATTTTCCGTCACTTCCCCCAGGCAGTGCCCAGCGCCTTTGCGGTGGACAAATTGGGCGTGAGCCCCTGCAAGAACGCCTGCCCCGCTGGCATCAGTGTGCAGGGTTACGTGGCGCTCATCGCCCAAGGCCGCTACCGGGAAGCCCTGGAGCTTATCCGGCGCGACAACCCCTTGCCCGCAGTGTGCGGACGGGTTTGCACCCATCCCTGCGAGGCGGCCTGCGCCCGGGCTGAAGTAGACGAGCCCATCGCTATCCGCGAGCTTAAGCGCTTCGTGGCTGATTGGGAGGTGGCCCAAGGAGAACCCAACCTGCCCGAAGTGCCAATTCAGGACCAAGAAAAGGTGGCCATCATCGGCGCGGGACCGGCCGGTCTTACCTGCGCCTATTACCTGGCGCTGGCGGGTTACCGCCCCACCGTGTTCGAGGCCTTGGGCGTGACCGGCGGTATGTTGCGCGTAGGCATACCCGATTACCGGCTGCCGCCGCAGGTGCTCAATTACGAAATCGAATACATTCGTTCCTGCGGAGTGCAGATCAAGCTCAACTCAGCCTTGGGCCGGGACTACTCCTTGGCTGATCTTAAGGCGCAAGGCTTTTCCGCCGTGTTCGTGAGCCTGGGCGCGCACCAGGGTATGCGCCTGGGCGTGGAGGGCGAAGAGCTGGAGGGCGTGCAGTCGGGGGTGGACTTCCTGCGTCTGGCCGGAATCGGCGCGGCGCAAAACCCGGGCCGCCGGGTGGCGGTGATCGGCGGCGGCAACGTGGCGGTGGACGCGGCCCGCACGGCATTGCGGCTGGGCTCGGAAGAAGTGACCATCCTCTACCGCCGCACCAAGCAGGAGATGCCGGCTTACGAGGAGGAGGTCGTAGAGGCCCTGGAGGAGGGCGTCAAGGTAGAGTTCCTGGCCGCGCCCATCAGCTTCCAAGGGGACAAAGGACTGCTTAAGCGGGTTGAAGTGATCCGCATGGAGCTAGGCGAGCCCGACCAGAGCGGCCGGCGGCGCCCGGTGCCCATGGAAGGCAGCCAATATACCATCGAGGTGGACGGAGTCTTGTCGGCCATCGGCCAGCATCCCGATGCGAGTTGCCTGGATGAGGACTGCGGGGTGGAGGTGGCCCGGGCTTCGCGCCTGGTGGCCGATCCCCTGACTTTGCAGACCAGCCAGCCCTGGGTGTTTGCCGGCGGCGATGCGATAACCGGCCCGGCCACAGTGGTGGAGGCCATCCAGGCCGGTAAGGCCGCGGCGGAAAGCATCCGGCGCTTTCTGCGCGGCGAGGACCTGCGCCAGGGGCGCGATTTGGTCCGGAAAGTGGCCCGGGCCGATTCCAAGGGACTGGCCAAGGAACCCCGCCGCCATCCGTCCCATCGCCTGCCCGAAGAGCGGCGCGAAGGATTCGAAGAAGTGGTGCAGGCGTTCAGCGAGGAGCAAGCGCGATCCGAAGCCGCCCGCTGCCTGGCCTGCGGCATCTGTTCCGAATGCTATCAATGCGTGGAGGCCTGCCAGGCCCAGGCCATTGATCACGCCATGCCGACCCAAGACCTGGAGCTAAAAGTTGGCGCGGTGATCATGGCGCCGGGTTTCGTGCCCTTTGACGCCCACGGCAAGCCCGAGTTCGGCTATGGCCGCTACGCCAACGTGGTTACCAGCTTGGAGTTCGAGCGCATCAACAGCGCCTCGGGACCCTATGGCGGCCATGTTCAGCGCCCTGGCGACGGCAAGGAGCCCAAGCGGGTGGCCTGGATCCAATGCGTGGGTTCCCGCGACGCTTCCATCGGCCGCGATTACTGCTCCTATGTTTGCTGCATGTATGCCTCCAAGCAGGCCATCATCGCCCAGGAACATGTGCCGGGCCTGGAAGCATCCATCTTTTTCATGGACATCCGGGCCCAAGGCAAGGGCTTTGACCGGTACTACGAGCGGGCCAAAAACGAGCACGGCGTGCGCTACGTGCGATCCATGCCATCCCGTCTCTTGGAGGACCCGCAAACCGGCAACCTCACCATGCAATACTTCAACGATCAGGATGAGCTCGTTGAGGAGACCTTTGACATGGTGGTGCTCTCGGTGGGGCTGGTGCCCCATCCCGCCGGAGTGGAACTGGCCGGCCGCTTGAGGGTGGAAACAGACCGTTTCGGCTTCGCCACCCGGCAGGGTCTGAACCCGCTGGCTACCAACCGTGACGGCATCTATGTCTGCGGCGTGTTTCAGGCGCCGCGCGATATTCCCGACACGGTGATGCAGGCCTCGGGCGCCGCGGCCGAGGCCGGGGCCCTCTTGGCGCCGGCCCGGGGTAGCCAGGTCAGCGACACAGAGTTTCCGCCCGAGCGCCAGGTGACTGGCGATTCACCCAAAACGGGGGTTTTCGTTTGCCACTGCGGCATCAACATCGGCTCGGTGGTCGACGTGCCGGATGTGGTGAATTACGCCCAATCCCTGCCCGGGGTGGAGATGGCCGAGGAATACATCTTCACCTGCTCCACGGACAGCCAGGAAAAGATGGCCCAAGCCATCAAGGAACGGGGCCTCAACCGGGTGGTGGTGGCTTCCTGCAGCCCGCGCACCCACGAACCCTTGTTCCAAGAGACCCTGCGCAAGGCCGGTCTCAATCCCTATTTGTTCGAGATGGCCAACATCCGCGATCAATGCTCCTGGGTGCACCAGTCCCAGCACAGTGCGGCCACGGACAAGGCCAAGGATCTGGTGCGCATGTCCGTGGCCCGGGCCGGTCTATTGCAGCCCTTGCACCGCTTCCCTACCCCGGTGGTGCAGGCTGCGTTGGTGATCGGCGGCGGCCTGGCCGGGCTCACCGCCACGCTTAGCCTGGCCGACCAGGGTTTCTTCACCCACCTGGTGGAGCAAGGACCTGAGTTGGGCGGCTTGGCCAAAAGGCTGCACCGCAGCTTGGAAGGCTTTGACATCAAGACCCACCTGGCAAAACTCATAGACCAGGTGACCCACAACGGCCTCATCAAGGTACACTTGGGCGCCAAGGTGCTGGACACCAAGGGGCACATAGGCTCCTTTGTAAGCCGCCTAAAAGTGGGCGAGCAAGAGGAGCGCGTGGAGCACGGCGCCCTGATCCTGGCCAGCGGCGCCCAGGAATACCGGCCCACTGAATATGACTATGCCCAGGATGAGCGGGTCCTCACCCAGCTCGAACTGCACCAAAACCTGCATGAAAACCCAAAATCCTTGAGCGGGGTCAAGCAGGTGGTGATGATCCAATGCGTTGGTTCGCGCAACGAGGAGCACTCCTATTGCAGCCGCATTTGCTGCTCCCAGGCGGTGGCAAACGCTTTGGCCATAAAGCGGCTCAAGCCCGAATGCGAAGTCACGGTACTGTTCCGCGACATCCGCACCTTCAGTCTTAAGGAGCTCTGGTATCAGGAAGCGCGCAAGGCCGGCGTGCGCTTCGTGCGCTTTGACCAAGAAGCGCCGCCGCAAAGCCAGGTGGAGGAAGCTTCCATTTTGGTGAAGGTACGCGACGCCATTTTGGGAGAAGACCTGGAGCTAACGGCCGATCGCCTGGTGCTATCAGCGGCGGTGCGCCCCCGGGAGGATGCCCACCGCTTGGCCTCCGACCTGAAACTGCCCTTGGACACCGACGGCTTTTTCATGGAGGCCCACCTCAAGCTGCGGCCGGTGGATTTCGTAAATGCAGGTTTCTTCCTGGCTGGGGCGGCTCACGGCCCCAAGTTCGCCGAGGAGGTTATCGCCCAGGCCAAGGCGGCCGCAGCCCGGGCCGCCACCGTGCTTAGCCGCAGCGAGATGATGGTGGGCGGCGAGGTGGCGGTGGTGGACGCCGAGCGTTGCGTGGCCTGTCTCACCTGCGTGCGGACCTGTCCCTACGGCGTTCCCCAGGTAAATGAAGAAGGAGTTGTTTTCATAGACCCCGCCGCCTGCCAAGGTTGCGGCAGTTGCGCCTCGGCTTGCCCCCGCAAGCTCATCCAAGTTCAGCACCATACCGACGCGCAGATAATTGCCAAGGCGACGGCGATTTAATTGGTCGCGAGGCTGAATATGAACCAGAAATACGAACCCAAGATCCTGGCGCTGCTCTGCACCTATTGCACCTACACCGCGGCCGACATGGCCGGTTCCATGCGCCTGCAATACCCTCCCAACGTGCGGGTGGTCAAATTGCTTTGCACCGGCAAGGTGGACGTGGCCTATCTTTTGGAAGCCTTCCGGGCCGGAGCCGACGCGGTGATGGTCTCTGGTTGCGAAATCGGCGACTGCCACTTTTTGGAAGGCAACCTGCGGGCCAAGGAGCGGGTTGAACACGCCAAATCCCTTCTGGACGAACTAGGTCTGGGTTCCGGCCGCCTAGAGATGTTTCACATCGGAGCTTCGGATGCGCCCAAGTGGGCCGCCGCCGTTGAGCAGATGAACCGCCGGGCCCTGGAGTTGGGCCCCAATCCCTTGGGCCGCCGGGCAACCGGCCCTGCGCGGCCCAGCGAGGAGTTGACAAGATGATCGTGGCCAAGCGCAAGCCTTTTGCCGAGATAGTGCAAGCGGCGGAGCCATTCCATCGCGTAATGGTGGTGGGCTGCGGAACTTGCGTTGCGGTGTGCCTCACGGGAGGAGAAAAGGAAGCCGGCATCCTTGCGGCTCAGTTGGACATAGCCGCCCAGATGGCAGGACGCGACCAGGTTTTCGAAGTCGCCTGCGTGGAGCGCCAATGCGACCGCGAATTCCTGGATGAACTGACCGAGGCCTTTGACGGATGCGACGCCATGCTTTCTTTGGCCTGCGGCGCGGGCATCCAATATTTGGCCGAGCGCTTTCCCCGCACGCCGGTGCTGGCCGGAGTGGACACCACCATGATCGGCGTGAACAGCGCGGTCGGGATGTGGGATGAAAAATGCCGCGCCTGCCGCAGCTGCCTGCTCACCCTGACCGGCGGTTATTGCCCGATAGTACTCTGCCCCAAGAACCAGATCAACGGCCCCTGCGGGGGCGCCCGTGAGGGAAAATGCGAAACCGACCCTGAGCGGGACTGCGTGTGGAACTTGATATGGCAACGCCTGGAGGGCAGCGGCCGCCTGGAAGTTCTCAAGTCCATCCAAGCGCCGCGGGACCATTCAATCCGCAATCTGCCGCTCAAACAGGTGCATCCAGCCTACCAGAGGAGGTACAGCGCCCATGACTAGATTCAGCCAGGCGCTCAAGGACAAGAAATTCCTGCTGACCGTGGAGTTGGAGCCGCCTAAGGGATCCGACCTGGCCCCCCTGCAGAAACTGGCGCAAGAGCTAGCCGGGCGGGTGGACGCGGTGGTTCTGGCGGACAACCCCCGGGCCG
>Ga0307423_1001581_pt1 | contig 13567 bp, 10 predicted proteins | sample SalMarWE160310MG_FD_202154 | JGI IMG/M metagenome (GOLD analysis project Ga0307423, IMG submission 202154) | Salt marsh sediment microbial communities from the Plum Island Ecosystem LTER, Massachusetts, United States - WE1603-10 | ecosystem: Environmental > Aquatic > Marine > Intertidal zone >...
ATCCATCCTGCGGGTGAGCGCGCACAGTACGCACCCGTTGTTTATATAGAATCCTTAACCGGCCGGAATGTAAAAGCTCTCGGCTACGACGCGTTCGAAGAGACGAAGCGCCGGGCGGCCATGGTGCGGGCACGGGATTATGATCGTGCGGCCTTGACGGGCAAGTTGACGCTGCTGCAGGAACCCGATGAGCATGCACAGGCGGGATTTCTCATGTTACTTCCCCTGTTCGCGAAAGGCCTGCCGCACAGCAGCGTGGCTGAACGCCGCGTCGCCGTCTATGGCTGGGTCACGGCGGTAATTCGCATGAGCGACCTGATGGCCGGCATTGCACACGCGCCTGCAGCCGGGCTGGATTTTGCAATCTACGACGGTGAGACCTTGTCGAACCAGACGCGGATGTATGTGTCGGACAGCAGCCCTGACAAACCCGGTCCGGACCATGCGTTTTATAGGAGTATACAACCGGTCGTAGTCGCCGATCGCACCTGGAGCGTCGTCATTCGTTCATCACCCCTTTTCGAAGCCCGCCACAGCAATAACATGCCGGCATTCGTCGCCCTGATCGGGGCAGCCTTCAGCCTGCTGTTGACAATGCTGGCCTATGCACACGCGCGGGCGAAAAACGTGACACGTGAACTTGGAGCAAGCGAGGCGCGCTGGCGCTACGCGCTGGAAGGCGCCGGTGAGGGCGTCTGGGACTGGAATATCCAGACTGACGAACTGAAATGTTCCAGTCGCTGGAAAGAGATGCTCGGTTATGCCGAGGAGGATATTGGCAACCATTTTTCGGAATGCCTGAAGCGTATCCATCCGGATGATCTTGAAAGGGTGAAAGCTGACTTGCAGGCACATCTCGACGGGAAAGATCATGCCTACAGCAACGAGCATCGCGTACAGCAAAAAGATGGCGGCTGGCGCTGGATACTAGACCGTGGAAAAATCATCAGTCGCACGGAAGATGGCAAGCCCCTGCGCATGATGGGCACTCACGCCGATATCACCGAGCGCAAGCTGGCCGAAGCCGAACTGAGAGAGCAGCGGGAGCTGAACGATGCGGTCGTGGAAGCGGCGGGAAACATTATCGTCGTGCTCGACAGGTCGGGGCGCTTTGTGTATTTCAACCGTGCGACAGAAGAAATAACCGGCTATCGCAGGGAGGAGTTGCTGGGCCAGCCGGTCTGGGACTGGGTCATTCCCGAAGAACAACAGGCTGGCGTCAAACGGGTGTTTGAACACCTGAAGGCGGGTAATCTCTTGCCGGCCTCCCGCTATGAAAACGACTGGCAAAAACGTGACGGCAGCCGGATCACGCTGGACTGGCATAATACGGTTTTGCGCAATACCGACGACGAGATCACGCACATCGTGGCGCTTGGTTACGACGTCACCGAACACAAGAAGTCGGAAAAGAATATCCAGCGCCTTTCCAGGCTGTATGCCACACTGAGCCAGTGTGATCAGGCAATCGTACACAGTTCCAGCGAAGACGAACTGTTCCCGAAAGTATGCCGGGACGCGGTCGTGCACGGTGGTTTCAAAATGGCATGGATCGGACTGGTTGACGAGGCAGGCCAGCGCGTCCGGCCGGTTGCCGCCTACGGTGAATGCACGGAATATCTGGATGACATAGAGATTTCAGTTGCCAGCGATCGTCCATCGGGAACAGGCCCGACCGGCACCGCAATTCGCGAGAATCACCCGGTCTGGTGCCAGGACTGTCAAAATGATCCACGCAGCAGGCCGTGGCATGAGCATTGTATACAATACGCCCTGCATGCCTCGGCCGCCCTGCCAATAAGCACCAACGGTACTGTCATCGGGGCATTCAACCTGTACGCCGGAGAGGTCGATGCGTTTGACAGGGATGCACGTGAGCTGCTGGAACAGATGGCCTCTGATGTCAGTTTTGCTCTCGACACCTTCGCCCGGGAAAAATGTCGCAAAGAAGCCGAGGACGAACTGAACAGGCTCAATACCAGCCTGGAGGCCAGGGTGAGGGAACGCACGAACGAACTCAAGCAGGCCAAGGAAATGGCGGATGCGGCCAGCCAGGCCAAGAGTGATTTTCTGTCCAACATGAGCCACGAGATCCGCACCCCGCTGACCGCCATTATCGGATTTTCAGAGGCCCTGCTGGCCAATGACTTTGAGGAACCGGAACGCAAGAGACTTATCGCAACGATCGTGCGCAATGGCAAGCATCTGCAACAGATCATCAATGATATTCTCGACCTGTCAAAGATCGAAGCCAACGTGGTCGTGCATGAGCTGGTCGATACATCGCTGTTCGCGGCAGTCGGAGAAGTACAGTCACTGCTTGGCCCGGGCGCAAGAGAGCGGGGACTGGAATTCAGGACCAACTACCATTTCCCCTTGCCGGCCTTGATCTTGAGCAACCCGACCTATCTGAAACAGATCCTCATCAATCTGTGCAGCAATGCCATCAAGTTCACCCGGGAAGGCTATGTGCATGTGGACATCAGCTGCGACAAAACCTGCAGGATCGTCCGACTGGACGTCATTGACAGCGGCATCGGCATGACGCGTGAAGAGGTTGCGCAAATCTTCGAACCCTTCACACAGGCGGATGCGACTACCACGCGCAAATACGGCGGCACCGGCCTGGGCCTGTCCATTTCAACCAAACTCGCTTCCATCCTCGGCGGCAAACTGACCTGCGTCAGCCAACCGGGACGAGGCAGTCACTTTACCCTGACGATAGCCAACCAGAGCAAGGATATCAGGCTGGTTTACAGCCTTGACGATGTCAACACGCATCATCATGCGCCATACGAGCCGGCAACGATAATACCACTGACCGGCAATATCCTGCTGGTGGAGGACAATCTGGACAACCAGGAGCTGATCGCGATGTACGCGCGCAGGTTCGGCCTAAAAATCGATGTGGCAGAAAACGGGCGGGAAGGCGTGGATATGGCGCTGGCCAATAACTATGGCCTGATTCTGATGGATATGCAGATGCCTGTACTGGATGGCGTGCAGGCCATCAGCCGGCTAAGGAACAGCGGTTATACCCGGCCTATCGTGTCATTGACGGCGAATGCCATGTCGTCGACCCGCGAACAATGTATCGCGGCAGGGGCCAATGACTACCTGGTCAAGCCCATAGACCTGATGCTGTTCTACGAGACCCTTAAAAAGCATCTTCCCCAGGCCGGTACGGCCGACGATTCCGGGCCGAAGTCCGGCAAGCGTGAAGGTGACATACATGCGGACTTCCATAACAGCCCGGAGTATCTCGCGATCGCCGAACGCTATAAACAAAACCTGCCGAATCTGGTGGCAGAACTTGCCGGGGCCGTACGCAACAAGGACTGGGGCCTGGTACAGTCCAGGTCTCATGATCTCAAGGGAACGGGTGGCACCATGGGCTTTCCGGAGATCACCGAGCTTGCACGTCGAATGAACATCCAGGTTATCAACCGGGAATACGATCGCGTGGCGTTGACTAGCGCAGAACTGGAACGGTTTTGCCAGTCCGTCCTCCAGCACGATAACCAGGAAACTTTCGAATAGCAGGCACGGCAGGTTCCATCCGCCCTGCCCCTTGCACGCGGAGTCACCGAACAGCCTCGCAAGCGTGAACCGGTACAGCGGCACCGCCACTGCATGCCGCTCACGCGCCGCCGTCCCGGACCAGCAGCAACACCTTCGCACCCCGCACGGGACCCTGTTTCAGTGCCTGCAACGCAAGGTTGGCGTCTTCCAGCCGGTAGGTCTCGACGGACGGACGAATCGGAACCGCGGCCGCAATCGGCAGGAATTCCGCAATGTCCCGGTGCGTGACATTCGCCACCGACTTGATCTCTTTCTCCATCCACAGGTGCTCGTGGTAGCGCAGCCTGAGCAGGTAGTCCTGATCGAAGTCTTCCTTGCGGATGGCATTGATCACCAGGCGGCCGCCCGGGCGCAGGTTGGCCAGCGCCTCCACCACCGGTTTCCACGCCGGCGTGGTATCGATGATGGCCTGCAACGGAAGCGGTGCACGCGCCTGTGTGTCGCCCGCCCAGGCAGCCCCCAGCTCCAGGGCAAAGGCGCGCGCCTCGGGATCGCGTGCAAACACGTACACCTTCGAGTCCGGGTACAGGTACCGCGCGAGCTGCAACACGATATGTGCCGAGCCGCCGAAACCCGTCAGACCCAGCGCATCGCCGTTGTGCAGCCCGGTCAGTTTCAGGGCGCGGTAGCCGACACTGCCGGCGCACAGCAACGGCGCTGCCTCGGCATCGGAAAACAGGTCCGGGATCGGACAGGCGTAGCCCTCGGGCACGGTGATGTACTCGGCATAGCCGCCGTTGCGGTCACGGCCGGTCGCGACGAATGCCGGGCTGAGGTTCTCGTCCGGCGCCCCCGAGGAACTGTGAATCCAGCCGACCCCGACCCGCGCACCCACTGCAAAGCGCGTGGCGCCCGCGCCACAACGGTCCACCCGGCCGATCACCTCGTGGCCGGGCACCACCGGCAGGCGTGGCGGCGCGGTACGGCCCTCGATCTCGTCCAGCTCGGTGTGGCAGACGCCGCAGGCGTGCACCCGGATACGCACCTCGCCCGCCGCCGGCTCCGGGTCCGGCAATTCGACCAGTTCCAGCGGTGCCGAATCTTCGCGCAGCGAGACGATGCGGTTGATGACCATGGCTTTCATGACAAGTATCCTGTGGCGTGGCAGGCACGGGGTCCGTGCACCGGTTGCTGTACCTGGCCCGACTATACGCCGGTCCCGTTGCTGTCTGCCGCGTGGCGGCCGGTCACCTGCTCACTCCAGTTCCAGTAGCGGCTGATCGCCCGGCCGGAGAGCGGAAACAACTGCACGGCCAGCTCCGGCAGGTGCAGGATTGCGCAGCAGTGATTGAATACCGTACTGCCCGGGTTCACCACCAGGGTCGCACCGAGGCGCTCGGCGAAAACCTGGTGCGTATGACCGACGATCAGCACATCGCAATCGCAGGTCGCCAGCTGCCGCGTCCAGAATGCAGCCCGGTCCGGGCGCACCTTGCCGCCCGAATCCAGCAGCCTGATGCCGCCGCCCGTACAGGCATCCGGCGGTTGTGCATGCACCATGTACACCCGTTTGCCGGCGATCACCGTGTCGATGACAGCGGGCAGCTGCCTGAACCAGGCCGCGGGCCGGTCATCGGCGTCGGCGCCCTGAAGATCCAGGTAACGCAGATCGTGATTGCCGCGCACCGCGCGCACGCCGCTGTCTTCCAGCAGCACCACGGTCTCTTCCAGCTGGTCATGGTAGCCGGCTGTATCACCGGCACAAAAAATCTCCTGAACGCCCGCCTGTTGAAAAATCGCCAGCGCTTCCTGCACCGGCGCGGGTGTGGCGTGCACGTCGCTGAGCAAACCGATCGAGGCCATGTCAGCGCCCGCCGCTCATGGCAACAGCTCCCGCGCCAGCATGTCCCACTCCGCTGCCAGGCTCATGCCTGACGGGAATGCCGACCCGGCCTGCCGGTGCCAGTAGTGCGCATTCCAGTCATCCCCCTCCTTGCGATGCAGGTAGGCATGTATCCGCGCCGCCATCACATCGTCCATGGCCTGCACGATCTCGTGGGCGGCTTCCCAATCACCCCTCGCCTCGTACCACAGTGCCCGCAGGGCCGGACCCAGCCCGTCGGGACAGGCCTCCGCGCCCAGGCTGTCGATGAATTCCCGATACTGCATCATCCTCTCCTTTGTGAAATGATAATCGGATACCAGGGGTCGGTGGCAAGGCAATCGGACATCCGGGCAGAAGGACAGCCGGCTTGATGGACTATCATGGCAAATAGCCATGCAATCATGCGAAGCCGCAGGTGATCATCGTGAATATTCCGTGTTTTATGCCTGTGTTCGTGGCCGGGGGCCCGGTCCGGGTCAGGGTACGATCTCCGCTGAAAGCAAGGAATCAGCGCGATCCAGGCCCCTTTGCTGGCTTGCTGCGGATGAAACCCTGCGCCTGCAGGGTCTGTGCCCTGCTGCTACTGCTGCTGCCACCCACGCCGGCGCCGGGCGGCGTGCCAACGGAGAGCGGAACCATGTCCGATACGCGTATCGAGGAAGCCACTGCATTGATGAACGACTTCGCCAGGCGCACCGGGCTGGTGTCCGGCGCGGCGCCGCGGCGCTACCTGTGGACAGACGCCTTCGCGGTCTGCAACTTCATCGGCCTGGCGCGCGCCACCGGCGAGCCGCTCTACCTGGAGCGTGCGCTGCAACTGGCCGACCAGGTCCATCACACGCTGGGCCGGCACCGCGACGATGACCCCCGCAAGGGCTGGATCAGCGGTCTGGCCGAGAAGGAAGGCGAGCGGCACCCGACCCGTGGCGGGCTGCGCATCGGCAAACGGCTGCCGGAACGGCGGGCCGGCGAGCCTTATGACGAACGCCTGGAGTGGGAGCGCGACGGCCAGTACTTTCACTACCTGACCCGGTGGATGCATGCCCTCGATCAGCTCGCGCGCACCACGCGCGAGCCGCGCTTCAACCGCTGGGCACGCGAACTCGCGGACACCGCGTTCAGGGGATTCAGCTACGCGCCCGCGCACCCGTGGGAACCGCAACGGATGGTATGGAAGATGAACATCGACCTGACGCGTGTGCTGGTGCCCTCGATGGGACACCACGACCCGCTGGACGGATACGTCAGCAACCTGCAGCTGCAGGCCACGGCACGTGCCCTGCCGGGCGACGGGCCGCAGCTCGACGATGCCACGCGCCGGTACGCACGGATGATGGTACGCAGCGACTGGGTCACTGACGACGCGCTGGGCCTGGGCGGCCTGCTGGTCGATGCCTGGCGCGTGCAGCAACTCATGCAGCAGGGTGCCGAACCGGTGGCGCAACTGCTGGAACGGCTGCTGGATGACGCGCGTCAGGGCCTTGAGCATTATGCGCAAGGCGGTGAGTCAAGCCAGCCGGCCGAATACCGGCTTGCCTTTCGCGAACTCGGCCTCGCCATCGGGCTGCACGCCGCGGAACGCCTGCAACAGGCAGTGACCGACCCGCGGCTGCGTGCACAAGTAGACGCGATCATGCAGTACCTGCCGCTGCGCGATGCCATCGAGGCGTTCTGGCGCGACCCCGTCCATCAACGCGGCGCCACCTGGCTGGATCACCTGGACATCAATGCCGTGATGCTGGCGACCAGCCTTGCACCGGACGGGTACCTGCTGCTGTTACCGCCCGAGAATAAATAACAGGCTCAGATCCCGATTTCGGCTAATATCGGCGGAAACCGGCAGCTGACCCCGTGCAAGGTGAGATCATGCAAACAACCATGAAGGCCCTGGTCAAGAGCCGCGCCGAGCCCGGCATCTGGCTGGAATCGGCGCCGGTGCCCGCCCCGTCGACCAACGAGGTACTGGTCAGGATCCACATGACCGGCATCTGCGGCACCGACCTGCACATCTACAAGTGGGACGACTGGGCGCAGCGCAACATCCGCGTGCCACGCATCATCGGGCATGAATTCGTCGGTGAAATCACCGCCATCGGTCCCGGCGTCAGGGGCTTTGCCATCGGCGACCGTGTCACCGCCGAGGGACATGTCAACTGCGGACTGTGCCGCAACTGCCGCGCCGGCAAGCGGCACCTGTGCCACCTGGCCGTCGGTATCGGCGGCGGCCGCGACGGTGCATTCGCGCAATACCTGGTGGTGCCCGCCGCCAACCTGTGGCAGGTGCACCCGCATATCCCCTCGAATATTGCCGCCATCATGGACCCGCTGGGCAACGCCGTGCACACCGCGCTGTCGTTCGACCTGATCGGCGAGGACGTGCTGATAACCGGTGCCGGCCCGATCGGGATCATGGCCGCCGCCGTCAGCCGATTCGTCGGCGCCCGGCACGTGGTCATTACCGATATCAACGACTACCGCCTGGCACTGGCCGGCAAACTCACCAGGTGCCGGCGCGTGCATGCAGGCCGGGAATCCCTCGATGATGTGGTGCGTGAACTGAACATGTCCAACGGTTTCGATGTCGGCCTGGAGATGTCCGGCAGCCCGCGGGCCTTCAACGACATGATCAGGCACATGTACCACGGCGGCCACATCGGATTGCTGGGTTTTCTGCCGCCGGACACCGAGATCAACTGGGACGACATTATCTTCAAGGGCCTGCACCTGAAAGGCATCTACGGGCGCGAGATGTTCGAGACCTGGTACAAGATGACACAGCTGCTGCGCAGCGGCCTGGACATCGCCGCACTGATCACGCATACCTTTCCGGTGGCCGACTATCACCAGGCCTTCGAGGTCGTCCATTCCGGCCAGTGCGGCAAGGTGCTGCTGGACTGGCAATAGGGTGCGCCATGCGCACCGATAACACAGGCGTCATATTTCCTTTCCGGTGTGCACGGCACACCCTGCAACGGGACCCTGAAGCAATCAGGTAATCGCGGAGAGCTGCCTCGAATGACAAAACCATCCAGCCGGTTCCAGGCCGAACTGCAGGCTATCGAACAGCAGGGCCTGTACAAGCGCGAGCGCATCATCACCACGCCGCAGGGCGTCGAGATCGCAACCCGCGAGGCCGGCGAGGTGCTGAACTTCTGCGCCAACAACTACCTGGGTCTCGCAAATCATCCGGAACTGGTGCAGGCGGCCGTCGCAGCGCTCGAAAGCCACGGCTTCGGCATGGCCTCGGTACGCTTTATCTGCGGCACACAGGACCTGCACAAGCAGCTGGAAGCGGCGATCGCCGGTTTCCTGCATACCGATGACGCCATCCTCTACACCTCCTGCTTCGATGCCAACACGGGCCTGTTCGAGACCCTGCTGGGCGAGCAGGACGCCATCATCAGCGATCAGCTCAACCACGCCTCCATCATCGACGGCATCCGCCTCTGCAAGGCGGCACGCCTGCGCTACCGCCACAGCGACATGGACGATCTCGAGACGCAGCTCAAGGCCGCGGCCCGTGCGCGCACCCGCCTGATTGCGACCGACGGCGTGTTCAGCATGGACGGCGACATGGCGCGGCTTGCCGAGATCACCGGGCTGGCCCGGCAGTACGATGCCCTGGTCATGGTCGACGACTCGCACGCGACCGGCTTTGTCGGCCCCGGCGGGCGCGGCACGGCGGAACACTGCGGGGTGATGGCACAGATCGACATCACCACCTCCACCCTGGGCAAGGCGCTGGGCGGCGGCTCCGGCGGGTTTACCGCCGCCGCGCAGCCGGTTGTGGACCTGCTGCGCCAGCGTTCCCGGCCCTACCTGTTTTCGAACACGCTGACCCCGGCGCTGGCGGCGGCCGGCATCAAGTCGCTCGAATTACTGACCCGATCGGATACGCTGCGCACACGCCTGCGCGAGAATACAAACTACTTCCGCGCCCGGCTGCGCAGCGCCGGCTTCGATATCAAGCCGGGCGACCACCCGATCATCCCGATCATGCTGTACGAGGCGCCGCTTGCCCAGCAGATGGCCGCGCGCCTGCTGGAACACGGCATCTATGTCATCGGGTTTTTCTATCCCGTGGTGCCGGATGGCCAGGCGCGCATCCGCACCCAGGTCTCCGCGGCACACACCCGGGAACACCTGGACCGGGCGCTCGAGGCATTCACCACGGTCGGCAGGGAACTGGGCGTCATCAGCCCGGAGTAATCGCAGGGTGGCCCCGTGCACCGCACAGTATCGCGGACACGGTCCGCTCCTGCAGGTGCTGCTGGTTAACGTGAGGTGCATTCTACGCACCATGAACTCTATTGGGGTAGGAGCGCAGGCATGGCCCAGGCCGTCTCTCGACCGCTTCGCGGTCTCACCTTCTCCTGCCCTCACGCGGCACTTGTACCTCCCTGTACATCGCGCGAACAGCGGTGGTCGATTTATTCGCGGTCGGCGTCCGCTCATACGGGTGCAAGTTAATGCAGGGTACGTTCTACGCACCATGAATTCTGTTGGGGCAGAAGCGCATCTCATGCGCGATGATGTGTTTAAACAATCGCGGACAGCAGCCGCCACCGCACGTGCTTAACAGATTTACGGGCCCGGATCCCGATTTGACAGGGGGGCCGGAGTACCATTTGCCTGCACTAGAGGAAAAACGGTACTCCGACCCGATGGATATCCCGGAGACTTACATAGCACGTCTCCGAGGCAAGGCTTACGAACCCTGCTCGACCATGTACGCAATGGCTGCGCGCAGATCATCATCACTGCAAGTCATGCAGGTACCTTTCGGTGGCATGGCGTTGAGGCCGTTCTTGACCGATGAAAGCAGTGCGTCGTTACCCTTGGCAATGCGCGGTGCCCAGGCAGCCTTGTCACCGAATTTCGGTGCACCTGCAACCCCGGCAGTATGGCAGGCCTGGCAGGTCGTCTCATAGGTCTTCTGCCCGTCCGCAGCGGCCACCTGTGTGCCGGCCGCTTCGGCGGCGGGTTTGGCTGCCTCGACAGGCGGCGCTGCCTCAGGTGCAGCATTCTCAGGGGCCATGGTTTTCTCAGGGGCCATAGCTGTCGCAGGGGCCGCGGGCTCCTGAGGGGCTGTGGCTTCCTGCTTCGAGCACCCGGCGCCCAGCAATATCAGCATTGCCAGTGCAGGGATCAGCATCAATACAGCAAGGCTCCGGCGTTGGATTGTGTCAGCAGTCATGGATTCTCCTCGTGATTGGGTTGGGTATTCTGGGACAGCACAGTGTACGTGAAACTGCTCGAGTGAAACAGGCTTGCCGGAATAACCGGGTCAGATACCAATAATATTCAATATCTGCGAGAGCCGGGATTTGTCCCTGCTCGAGCGACCGGCATCAATACCAGCGGCAGCACCTCGGCCGGCAGCTGCAACACGCGGGCCACCTCCTCATCGCGAAACGCGCCCACCACTACCGATGCCAGTTCCAGCGCCTGCGCCTGCAGCAACAGGTTCTGCGCGGCATGGCCAGCCTCCATGTGCACATAGCGCAGACCGCGCTGGCCATACTTTTGCGTGGTGCGCCCGGTCACCGCCGCAAACACCATCACGGCCGCCGCATCCCCGACACAGTCCTGACTATGGGCGGCCTGCGCCAGCGGCTTGCGCTGATCATCACCCTGCAACCGGGTCAGTCGATGACCGTTGGGCCGGTAGTGATACACGCCGGCCGCCAGTCCATCCATATCGCCCGCAACGACATAGAGCTCGAGTGGATAGAGTGCGCCGGCGGATGGTGCCGTGCGCAGTCCCGTCGGATGGCTAATCCCCTGTGCCGCCCATAGCAGCTGGCCGATAACCGTCAACGACAACGCAGCGGTCAGGTAGTCACGCACAGAGCGACGATGTCGCAGCACCGCCACCAGCGACTGGTCACAGTCAGACGCCGGCTCCGGCAGTTGTACGGTTTCACTCGGATCGGCCATTAACGCTCCCGTTACCATGCAAACTGTGCATAGCACGAAGAAGAAAGATTATAACACGGGACTGGCTTGGTCATGTAGAGTGAGCCCGGGCGGTCATCAGAACCACCCTTGCAGGGCTTGCCCGTTACCCGGATTCCGGCAGCTTGCCAGCCGCCATACCCGCGAACAAACCGCATCAGCCCTCTTCGGCAGGCAACGGCACCCTGGCGTAGCACCGCATGAAAAACCCTGCAACGGCGCAGCCGCGGTATTTGTTGTTTGCTTTCCCCTGCTGTTCCGACCCCCGGCCTTCAGAGTCTGGAGCAGACGGAGCGCTGCCCTTCAATGGTCGATTCCAGGTTATCACCATTGAGTGTAAAGACGATGGAACCACTCCGGGCAGTTACCGTCACCTGGTTGCCCTTCAGGGTATAGGTACCAGTCTGCCGTTCGTCGTCCACGAACAACTCGACCCTGCCCTCGTCGCTGAAGGCCATTTTGTCGAGCATGCACGCTGCACCGCCATAGGCGGCCGCCAGGGAAACGGGTGGCTTGTTGCCGGAGTTGGCCGCGGGCCCGCTGCCGCCCTTGCGACAGACAATCTTTTCGCCGAGCATCGAACTCTCCAGGTCACCGTCGTCATTGAGCGTGAACACCGTGGTCTGGTTGTTCGCGGTAATAATGACCTTGTCGTCATCGACACTGTATTCACCGGCGGTTTCTGCCACCTGCACGCCGAACAGACTCATGGTGATGTAGACCTTGCCGTTGTCGCGGAAGGACAGCTTGTCATACAGGCCGCAGTCGTCTCCGCCGTAGTCGCCGGACGGGCCGGATGAGCACGCACCGAGCAAGACCGCAATCAGGGGAGCCAGCAAGGTGCCGCATACAGTCCTGTTCATATTGTCCTCCCGGTTGGGGGGTTTGGTGACAACCGAAGTATCGCCTGGCCGACAACAGGAACCGGCACATCGAACCGAAACGCGGCCACCCATGCCGGCCGCGGTCAAGTCGGAATGCCTATGACGGGTGAGACCCGCGGTTCCGGGTCCCGGACCAGCCCTGTGTCTTACTCACGATACGATGGACAGGAATTATGAAAAGCTTGTATGCGCCAGAAATTCCGTTGGGGGGAGTAGTTCGTCCCTCGGGAATTTCGCCAGGGTCACCACACGGGGCGCCTCTTCACCGATGACCACTTCAGTCAGCTGGATCCTGTTGCAGGGCTGCGATGACTGATCGTCGATCTTGATGCCCATCTTGTTCAGTTTAAGCGCTGTCTTGCGGACCTGGATGAATTCATCCGGACGCTTGAACACGGCATTCACCTGATTTAGCGACTCTTCCGGCGCCACCAGCCGGGAGTTCAGGAGCGCCTGCTCGACCTTGCTCAGCTTCTCGCTGATTTCTTCCATCTCGCCCGCCAGTATGGCATCAGTCGGCGTGTGTTCGCCTGCATCCCCCATTTGTTGATGGAGGCGCCGCAGCCTGGCGTTCAGTACCTGGCGCTCCTGTTGCAGGCGGTGGTTTGCCAGTTTCATGGACATGATGCGTCCAAGGGCATTTGACCCCAGCCCCTCAAAGAAACAATGTTTGAGTCCCTGCCGGGTTTCGGCCTCGGTCGTGGCAGGTGAATAGATCCGGTGATCCGAAAAACTGACGGCAGTCTGCCGAACATCATGCCTTAGCACGTCTCCCTCAAGCTCGACTCCCAAAATCGTTTTTTCCGACTTGTGCATGCAGAGGAGCGCATAGCAATCAGGGAATTCACCGCTGCGGTAGTCATCCATGAACTCACGTATTTCCGAGCTGTGGCTAAAGACCGTCTGCAGGTCCTTCACGTTGACGAAAAAGGCGTTTACATACGGGTCGGCAACAAACGTCCTCCGGCTCACGCCTATGGCACCAGGGATTTCAGCAACCAGCTGCTCGGTATAGTCCAGGGACGCCGCGATGGCATCATGCAGCTTCTTCTGGTATCCGGGAACAAACCGGATGGTGGGATCGACCCCCTCGACCACCCTTTCCAGGACCTCCGACACGCGTGCTGTTTCCCTGCGACCGTACTCCCTTGCCTGGATCTTGCGGCGCATTGATCCGAAGGCGCCGGAAAACATCTGGTTTACCAAGTCCTTCATGGAATCCCCCCGGGTCTCTTAACCAGGATCAAGCCCCCGCCTGCTTCCTGTTATTAAACTATAGACCAGCCTCGACTAAACTATAAATCATGAAGGGCTGTAA
>Ga0307423_1001582_pt1 | contig 13566 bp, 8 predicted proteins | sample SalMarWE160310MG_FD_202154 | JGI IMG/M metagenome (GOLD analysis project Ga0307423, IMG submission 202154) | Salt marsh sediment microbial communities from the Plum Island Ecosystem LTER, Massachusetts, United States - WE1603-10 | ecosystem: Environmental > Aquatic > Marine > Intertidal zone >...
CGGAATTCTAAACGCAAAGTCCTCCGGCACCGTCATATATTCTGCATATCCGCCATTGGCATCCCGGCCGGTGGCTCGGAACTCCTCACACAAATTCTCTTCACCTTGTCGGCAAAAATCACAATGGTCGCATGCCGAATAAATCCAGGCAATCCCTACCCGGTCACCTGTTTTATATTGACCGGCATGAGGCCCTTTCTCTTGGACCCTTCCCACAACCTGGTGCCCCAGAACCATGGGAAATCGAGACGGAGGGGTTCTCCCCTCGATTTCATCCAGCTCAGTGTGACAAACCCCACAGACGGATATTTTTACTAGTATTTCTTTTTCTTTGGGAATCGGGTTCGGCAGGGTTGTCAATTGAAGCGGGGTCCTGTTTTCCTTGAGATCGCAGATCTCATTTAATACCATTGCTTTCATTTCGAAATACCTCAAAGGCTTTAGAAAACAGGAATTAGAATTTAGAAAATAGTTGAGCGCAATTGGACGTAAATACAATTAGAAGATGAGAAGTTTAGAAAATCAGAAGGTCGGAGACTCTGAAACATGCCAACCTGGCGACTTCGCCATAGTAGCCTTTGTCTACGACGGCTGAATCTTACCTTCACACCTTCTCACCTTCTTGCTCTTTACTCTTCCCTATTTCCTCTTTGCTCTTTCCTATTTTCTCTTTCCTCTATCCTATTTTTAATGTCAGGTCGAAATTTTTGAAAAATCGGCGAACAACCCGAACAGATCTGAAATCAGCCCAAGCAACGAAAGCCGGTTGTTACGAATTTTTTTCTCTTTGCTCATGACCATGACACCGTCGAAAAAGGCATCCACCGGATCGCGCAACTTGGCAATCTCCCGAAGCGCCCGATCAAAATGTCCTTTGGCAAGATGATTCGACACCTTTCCTTTCAGGTCTTTATATGCTAAATACAATGCTTTTTCAGATTCATGTTCAAACAGTTTTTCATCGACTTTCTTCTTTGCAGGAAGATCGGCCTTTTTAATAATATTGACCACGCGTTTAAAAGCAATGGCCAAAGGTTCAAAATCCGCGGCCGCTTTCAGGTCTTGAAGCGCACGCGCGCGATTCCATACATTCGGCACATGATCTGTATCCGCATCGGCAATCGCCGCAATGACATCTTTGGAAAAACCTTCCTCTACCAACTGATACGTCACGCGGTTTTGTATGAACGTATAAATCGGATCGGCAATTTCTTTGATTTTTTTTGCACCTTTTATATCGTAAATGCTCAGGCTCTTTTCAATCAATTTTTTCAAGGAAAATGAAAAGCCTCGGTCATTCATGATCTGGATAATACCGATTCCCTGTCGGCGAAGCGCATAGGCATCAGACGCGCCGGTAGGTGTGAGTCCCACCGAAAAGAATCCGCAAATGGAATCGATCTTATCGGCAATACTGAGAAGCCCTCCGATCTCGGTCTCCGGAAGGGGGCCGCCGGAATAGGTCGGCCGGTAATGCTCCTCTATAGCGACCGCTACGGCTTTGGGTTCTTTCTTGATGGTCGCATAATTTCTTCCCATAACGCCCTGCAAATTCGGAAATTCGTAAACCACTTGGCTGACCAGGTCAGCCTTGCACAGCCAGGCAGCCCTTAACGCCTGTTTTTTTACATTCTCTTTCTGTCCTGTGGCATCTGCCAGATACGCTGCAATTTTTTGAATCCGTTGCACCTTTTCGTACATACTTCCCAGTTTGGCCTGGAAAAGAACGCCCTTGAGCCTCTCGACCCATTCATCCATGGATTCTTGAACATCGCTTTTGAAAAAGAATTGTGCATCCGAAAGCCGGGCTCTTAGCACCCGTTCATGCCCGGTGGCGACAAGATTCATATCTTTTGTACGGGTATTGTTCACGGCGATAAAGCTGGGCATGAGATTGCCGTTGTCATCCACCACGGCAAAATATTTCTGATGATAACGCATGGCGGTAATCAGGATCTCGCCGGGGACTTCCAGAAACACTTTATCAAAGTTTCCTGCCGTGGCAATGGGAAATTCAACCAGATTCTTATTGATATCGATGAGCGCTTCATCCGGTAATACCTTGCCGCCGACGCCTTTGGCAGCTTTATTAATTTCTTTTTCAACCAGTTTTCGCCGTTCTTCAAAATCGATAATCACCTGGGCATCTTTAAGGATTTTCACGTAATCATCGGGTGAGGAGATTTTTATTTTTTTTGGCTGCATAAAATAGTGCCCGAAGGAATGCCGCCCGCTCTTTGTAGCGCCCACTTCAAACGGAATGACCTGATTTCCCAAAAGGGCCACGATATAATGGATGGGTCTGGCAAAGGTGATGTTGAGTTCCGCCCATTGCATGGTTTTTGGAAAGGGTGTTTTCAGAATCACTTCCGGCAGTATGGTTTTAAGAAGCGTCCGGGTTGCCTGTCCTCGCTCTGCAACCCGCACACAGACATAACGGCCTTTTTTGGTCTCTTTTATTTTTAATGCGTTTACGGAGACCCCGACCTTTTCGGCAAATTTCAATGCAGCCGTTGTAGGATTGCCGTTTTTATCAAAACCGACTTTCTCCGGAGGCCCCAATACTTCGGAGGTTAAAGATTTCTGTTTGTCTGCCACCTGTTGAATTTCTATTGCAAGTCGTCTCGGCGTACCAAAGACTTGCGCGTTGCCATGTTCGATGCGAGCATCGGTCATTTTCTGTAAAAGCGCCGACGACAAGAATTCAAGCGCCGGTTCAATATAAGCCGCCGGGATTTCCTCAGTCCCTATCTCAAGCAATAAACTTTTCATAATCACCTCTGTCTTTTGAATGCATCAAGTTATCTTGTTTTCCGACCATTTTTTATAGTTTTTTAACCGTTTAGTTTTTTTGAAACAAATCGATGTTAAGGAAGCGTCATGTATGATTAAATTTTTGACTGGAAGCTGTCTGAGTAAATTAGGGATCGTTTTGAAAGAACCATAAGCGATATAACTTTATGGGTGAATCCCTTTGTTAAAGCAAAAGACCTTTATAAATAACCCAGACAGGTTCTTTCATTACGAGCCCTTATTCACGAGTTCTTTCAGCAAAAATTTAATCATACATGACGCGATCAGTTGTAAAAAAAATTCTTGCGAAATATTTATTTTTATTTTTTCAACAGGGGAAACCCCATGGCTTCTCTTTGTTTCAGATACCCTTCCGCACATGCTCTGGCAAGATTTCTTATTCGGCCGATATAACCGGTCCTTTCGGCAACGCTTATGGCGCCTCGAGCATCGAGAAGGTTAAACGTATGCGAACATTTCAGGCAGTATTCATAGGCCGGAAGCACCAATTTTTCTTTAATCATTCGTGCGGATTCAGCCTCATACTGATTGAAAAACTCCAACAGCATGCTTACATTCGCCTTTTCAAAATTGTAAGTCGACTGCTCGACTTCCTGCTGATGGTGTACATGGCCGTAAGTCACGGTATCGGTCCATTTCAAATCGTACACACTGTCCACTTTTTGCAGATACATGGCGATACGTTCCAGCCCGTATGTGAGTTCTACAGATATGGGAGACAACTCGACACTGCCGCACAATTGAAAATAGGTGAACTGAGTGATTTCCATACCATCCAGCCAGACCTCCCATCCCAGACCAGCTGCACCCAGTGTGGGAGATTCCCAATCGTCTTCCACAAATCGGATGTCATGCTCCAAAGGATCTATACCCAACACTTTCAAGCTCTGAAGATACTGTTGCTGAACATCATAAGGAGAAGGTTTCAATATCACCTGATACTGGTAGTAATGTTGCAGCCGGTTCGGGTTTTCACCGTATCGACCGTCGGTCGGCCGCCGCGACGGCTGAACATAAGCAACATTCCAGGGTTCGGGGCCGAGCGCTTTTAGAAGTGTGGTGGGATGAAATGTCCCGGCGCCGACTTCCATATCATACGGCTGGGCCACCACACAGCCTTTTTGTGCCCAGAATTTCTCTAGCGACATAATTACATCCTGAAAATTCATTTTCCCTTCCTTATCAATCTTTTTGTGATTAGTTGGTTATGCTGGATGTTTAATGCAACTTGCAGCCAGCGAGCCATTACACTTTTTTAACTCTAATTGAGCGAAAGTCGAGGATGCCCCACATTCGAGGCATCAAGGGTGAAGCCGTAGTCATCTACCGCGAACCATTGATAACAAAGACGCCGTAGGAGTCAGGCCATAGGCCATGGGGTATCATCGGCTTTCGCAAAGCCTATAAAAGACCTTGTGAATCAATCTTCGCACTCAGCAAGCGGGCATCCTTTCTTGTTGAGAGAATACCTTCCCATGTGCCTTTGAGCTTGTCAATATCCTCGATGCGACCCAGTGCCCATATACAGCCTCCGCCACCCGCCCCTGTGAATCTTGCACCGCAACGATTTTTTATGGCGGATTTAACAAGTGCATTGCCGATTTCATCAAGTACTTCAGGCGTCATCTTTCTTCTGATAGCGGTTTCTTTATTCATCTGTTCGCATGCAGCAGGAATATCTCTTTTAATGAGCGCATCGGCAAATTTTTGTGTACATACTATAATTTCAGCCCAAAGTCCATGGTGCTTTCCGGAAAGAAATTGCTTTACCCATTTTTTATTAACATCTTTTGATTCGTGAGGCACCCCGCAGTAGGCCAGCAACAAGTGTCGTTCGAATTTTAGCAAGTGCCGCTTCGGGATGATGGTTTGTTTCTTAAAAAAAGGACCCTGGCAATCTCGGGGCCAATACCAAACATTTGCACCGCCGTAAACGGCCGCCAATTGATCCTGAAAGCCACACGGCACACCTGCCACGCTTGCCTCGATGGTCTGTGATAGTAAAGCGATGTTTTTTCCGGAAATGGGGGGGGCTCCTTTTTTTTCTTTAACCTTTGAAAAAGCTTCGACAAGGGCCACCGCAGCTACGGAAGACCCGCCCAAAGCGCTCCGGGGAGGAGATGATGAGTCGATATCAATATGTATCCCTTCAGCTCTGAAATAGGAAGCTATGGCGAAAATGAGGCCGAGTGGATGATTAAAAGGCGCTTTATCCAGAAAATATTCAGCGCCCTTAAATCCTTTTGAAGTGACTTTTATTTTATTTTTATCATATGGAAAAAGTCGTACCTTTGTCCTTAAATTTATCGCAATATTGACGGTACACGGGAAAAGATGTCTTAGGGGATAATAAAAGGTGCTGATATCCAAAGTACCCCCCATGTCGATCCTGCATGGAGCCGACGCTTCAATTTGATGGGATTCAATGATTTTCCGTATCATGAGGCGGTGTCTTTCATCCGGTTACTTCCACTTCCTTATTTGTTGCAAAAATTTCAAACTCCGGGGTTCTTTTCCCACATGATAGGGCACAAAGGTCTCCAAAAACTCCAAACCTTCCCTTAACGCATCCGAAGTAAACCTGACCCTTTCCGCTTTGATTAAATCCCCTTTTTCTATCCACAAAAGCAGTTTAATGATTCCCTTTGAAAGAAACGTTTTTTGCAAGGTTTTGGAAGTACATCCGTTGCACAAAATTCCTCCCTTGACAAAATCAAATTTAACTCTGGTTTCCTTTATATTTTCTATTTCAATGCCGCAGACGCTGCATTTTCTTAAATTTGGTGAGAGACCGGATAGGGTCATAAACTTTATCTGGAACAAAATAGAAAGTGCTGCTTCCGATACCCGGCATGAATCGAGTTCTCTCAAAACGTACTGAAAGAGCTGGTAAAGCTCAATTTGTTTTTGACCGCTTTCCAGCCATTCGTTGATGAGTTCTGCCCAGTAGCTGGCATAGGCGGTTTTTAATGTGCTGGATCTGATGTCGAAAAACGGATACTTTAATGCGGCTTCCTGCAAAACAGGAAGCCCTTTTCTTCGACCGACACTGCACACCACGTCTAATATTGAAAATAGTTCAAGTATTCCGGCAAATCGTTTTTTACTTTTTTTTGCAGATTTTGCAATGACTGAAGTTTTGCCGTTTTTCAGCGTAAAAAGCGTAAGGATAACATCATATTCCCCATAATCAATACGGCGTAAAACGATTGCAGGCGTTGAAAAACTTGACATCTTTTCATATACCCAGGAGGGTTGTGGCAATGATAAAATAGATGGTCACGCTGATAATGTCGATTGCCGTGGTGACAAAAGGACCTGACGCAATGGCTGGATCGACATTTATTTTGGCCAGGGTCATCGGTACCAGAGATCCTGCAAGGGCCGCCATGGTCATGGAAGAAAACACGCCAATAGCTACGGATAAAGCAAACAGCGTCTGAGTATATTTCAATTGAGCCACCATGCCGACGATAAAACCGTAAAAAAGACCCAGCATCAGCCCCACCATAAGCTGCTTGGAAACCACCGACCAGATATCACGGATACTGAGACGTCCGGTGGCAAGTCCCCGAACCGTAATGGTAGAGGACTGAACGCCGACATTTCCGCCCATTCCCATGATCACCGGAATAAATGCCGCCAGATAGGCCAACTTACTTAAGCTTGATTGAAAATAACCGATAATAAAGGAAGCGATGATGCCACCGACACAGCTCGCAAACAGCCACGGCATGCGCATTTTGATATTCTTATATATGGATTTGGTTTCAATGAATTCCTCCCCGGCACCCACCATTTTCAAAATATCTTCCGTTGCTTCTTCTCTGATAATATCGATGACATCATCCACTGTTACGATACCGACCAACTTGTTTGTATCGTCCACCACCGGTACGGCGAGGATATCATAACGGGCAACGATTTTTGCCACCTCTTCCTGATCCATATCTGTTTTTACAGTAAAAACGTCCGTAATCATAAAATCTTTCAAAGGGGTGTCGGGCGGAACGACCACCAGCTGCCTCAAAGAACTGACACCGATCAATTTGCCATTCTCATCAACCACGTAAAGATAAAACGGCATCTCAACATCCAAATGCTCTTTTTGAAGCGAATGAATAGCATCCTCGGCGGTGGTACTTTCTTTTAAGGCGATGAATTCAGGGACCATGATACCGCCTGCGGTATCATCCTCATAGTGAAGCAGACCTTCAACTTCTTCGGAGCCCTCTCGTTTCATCTTCTCAAGAATGGCATCGGACTTCTCGACAGGTAGTCGTCCCAACAGGTCGGCGACGTCATCTTTCGGCATGAGATCCAGGATATCGACGATATCGTCCAAATCCATTCGTTCCACGAGATTTAAAAATGTGTCGACGTCGAGATTACTGAAGATTTCGCCCTTTAGGCCGATATCATCGATGAGGTCAAAAAGCCTTATCTGGTTATGGACCGACAGAGAACCAAGCACCAGGGCCAAATCCGCAGCGTGGGTTTTTTTTACAATCTTAAGAAGGTGGTAGGTGGCATCTCTCCTTAGCAGCCTTTTAATGCTTTCAAGCAGTATTTTGTTGGATTCACTATGCATATTTTAAAGTCAAGAATCCTGGTGCCTAAAGGACCAAGTTTTGGTTTTCCCCTGAAAGGGGCTGTTTTACTCAAGGCAGAACAAGTTAAAAGTGCCTATTTATCCCGTATAAAACGGGGAAGTTTTGCTATCGTTTCACTCCGGTGATTTTATTTAAATAATAGAATTCCTTAACTTTAGCTCACTTCAAACTTTAGTTCACTTCAAACTCTTGTAGCGGTTCTTCAGACAGAGACGAAGAACACTACTGGATGATTTTGATAGCGGATTGTTTTCGTAAATCTCCAATCCATGCCTGATATTTTTTATCAATGCTTTCATTTAGGAGTTTTCTTTCAATTTCCGGTGTAACCTCCTCAAGCGTCTTTCCTTGAGTACTTATTATCTCTTCTAAATAAAAAATTTGATACCCCTGGTCTGTATCGATCACGGGTGTAAACTCACCGGGTTTTATTTTTTCGATGGCCTTTTGAAGCTGTGGTGACAGGGAGTCGAATTCGAACGTACCCAAATTTCCGCCATCAGAAGCAGCCGGCGATTCTGAATACTTTGCCGCCAGAACTTCAAAAGATTCTCCTGCTTTTAATTTTTCCAGGATCTCATCCATCTTCGCTTTAATCTCAAGTTTCTTTTCCGAATCCAAAAACAGAGGAACTTTCATAATGATATTAAGAAGATGATATTTTTGTTTCCCACCATACTCTTTGCTATGTTCTTCATAATACGCTTTAACGTCTTCTTTGGTAATCACGATTTTTGATTTGACTTTAAGATTGACAAGCCTTGCTCTGAGTATCTGACCTTTGATCTTTTCGCGATACGCCTCCATGGTCAGCCCGTCTTTGGCCAATGCCGCCCTTAGCTGTTCATCTGTAAGATAATTCGTCTCTTTGATCCGCTCGATGGTTTGATTGATCTGCTCTTCGCCGATTTTTACCTTTGAGCGCTCTATCTCCTGATCTTCAATTTTCTGATTGATAAGGCGGTCAAGTATATCCTTTCTGACTTTAAAGAGAAGTTGTTGCTCTTTTTCCGAAGGATATCCAAGAGATCGAATTTTTTCCGCATAAGGTTTAAGTGAGTTGTTAAGTTCCGTAAGTGTAATGATCTCATCGTTAACCACGGCAACAATACGATCAACAATTTCTGCACCTTTGGCGGTTGTAATCAAAAAAGAGCCGAACACACACAAAAGTAATGTATATAAAATAAAATATATTGAATAGGTTCGAATATTTTTAAAGGACCTGCTTCTCATATCAACAAATCATAAACTATTTTTATAAACCGGTCATTTTTTCCAGTTCTTTTTTGTTTATTTCAACAGCATACTTGTTTTTAAGGTTTTTTATCCACGATGTATACGCTTGTTCCATCCTCTCTTTGCGCAATATTTTTATAATGATACTGTTTACATCTTTTGATATAGTTTCCACATCAGGTGATGTGTTGTCATCTTTGAAGTGCTCTTCATAATATTTCGATATGTCATCATGCGTTATTTCGATTTTATCGCCCAACTCTTGTGTAATCACCTTCTCCATAAGCAAACGTGTCTTTAATCCTTCTTTCCAAGACCGGTAAGGAACGGCATACTCAACCAGTATTTCCTGGAATACATTGTCAGGATAATCCCTTTTTATATCTCTTATGGCCTTTTCGACCTGAGAATCAGTCATCGTAATGCCGAGTTCTTCAGCCCTTTCCAAAAGAATTATCTCTTCAGTCATTTGTTGAATAAGCCGAAGCCGAGCTTTTCGGGCCACATCAGGTTGCTGTATTCTATTTTGCGGATATGCATTCTTGGCAATTTCAAAAGCTTTGTTGAAATCAGCAACGGTTATGATTCTGTCCTTGAGTTTGATTAAATATTCATCTTTTTGTTTATGTTCGACATCAGAGCACCCGGCTAACGTAAACCCGACCCACAAAAAACAAATTAAAGAAATACATTTAATAGAATATCTTATCATCAGAAATCGTAAACGTTCACATGCAAACCCAAATCAGGTAACTTCTCAAAAACTTATGGCTCAACATACCGGCTGCGTCATCCGGAACTTATTGAGATGTTACCAAATTAACTCCTAAACCGTTTAAACTTTTACTATTAACACGCTGCATGATTTCTTTCAAGATGTTTTTAGTCTGAGAAATCAGAAAGGATATATTCCCTTTTTTCAGTTTGACCTTCAAAATATGATCCGGCGTAATTTCAAATCGATCTTGTTCTGAAAGGATCATGTCTACAATGCCGGAAGGATTTTTTTGGTGTGCTTGTGAAAATGAAAGTAAAAGCTGACGTCCTTTAAGATCAACCCGGTTGACACCGGCCTTTATGGCCAATACCCTGAGCATGATTTTCAAAAGAAGGTTTTCCGTTTCAGTGTTCAAATCACCGAATCTATCCATCAACTCCGCCTTAAAATCGGCAATCTCATTAAGTTCCGTCATTTTAGCAAGTCGACGATATGCACTAAGACGTTGATCAATATCAGCGATATAGGACTCGGGTATCGAAGCAGGCATATTAATGTTGATCTCCGGTTCAAGACTTTCCTGAACCTTTTCTCCTTTCAGTTCAGCCATGGAATTTTCCATCAGCTTTAGAAACATGTCATAACCCACCGCAGCGATATGGCCGGATTGGGAAGCACCTAAAATCGTTCCGCCGCCTCTGATTTTTAAATCACTCATGGCAATTTGAAAGCCCGAGCCGAGATCACTGTGTTCCATTAAAACTTTCAGACGTTTTTGAGCATCTTTGCCCAAAGTGCTTTCCTTGGGTATAAAAAGATATGCATAGGCCTGTTCATCCAGGCGCCCGACACGGCCGCGCAATTGATAAATCTGAGCAAGCCCGAATCGGTCTGCCCGATTGATCAGTATGGTGTTGGCGGAAGGAATATCAAGTCCTGACTCTATGATAGTGGTGCACACCAGCAAGTCTATCTCATTATTCATAAAACGCAGCATAACAACTTCCAATTCTTCCTCATTCAGGCGGCCGTGCGCCACATCGAGTCTGACATCGGGTACCAGCCTCTGAAGATGATCTGCCATTGCGCTTATGGTATGAATATTATTGTGAACAAAAAAGATCTGTCCCTTTCTGCCGAGTTCCTTTTGTATGGCATCGGAAATGACGGCGTCATCAAACTCGGTAATATAGGTGATAATAGACTTGCGATGCTCAGGTGGTGTTGAAATGATGCTGATATCCCGTACCCCCATCAGCGACATGTGAAGCGTTCTGGGTATTGGCGTGGCGGTTAAAGCAAGAACATCCACCGAACGCCTGATTTTTTTCAATTTTTCTTTATGCTTGACCCCGAACCGCTGTTCTTCATCAAGGATTAAAAGTCCCAGATCTTTAAACATTACATCTTTTTGAATCAGCCGATGTGTTCCAATGACAATATCTGTTTTTCCGGTTTTAAGTTCATTTATAATCTTGCGTTGTTCCTTTAAAGAACGAAACCTGCTCAAGCATGCAATATTCACCGGATACCTTTGAAAACGTTCTGAAAACGTCGCAAAATGCTGTTCTGCAAGTACCGTCGTTGGTACCAGTACGGCGACCTGTTTACCATCATTAACCGCCATCAACGAAGCACGCAGAGCAACTTCCGTTTTTCCGTATCCGACATCACCACATACCAGTCGGTCCATTGGAATTTGTGCTTTCATATCATTATACACATCTTCGATGGCCACGAGTTGGTCTGCGGTTTCTTCATAAGGAAAACCCATTTCAAAGTTTTTAAAATCAATGTCCAGTTCCCTGAAAGCATGTCCTCGGCTGACTTTACGTCCAGCATAGAGTTTTAAGAGTTCTCCGGCAATTTTCTCTGCCGATCTTTTTACCCTTTCCTTAACCCGTTCCCATGATTTGCCGCCCATCTTATCGAGAACCGCTTCGACGCCGTCCACACCCATGTATTTTTGAACCATGCCCATACGATCCACAGGCAAATAAAGTTTATCCTCATCTTTATAGACAATCAGGAGAAAATCATTGCGCGTTCCATTCAATGTCAATTCAATCAGCCCCTCATATTGCCCTATCCCGTGATCGACGTGAACAACAAGATCTCCTTTTTTCAAATCTTCAATGGCAAAAAGCCGGGCGCGAATTTGCTGCTCGGGTTTTATTTTTGGCCGGCGCTTTAATCCGAATATTTCATCCTCTGTGATGATCGCCAAAGATTCAGCCGGCCATACAAATCCCGATGAAATTCGACCCAGACAGACAGATACCTGCCCTTTGTTTTGTTCGATATCATCAAATCTTTCAATGCCTATAAGATGAATACCATATGGGACCAATAGTGACGCCAGTCTCTTGGCCTGTGTCCGAGTATGGCAAACCATCAGTGTATCAAAACCGGACAGCCTTTGATGATTGATCCAGTTTGCCAAAGGAGAAAAAAGATCTTTTTCGCGGCGACGTCCAAGCTCCAGGCTGATGTCCGTATTATCTTTCACTGAATAATGAAATTGCTTTAAAGGGGGCGCGTCAGATAGGGTTTCCTTGGATACATGGAGCTTTTTCACAAAAAGCGTCTTTTGCTGCTCAAATAACGCTTTGGTCTCCTGCCAGGTGAGATAAAGATGCTCAGGTTCCGTACAAAGCCTCGATTCTTTCTGCGCAGCATCAAAACTTTTTAATGCCTGTCCAAGCGTACGGTCTGCCATATTTTCCAGTTCAGCAGGTTCATTCAAAATAAAAAATGTATCTTTTGGAACATAGTCGAAAAAAGAACCCGGATGAGGATAAATCAGGGGAATCAGACTCTCAATTCCCGGGAAAACACCCTCTTTTCTGATTCGATGGATTAAGGCTCTTGCCTTGGTTACAGGGATATTCAGTTTGGATGACTGCTTTCTTATTCGATTGATGATCTGAGTGAGGTGGGATGATTTGAGAATGGTTTCCCTGGCCGGCAGTATAACGGCTTCCGGAATGTTTTTGATCGTTCGCTGGGTGATTGCCGAAAAAAATCGAATGGACTCTACCGTATCACCAAAAAGTTCAATTCGGATCGGATCTGAATAGAGTGGCGAAAAAATGTCGAAAATGCCTCCCCTTATACTGAAATCTCCAGGTTCTTCAACCATCGATGATCGCTCATAACCACTGGATGTAAGCTTGTCTGCCAACCGATCCCGATCGATATCTTCCTCCACCATAACCAGTTCTGCATACTCACAGAGTTCCTGCTTGGGCAAAATTCTCTGCATCAAAGCCGATATGGTCGTTACGACCACCGGCGGCACATCACCCACAATGAGCTGATAAAGCGTCCTTATCCGTTTGGCTGCTGTTTCGTTGTGATATGACAGATATTTAAATGGTGTAATATTATACGGCGGGTAATAAATTAGAGGAAAAGAGGGCCTTTCTGTAAAGAAATCGAGATCTTCCAAATATGTTTCCGCTTCTTTGGTTGATGCGGTGATGACAACAACCGGTGCCCTGTGTTTCATATACAAGCGGTTCACAAAATAGGCTTTTTCCGAACCCGAAAGCCCGGTGCAAACAACATCGCAATCCGTGTAAGGACTCGTATCAAAAAGGTATTTTAGTGATATTTTTTCTTGATTTTGATTCATAAACAAAGTAGTTAATTTCAAAGTCCGGGCTTCGCCCTAATTGGAATAATGGAATGATGGAATAATGGAGTGTTGGGCAAATTGTAGGATTCTTGTTGACGATAAATTAAAAAATGGATCGATCCTTTTAAAAACCAACCTTCCAAAAATCCACTATTCCATTATTCCATACTAGAGGCAAGTGTTTAAGCCTCAAAAAATGTTACAGATTTTAATTAGGTTGTAGAAATTCCGAGACGTTTAATTGTGCCGGCGTAGCTCAGTTGGTAGAGCAGCTGATTCGTAATCAGCAGGTAGGCGGTTCGAATCCGCCCGTCGGCTCCACCTTTTGAGAGGTTTTCGTCATTTATTCTGAAAATCCTTTTTAATTCTTGCCGTTAACAACAGGTATTACTTCAAATCGCTATAACCCAATTCGTATTATAGTGCAACCGGCGTTTAAGCTCCGGCAAAATACTTTTTGCCAAAACAATAGGAGATATTGTGAGTTATAAAATTGGATTTGCAGGAACGGACGGAAGGACCCTTCTTAGTGCTTTGGTTGC
>Ga0307423_1001583_pt1 | contig 13564 bp, 11 predicted proteins | sample SalMarWE160310MG_FD_202154 | JGI IMG/M metagenome (GOLD analysis project Ga0307423, IMG submission 202154) | Salt marsh sediment microbial communities from the Plum Island Ecosystem LTER, Massachusetts, United States - WE1603-10 | ecosystem: Environmental > Aquatic > Marine > Intertidal zone >...
AACAAATATGAAGTACTCAAAGAATCAGTGACAGTCTTCAACTATACGAATTTACACTTGATGTAGGATATAGTATCAAATCATATTCCTGCAAATCACGTAAACTGAATATAGAAGTTCTAAAGATATCATGGGAAAAACTCATGAAAAGAGGATTATATATACAAATGCATTTAAACAGGTTGAAAAGCAATGTTACGATTTAAATGGCTCTGTTTTTGGAAGCCTGTTAAATATTTAGAACTTGTAATTACTGATTTTTGTAATTTAAAATGTCGTTTATGTTCACAGGGCGTGCCTTTACAAAAAGATAAGAGAGAAATGTCACTTAAAGAATTGGTAAGAATTAGTAAATTTTTCAAACACTACGAATTTGACGTTATTAAGATTTCAGGTGGTGAACCTACACTGCACTCACAATTCCGGGAAATTTGTGATAATCTTAAAGAATTATTTCCAGCATATTTTTACAGATTAGCTACAAACGGTTGTCTTTTAGAAAAATATCTTGAAAATGTTTTAGTGTTTGACCAGATAGACTTAAGCAATTATCCGGGAAAGAATGATGGCGTTTATTCTCGTATAGTAAACTTAAAAATTCCTAACATATATACATTTAAGAAAGAAGACTACATTCAGATGATGGACATCTACCAAGAAAAAAACTTGGACAAAACTAACATTTTCAATTCTTGCATCAATAGAAATATTAAGAAAATCATTCAGTCACGAATTTACCCATGTTGCAATATATTTGGTCAATCTTTTCGCCAGAACATATCACAAAATAAAATAAGCGTATCAGTAGATAATAACTGGAGAGAAAATCTTGAAAAGATAAGCATCGAAACCTACTGCAAACGTTGCTGGATAGGTGTAGACACAGAAAATCATATTCTTTCAATGCGTAAGTTTAGTCGCAACATTAGACGTAGCTTGTCCGAAAGAAAGAGCCTGTACAAAAAGAAAAAAATATTACTGAATAGATTGCTTTAATAAAGCAGCATAATCATTTTATGCGGTAAAAGGGTTAATGGAATATCCGCTGAGATAAAATCTGTGTTCTCATTCTCTACCCTGATTTTTTGTTGAGTTGGTTCGACAATAAGTCCAAGAATAAAAACTAGCTAAATTTAGCATTTAATAGCATCTCTCGATAAGAACATTTAAAATGAGCTTAATATGCATAGCAATATTAAAATTGTATGTCCCCTTTGTTTATCTATTTTAAAAAATCAAGGTTTAAGATTAGCTTGTCCTAAGTGCAAGAAGCATTTTTCTTATAGAGAGGGGATCCCATCATTTGCTGAGGTAAATCCACTATTTGAAGGTAGATTTATAGAACACATTAAACCTAGTAAATTTGAGAAAAGTTGGTTTTATCCATTATTAGAGAAAATGGATATTGGACGACGAAGAATATCTTTCCTGAATAAATGTCTGAGGCTGTTGAATAAAAACTCTCTTATCCTTGACATTGGCTGTGGTGGTGGTGGGTCAGGGCTGTTTTTAAAACGCTATGGAACTGTGGTGGGAATGGATGTTTCTATTACTTCTCTTAGGTATGCCCGAACTATATACGAAAATGTACTACATGCATCAATAGATGAAATTCCCTTTCCATCTAATTACTTCAATGCGATTGTAACCAAGGATGTATTAGGGCATATTTCCTTTAATGATAAGGAAAAAGCATATTCCGAGATGTATCGTGTATTAAAACCTGGTGGAATTATGATACATGCAGCAATAGAGACTGACAGCAATAACCTTTGGTTTAAATTTGCCAAGAAATACCCTGATTTATTTAAGGCATATCATATAGATAAACATAGCCATCTCGGGCTTGAATTACCATCTGTAATAATAAAGAGATGTCGAAGGTTGGGTTTCAATGTGAAGAAATTGGACATGATACACGCTCTTATTCTTTATCCTTCACTTTTGTCAGCATGGTTCGACAATGAATACAAGAATAAAAGCAGGGTTATTTCAATCTTAACTGAGGTATCGAAGAGTATCCAAAAAATCAAAGAAGTTAATCTCGCAGTAAATTTAAGTCTTGGTATAGTAGAGAAAATGATAAATCCAATTCTTGATGTGGATCAGGCAACAGGCCTGTTGTTGTGTTGTGAAAAATTGGAAAAAATGAAAAAGAAACTCTCCAAAAGACCCTAAGAAACTTTATGAAGATGGTTTTTAGTTAGAAGAATGTTATTGTAAAGTAAGTCCTCTTATATCTGGAATAATCCTAATTAAAATGTTAAAATTTGATTACACAAGAAACAAAATTCAATTTATTAAGTGGATGGGCTTAATATTTCTTTCGATTTTTATTTCTTACTCTATTTCTCTAGAACTTTCGCTTCACTACTTCCTTTTTGTTTTAATATTGCTTGTAATAGGTTTTATTAATCCAGTTATAGGAATAGTTTTAGCCTATTCTCTTATGAATAATTTATTCGACTTATTCCCATCGATAGTCTTTGAGGATTTACCAATTAACAAGATGTGGGATTTTGGCTTCATCCTTATAATAATATATTCATTTCCAATTTTTATTAGAGATTATAAGCCATTTAGAATTTGGCCAACCTATCTGAAATTCCTGTTTTTATTTCTGGGAATTTGTTTACTCTCTTTCCTATATACAGTGTTTAGCTATAAATATCCAGCCGTTGACGCACTACGTACGGTGCGCCCCTATTTTGGATATTTAACATTTTTTATATTCCTTCAATATTTTCAACAAAAGGGAGATAATGCTAAGAGATTCTTTAACATTTTGTATTTTATTTCATTTGGGCTCCTTATCTTGTACAACATCCAATTTGTAATTCAGAAACAGATCTTCTTCGGCTATCAACAAATTATTTCTATCAATAAAACAGAAATCCTTCGTTCTATTCCGAATTTTATGGAGGTATCATTTTTGTTCATGTGGTATAATATGGCTGCATTGCTTCAAGGCCGACCTCAATTGAAATTCGCCAAAATTTACTTGATACTCTCATTTTTAGCTACAATATTTACCTTTACCAGAGGACTATACATATCCATAGGATTCGGCGCTTCCGTGTTGATACTAATTTTATTTTTTCAAAGGAAAATATTTCTTAAACGGATGCTTTTTCTACAACATCTGGTAATATTTTTCGTAATTATAACATCAGGTACAAGCTATTTTCAACCGTTTATAGAAAGGACTTTTAGTATAAAAGACGCTTTGTTTACAAGAAGAGATGACAGCACGATCGGATTCCGCTTATCTATCTTGCAAAACCGAGTAGAGATGGTTATGACACAAAACCCTTATATAGGTATAGGGTTTGTTCATAATAAATATGGAAAAGATTTTGGTCGTTTTTTGGGAAGTAATTACGAGCCTATTGAAGGCCCTGCTCTTTGGAGCTCAGATATTGCGTGGGCAAATATTATCTATCAAACTGGCTTTTTAGGTTTTGTCTCATTTTTGCTGTTCGCACTATACCTTCTTAAGAGATATCCGAGGGGAATGACTAATGGAAAAACAGATTTCACCATTTTACTCGAATATTCTGTTTATATCGAGTTAATTCGAAATATCTTAATGATGTTCGTCAGCGCCGTTTTTACCGATAACACTCAAAACATTGCTTTGCTTCTTTCTTTTCTCATTTATATCGATTATAAAAGTATGAAAATTGGCTCTATATACCCTAACCTAAGAAAAGCTTGATACAATTCTATGTGTTAAAAAATAGCTCCATGTGTCCAAACATTTCTCTAATAGCCGAGCGATGAACAACCTAAGTTCCAAAAAATTTATAAAGATCGATTATGTTCTGTTGAGCCAATGCAAAATATAATAAAAAATATCTTTCAAATTGGTTGGTGATTGACGAACGGCAAAAATAGTTGATGGACCTTCACTGCTATGGGATTAATAGTCTATATGTGTCGACTTATCCAATTTTGAGAAAAAAGGTCAACTATGTGTATTAAAAATGAAGCCCTGAGATAAACTCTCCGATCTCTGGAATAATTAAATGTATAGACGAATAGCTCAACTATATTTAAAATTTATTCAAAAGAATATAAAAATAACTAATCTTTCAAAGAATTAGTTTTGTTAATCAGAGAAGATTTGATGAAAAGCAATGAACTTGCAAAACCACAAAAAGATATACAGCTCGAGATAATGCTTCGTGATAGTGAAGCCGCAAAATATGATGATTGGTACATTAAAACAAAGGGATTATGGTGGCATGAAACAGAACTAAAAGTCCTCTTACCATTACTACAGTTGACACAGGATGATACATTGCTCGATGCTGGCTGTGGAACAGGACGCATTTCGATTGAAGCAGCTCCCTATGTGCAAGATCTCTACGGTGTGGATTTCTCACCAGTTAGCATTAAGATGCTTTTGAAGAGGTCAGCAAATATAGGATTGTCAAATATTACAGCTCAGGTTGGTGATATAACACAATTAACGTTCAAGTCCGATACTTTTGATAAAGCAATTTCTGTACAGGTCATAGAACATATACCCTCTCTTGAGCTACGCCTGCAAGCCCTTCGCGAGATACTGCGCGTGCTTAAGCAGGGCGGCAGATTTATTTTTACAGTTTACCGCTGGGGCGGAATGATCACGCAAAATAAAGAAGGCTATTGGGATAACGGCTTGTACCGCTATGCTTTTACAGCTGAAGAGTCTTATGAATTGATGCGTAAAGTAGGATATGTTGACATCGATGTGATGCGCCTTATCAATGTCCCGGCGTTGCGAAGGTTTGGGAGATGGACATCTTCAATTGAACGTTGGCTGTCAATACATCGCATTAATATCGGTAAAGGTATCTACCTATGTGTTGTGGGACACAAGCCAATAGAAACAAATATGTAGCCAATGCGTTACTATTTTCGAGAGCACTTGACAAACGAAGAAGCAAAGCGCTTAAATCAATTTGTTTCGAGGAATCTCCACGGCAATATATTTCAACAGACACGATGGGTAAGAGTTCGTGGGGAGACTCGCTTCACTCCATTTGTATATTTCTGGGGTGAAGAAGAAGGAGTGCTAAATGTTTCTGCATTAATAAGGAGACATAGACTACCAGGATTGAACTGGGTTAAAGATATAGTTGACCGTGGACCTGTCTGTTCTGATCCAGATGTGCTACGCGAAGCAATTTCAGAACTTGTTCGCTTATTGGAAGGAAGAGGGTCCGTCAGTCTCAAGCTTAATCCCTACTGGCAGCATCCAAGCGCAACACAGGTAGAGTTGGATTTAGTTCAAATGGGGTTTAGATCCCTACCAGCTGAAAGAGGGCACCACAGTTCCACTCTTATTATTGATCTTTCGCCTAATGAACGAGAAATTTTACGGGGATTCCGTAACTTTACCCGACAAAGAATAAATAGGGCTCTAAAAATGGGCGTTCATGTGACGGCAGTAAAAAACGAACGAGAGGTTAATGCATTCTGCCAACTCTATAAAAAGATGGCTGTTATTAGATCGATAGAACCTTTAAGTGAAGATTTCCTTGCACGGCTATGGCGTGAGTTATTGCACGGCAAAGAGCATGGCCTTTTTCTAATAGCCCGCTACCAAGGTGAGATTATTTCTGGTTTGGTTGTGCTGAAGCACGGGATGCGGGCAGTTTATACCTATGGTACATCGGAGTTGCAAAATTTTATAGAAGTACCCAAAAGTCAGCTTACGCACTGGCGAGCAATCCAGTGGGCAAAAGGACGAGGTTGTTCTGTGTACGATCTTGGCGGCTATCTGCCTAATGTCTCTAAAGAATCGCAAGCCTATCGTATTAACCAATTCAAGATAGGTTTCTCCAAGAAACGAATTAACTTTGTGCAGGAACATGAGCGCATCTTTCTCCCAGTGCGTTACCTCATACTTTCCTGGTTGGAAACGGCGAGAAAACGGATTCGAAGAATATGCAAAGGATTTTGTTAGCAATTACAATTGATACAGAACATGATTGCAGTCCAACATGGCATACTGCTGACCCATTGACGTTCACCTCTGTTACAGAGGGTATCCCTCAGCGATTGCAACCAATCTTTAATAAATATGGGGCTCGCCCAACTTTCTTGTTGACTGCGGGTGTGATGGAAGACGAGGCTTCTATAAAAACTCTATGTGAATTGGAAGGCATATATGAACTAGGTACTCACCTGCACGGTGATTTTGTGGAACCAGAGCGAAGTATAAAGTATTATCCAAACACATTGGCGTCTGAAATGCAGTGTTTTTACCCTGTAGAAATAGAGTCGGCGAAACTCCGCAATTTAACATCTCTCTATAAAAATAGGTTTGGTTGCGCTCCTCTTTCATTCAGGGCTGGCCGTTTTGGAGCAGATGCTCAGACACTTGCTCAACTGGTGCAGCTTGGTTATAAAGTTGATACCAGTGTTACATCAAATGTCGTCTGGGATGATCCATTTGGGCACCTTGATTTTACATGCGCCCCAGAGCAGCCTTATTATCCTTCATCCGACGGTATTTGCAATGAGGGAGAATTGGATATCCTAGAAGTTCCTGTGACAATAGATAGACATGTATTGCCCCCTTCTTTCCTCAGAAAATTTTTCGTAGTATCAGGAGTTCAGAATATTCCTAAGGTTGGCAATTTCTTGTTTAAACCTCTCTGGCTCCGTCCCTCTTTTTCCTCCACTCGGAATATGATTTCCGTAATCAAACGTTATGTAACTCGTTACCAAGATGAACAAATGATTGTGTTAAATATGATGTTTCATAGTATGGAGGTCATGCCTGGCAAGAGTCCCTACGTGCTTACTAAAAAAGATTGTCGGTCTTTTTTAGGGCGAATTGAGGCTGTTTTGGCATACTGTTCAAATGAAGGTGTTGGATTTGCTAGATTGACTGATGTGTATGAGTTGCATCGCTCGGTAATAGGCAAGTAAAAACAATGCTAATCTCTATTGTTACCCCTTCATATAATCAGGCACGATTTCTGGACGAGACAATTCAATCCGTTGTTAACCAGGATTATCCACATATAGAGTATATTGTCATTGACGGGGAATCAACAGATAATAGCGTGGACATCATTCGTAAGTATGAGGATAGGCTGTCTTGGTGGTGTAGTGAAAAGGATAAAGGACAGGCTGATGCAATCAACAAGGGTTTCGAACATAGCCATGGCGAAATCTTGGCCTGGTTGAATTCGGATGATATGTATATTCCTGGAGCACTTACGTTTGTCGCTGAGTACTTTGCCTTACATCCTGAAGTAGATATGATCTACGGCGACGTTGATATAATTGATGAGAATGGTAACTATCTCTATCGTTTTGTATGCCGCGAGTATGACTTTAAGGAGTTATTGAGCAATCGTCTGGTTATTCCGCAATCAACTGCATTTTTTCGACGTCATTGTTTAGATGTAGTGGGAGGTCTTAATGTGAGACTATTTCATGCTTTAGATTTTGATCTGTGGGTAAAAATCGGTTTACGCTTCGCAATCCAGCGCATTAAGCCGATATTAGCGCGTTTTCGGGTTCATGAGGCCGCAAAATCTGTATCATTTGCATATACAGTAGGGCCAGAGCTATTGAAGACGTTAGAATGGGTTTTTAGTATACCTGATTTGCCTGCGGATGTGCTTTCAGCAAAAAATGAAATTTACAGCGGAGCTCTGATAGTTGCAGGAAAAGGATATTATAGCACAGGTCGCCTGAAGCAAGCTCGCGACAGCTTGTTAAAAGCTATTCGCTTGTATCCGCCTCAGATATGGCAAAACAATTCCCTATTACTGATTCTACGGACGTTATTGAGCAAGCGGGTCTTGAATTTTATCAGATCATGGAAGAAGCGAAAGACTATATAGAAATTCGCTGTTGAGGAAAAAAAAGAACACTAAGAAGCTCAAAGATAATTTAAGTTTTTACTTGAAGGTGCTATATAGTAATGTAATAGGTTATTAGAGTAAATGATATTAGATTTATAGACTCAAATCTATATTTTTATCGATTTGGAAATTCTTTCTTGCAATAACAGTATCGTTTCAAACTACAGCGCTCAAAAACAAGAAGCAAAGATGCTTATAGCGTGTCCGCGCGGCTGAAAGATTCGACTTTTAAAAAGAAGCAAAAATCTTCGATTTGTCTGGTAATGGATAATAAGGACCTTAATTACAAAATAATCTATAGTGCTAACTAAAGAGAATTCATGAAAAATTTTAAAAGAGTTGCTCCCTTGTTGAATTGCCCTGCTTGTAAGAGCAAGTTGAATATCCAAATACATTTAACATGTGTTGATTGTCATCGGACTTATCCGATCGTGGATGGAGTACCTATATTGATAAATGAGGATAAAAGTATTTTTAGAATCGAAGAAATTATAAAAGCATCAAAAATGTCATACCATGGATTATCGCATCAAATGACCACATCGCTCAAAAAGATGGTGCCTAACATTTCGGAAAATTGGGTTGAAGAAAAAAATTTATGTAGACTGAGTAAATTAATGCGTCAAAATATCGATTGTCCTTTAGTACTAATACTTGGTTGCGGAGCTAAAGGTAAAAGACTTGATGCACTGTTACATGATGAATCAATCGATTTGGTGGCAAGTGATGTTTATCAAGGAGACGGTATTGATTTGGTATGCGATGCTCATGATATCCCTTTCCAAGATGTTTGTTTTGATGGAGTACTGATACAGGCAGTTCTTGAACATGTTGTTGATCCATGGCGCTGCGTGTCTGAGATTTATCGTGTTCTAAAACCAAATGGATTAGTTTATGCCGAGACACCTTTTATGCAACAAGTCCATATGAGATGTTATGATTTTACACGTTTTACGCATTTGGGTCATCGTAGACTTTTTAAACGTTTCTCTGAAATTGATAGCGGCATGAGTGGTGGCCCAGGAATGGCTTTGGCTTGGGCATACCAGCATTTTCTAACTAGTTTTTTTCGAAATAAGAGACTTCGAAAATTTGCTCGAGTCTTTGCCGGGTTTACCAGTTTTTGGTTAAAGTATTTTGATAAATTCTGTTTTAACGATAGTCCCCAAGCCATGGATGCTGCATTAGGTTTTTATTTTTTAGGATGTAAAACGAACTCCATATTAAATGATTGCGACTTGCTCAAATTATACGAGGGTATTTTGTGAGAAAAACATTTACTTCAAAAAGCAGTTGTATATAAACAAATTTATTAAAATGTAATAAGTGATTACTGCTCCAATATACCATGTATTTCCCCCTTCACACAGCCTTTGGTTAAATTAGTATGTCGATGTTCAGTCTTGCATATTGAATATGGAAGGGCTATGCGTCATTTAGAATGACGGTGTAGCTGGTGTAGTTTTGTTGCCGTTTTGATTTATTATCTTGTGAATGTGGTCTGGCAAATTCGTACGCCAGCCAGTTCGTCAAGTTAAGAGGACATCTTGAGGCTTTTTGACAGTGAGCAAGCAACGGATAAAGCTGCTTATAACTGATGACTCCTTACCAATTGGCGGTAAGGAAAATCTACTTCTTAATTATTTGCAAAATATTGACAGAAGAAAATTCTTTGTTCATTTGATAACTCTGACGCCCAATGGAGAGTATATTGAAGAGGCAAGAAAGCATTCTGACAACTATTATTGTGTGCAACGGCAAACGGGATTTGATTTAAAAGCAATATGGCGTTTGAGGCAATATTTAAAGAAAAAAAAAATTAAAGTAATACACACCAATCAATGGATTGACAGTTTATATGTGTTCATTGCTTCTATCAAGCTCAGGTTAACAAAGATTTCTACGATACATGGGTATATTTCGGGATGGCGATTATGGATTCACAGATTTATTTTGAGACGATTTGATAAGGTCATTTGTGTTACTTATAGTTCGTTAGAGGAAATAATTAATCGCGGTTACTCGTCACATAATTTGGTCGTTGTTTATAATGGTATAACTGCTGACCATTTTAAAAATGAAAATATTTTTTCTCCTAACAAAAAGTCTATAGTGATAGGGATGGTCGGTAGTTTTCGGAGGGAACGAGATCACCTGACTATCTTAAAAGCCATTAATCAGCTCGTTAAATCCGGGAAAAAGGATATAGAGGTGTGTTTCATAGGAGGTGTACTTGATCCGGAATGTAAAACGGAAATCATGAAGTATTCTTCTGAAAATGGTCTTGATAGGTATGTTAGATATTTAGGAACTCGTCGAGATATATCAGATCAATTATCTCGGCTGGACATTTATGTTGCTTCTTCTCATACTGAAACGTTTGGAATTGCCCTAGTTGAAGCAATGGCGTGTGGTTTGCCTGTAATAGTCTCGGACATACCAGCATTCATGGAAATAATTGAAATTGGTAAGTATGGGCTATATTTTGAGAAGGGCAATCATAAAGAACTTGCCAGGAAAATAGAGTTTTTAATGGAAAATAAATCTGAAATGAGTCATTATGCTGAATTATCCTTTGAACGATCGGCTGAATTTTCTATCGATTCCTCTATTAAACGACTGGAAGAAACTTACCAGAGAGAGCTTTTGAAATATTGAAATATAAACCTTTGGTTTTTTTATTTGATAACCAATTTTCAAAATTAAAGATTTAAATAGACCAGTGAAAAAAAGTTTGTTTCAATTAATTCGAACCATTGCTGAAGTGTCTTTATTGTAAATTGAAGGTCTTAATTGCAAATTATCGCTATTTTATATCCGGTGGTCCTGAACGATACATGTTCAACTTGAAAGATGCATTAATAGCTCGTGGCCACGAGGTTATTCCCTTTTCTATTCACTACACTAAAAACCAGGCAACTCCTTATTCTAAATATTTTGTAGAACCATTAGGAACAAGAGATGAGGTGATTTTTAGGGAACAAAGACTTAATATAAAAACCTTTTTGCGAAGTTTTTCAAGGCTATTTTACGCTCGGGATGTTGAATATGCCATAACACGGCTTGTTTCAGAAACAAAACCACAAGTAGCATATATTTTGCATTACCTGAGAAAGCTTTCACCTTCCTTGTTGGTTGGGCTGAAAAAAGCTAGAATTCCAATCGTGGTGCGTTTGTCTGATTTTGCAATGGTTTGTCCTCAAGCCCACTGTTTACTACAAAATTTTCCTTGTGAGCAATGTGTAAAAGGGAATATCTTACAGAGCATCAGAAAACGTTGCGTTCAAGGCAGCTTTAAAGCTTCCTTAATTAACGCCTTAGCCACATGGTATCACCGGTTTCAAAATTATTTTGATCTGGTTGATATTTTTATCACCACGAATCTCTTTATGTACGATATGATGGTTAATGCTGGATATCCTAAAAATCGTCTAAAATTTGTACCTACGTTTGTCGATGGACAAACCTTCCATCCTAGTTGGAAGTTTACTAAGAGTGATTATGTTGCATTCTCCGGGCGACTTGAGTCAATAAAGGGTGTTGATGTTTTACTTAGAGCTTTGGAAATAATAAAAAACAAAAAGCCCAATTTGAAATTTTCATTAAAAATTATTGGATCGGGCAGCAAGGACTACCTTACAAAGGTTAAACAAAAAGTTCAACAAAAGGGCCTTAATGACAGGGTGCAGTTTATAGGAAATTTAGATGCTATTAGACTCTCAGACATGTTAAGCAAGGCACTATTTTCTGTGGTACCATCGATATGGTATGAAAATCTGCCAAATTCCATCCTTGAAAGTTACGCCTGTGGAACACCGGTTATTGCTTCTAATATTGGATCATTATCCGAAAGTATTAAGGTTGGTGAAACTGGTTTCCTATTTAAACTTGGAGACGCAGAGGATTTAGCTCAAAAGATGGAATTATGCTTTAATAATAAAACTTTATTGAAAGAAATGGCTTTTAAATCTCGTGAAGAAGCTTTAAAAAAGTACTCCCCTGATTTTCATGTTAATTCTCTTATTGATATTTTTAATAAATATATTTGAGTATAAACTATGGATGCATGTTTAATAATTACATACCGTTGTAATTCGAAATGTCACATGTGTAACACTTGGCAGTATCCAAGCAAAGAGAATGAAGAATTTTCACATGAATTGGTGGACCAACTTCCAGATAGAATAAAGTTTATTAATATTACCGGTGGTGAACCTTTTCTTAGAGATGATCTGGATAATATTATTCAGGTTGCACTTACAAAAACTAGGCGTTTAGTTATCAGTACCAATGGTTATTTTACAAAGAAGATAGTAAAGTTGACAGAAAAGTATGGTAACCGGATAGGAATTCGTATTTCAATAGAAGGTCTTCCTAAAACAAATGATGAATTGCGAGGAATGAATGATGGATTCGACCGTGGATTCAGAACCTTGATTACTCTTTATAACATGGGTATCAAAGATATCGGATTTGGGATGACGGTATCAGATAAAAACGCCAAAGACATGATAGCCTTATATCATCTGGCCAATACTATAGGATTAGAATTCGCCACCGCCACGACTCACAACTCCTTTTATTTTCACAAGCATGATAACAAATACAAAAATGATGAGGTAGTGGCGGATGCATTTGAAAAAATTGCTGCTGAATTATTAAAAACTAATAAGCCCAAAAACTGGTTTCGGGCATATTTCAATATGGGATTGGCTAACAAAGTCAGAGGTGGGAAAAGACCTTTGCCTTGCGAAACAGGAACGGATGTTTTCTTTCTTGATCCGTATGGGAATATTATGCCTTGCAATGGATCTGATGAACCGATGATCATGGGCAATCTGAAGAATCAAACATTTGATGAAATTTGGCAAAGTTCAAAAGCTGATGAGATAAGAAAGCAGGTAAAAAAATGTCCCAAGCAATGCTGGATGATCGGTTCAGCCTCTCCGGCCATGAAAAAACGGATTTTGGTTCCATCAAGATGGGTGGTAAAGAATAAATTGAGGATAATTAAGAATAGAGGGGAAAACATCTCCCTTGATCCCATATAAAAATGATTCAGCTATTTTATTTGAAAAATATAAAACAGATAACAGGGCATCTAAGTCGCAGGGAAGGAATATCTATACCTAAATATTCATTCCTTTCTGAAGATAAGCGAAGATATTCCAGATATCATTTAGACATAGTTTCATTCTAAAAATCCTGCCGGACCAAAAATAACTTGAAAAACAGGGTTTATAATTCAACAAAATTACGCATTGCTGCACTTGGCTTAAGGGGATTCCCTGATGTTCAGGGCGGTGTGGAAAGGCATTGCCAGGAACTTTATTCTCGGTTATCAGAAAACGGACACGTTATAACAGTCTTTGCTCGAAAAGGCTATGTCCCTGATAAACCTTTTGAATATAAAAAAATAAAAGTCATACCATTCTGGGTTCCAAAAAAGAAAAACCTTGAGACCATCTGGCACACTACCCATGGGATACTTTGGATGGCTTTGCGTCGCAGAGATTATGATGTTCTTCACATTCATGGAATTGGCCCGTCATTATTGGCGTATTTTGCACGGAAGTTGGGTTTTAGATTGGTTGTGACCAACCATGGCGCGGAATACAATCGACAAAAATGGGGGATAATTGCCAAGAAAATGTTAAGGCTTGGCGAAAGGCTAGGGGCACGGCATGCTC
>Ga0307423_1001587_pt1 | contig 13516 bp, 11 predicted proteins | sample SalMarWE160310MG_FD_202154 | JGI IMG/M metagenome (GOLD analysis project Ga0307423, IMG submission 202154) | Salt marsh sediment microbial communities from the Plum Island Ecosystem LTER, Massachusetts, United States - WE1603-10 | ecosystem: Environmental > Aquatic > Marine > Intertidal zone >...
ACGTGGGCATCGCCATGGGAACCGGAACCGATGTGGCCATGGAAAGCGCAAGTGTTACCCTGGTCAAAGGTGATCTCACCGGTATTGTCCGGGCTCGACACCTAAGCCGCGCCACCATGCGCAACATTAAGCAAAACTTGTTTTTTGCGTTTATTTACAACTCGCTGGGAGTTCCGGTGGCGGCCGGAGTCCTCTATCCGCTGTTCGGCATTCTATTGAGCCCGATCATCGCCGCAGCGGCCATGAGCGCCAGTTCCGTTTCCGTGATCGGCAACGCACTGAGGTTGCGAAGGGTGAACATAGGCGTTTGATTTCAGAATAACTCAATTTCCTCACATGGGAGGTGTAATATGATCGGAAAACTGAACGCTCTTGCTTTTGGCATCACAGCAGCAATCGTTTCAGCCCTTAGCATGCTTATTCTTGGCATATTTGGTAATTTGGGCATATATACCGGAGCGGTCGAGATGATGATCCAATGGCATATGTTTTTTTCATTAAGACCCTTTGGGATATTTACTGGAATGGTTGAAGCTGCCGTCATTAGTTTTGTTTTCTTTTATATCTTCGGGTGGATTTACAATAAGCTTGTGTAGGCCGTTGACGGTCTCGAAACCGGGTCGCTGGGGGAACAGCCTTGGTATCATTCTGCTCGATTCAGAATTTATAAAACTCTATTTTAATATTTTCATTCACATTAGTGACACTTAGGCGGTTTTCCATCGGTAGCCTTGTTCAACCGCTTCAAATATCGGCCCCACCATCCTTTACGCTTGGCTGGTTTAGACTCCAGATATTTGTCGGGGTTTGATTCGAAAGCCTTGCGACACGATTCTGCACAGAAATAGTAGGTGCGCATCTTATAAGTAAACGTGAAGTCTTTTTTGTCTGGTGCCACTTTCATAAAACAGACCGGGTCTATGAAGATTTGCTTCGGAATGGTTGATTTTCCCACGATAGTCCTCCTTGATGTTTTTTTGTCTTTGAGTAAAGCTACAGCAATATTTATGCCACATTGTGGTGTTTTTTTCAACCGTTTAATTTAACGCATATTATTTGTCTTATGAATTTTGAGCATTTAGATTTCCTGGGATAAGGCTGCAAAGAGTGGATATTAAGTATACGGCTTTCCCTCGGGATATGATACAAGTGGATAATAATTATTCAGTGGGTAACGGTATTCGGGTTTTGATCAGTAAATGGATACGCTTCGGTGACTTAATCTTTCATATCTGTTCTCTTATCATTTATGGTTACTTAAAATAAAAGAGGCGACCATTGGTCGCCTCTTTAGATGACAGATTTTAAAACGATTTTTATCTCCAACAATAACCGCCCTGGCCCGCACCGTAACCCATGCCACCTCTGCCCATAAAACCTCTTCCGACGTTGGGATTGATATTTCTCATTTCAACCATGTGATCGATCCGTTTTTGGTCCAGCTGTGCCTGGAGCTTGGATATATCATTTTGTATATTTGAGGCTCTTTTTGGAACCGGATTCTCTTTGGCAAGTTCGCTTCTTAACTCAAGCTGTTTGGCGTAAAGGTCTTGTCGCAGGTCTTCGGTTGCCTTAAAGAATTTATTGCGCTGCGAATTCATCTCTTGAATTTCATCATCGCTGAAATTCCCCATCATGTCACCGTAGCCGTTATACCCATAACCTCCATGATGCCATCCAGGGCCATAATTGCCCCGTCCGCCCATCATTCCAGGCCCCATGCCCCAGTCGGCAAACGCATAGGCACCGAATCCAAGAATAGCTATGATTGTTAAAACCATTAGACTTTTGTTTGTTAAAATCTTTTTCATTACTATACCTCCGTTTGTATTTTTTTAGTTTCTTGATATAGAAGGACCGTTTAACGTCATGCCCGGGACCATTGTGAGTGCCCGCTTCCGCAGTGAGCAACTCTCGGAATCATAAAGCGCTTCATTATTTTCACCCCCCGCTAGAAATATGTTTTGATGCTGTTATATTATTTTAACTTCTTTTAAAAGCAAAGCGCGTGCCAGAATATTTTGGGCGAAACAAATTAATTATAACTCACTGAAAATAAAGTATAAAAAATAATGTGGCAATAACAGTAGGCATATCTCTGTTATCAGATCAAATCTGGGTTGAATATTTAATACCCAAGTTCACCGATATTTTTGGTGCTGTGTATAAAAAATACCCACATCTTCACCAGATCATAGATTTTTGCAATTTTTCAAATAGATAGAAATTTCAATATTAAATATGATAACATATGGATAAGTGTTACATGTGTCACCGGAATTTATTTGTTGGCATACTGCTTGCTCTATTTTATACTCAAGTTTCACGTCCGAATTATTATGTAACCGTATTGCATGGGATAGAATTTTATACCGATAGTATGGAAATGGATTTTCCAAGATTAATTCGGTTTTAAACATACGATTTAGATTCGAATTTAAAAGGAGATTGAGATGGCCAAACATAGCTTGTCACATCTGGCTTTAAGCGATGAAGGGTTTCTTTTTGATCCGACATCGGGGCATACATACACATTGAACTCCGTCGGTACGTTTATATTAAAAAAAATGATCGAAGAATATTCTTTTGATCAAATTATTGCTGCAATGATTGAAGAATATGATTCATCTGAGGATATCCTGACCCGAGACTTGGAACAGTTTTTTCATTTTCTTTCCGAACAGGGAATTATTGCCTGAATTTTGCAAGATTCAGTTATTAACCGGCTATAGAAAGTTGAGGAATATATGAAAAAAAAGAAGCTCAGCATTGCAGTCAGCGGGCTGAATGTCACCGAAAATCCCGGGCCGGGCGTTTCGGTAATCCGGTCGATTCGGGACAGTTTGGAATTCGATGGAATCATAACGGGTCTTGCCTTTGACCCGCTTGATCCGGGCATCTACATGCGAGGAATTTGTGACAATGTATTTTTGATGCCGTATCCTTCCCAGGGTTCTGATCATCTTCTGGAGCGAATCAAGGAAATTCACTCAAAGATACCGCTTGACGTTATTATCCCGACCCTTGATTCGGAACTCGACGCCTATCTTCGGATAAGCGGGGAACTGGAAAAAATGGGGATTAAATCATTTTTGCCATCTGTCGAAGGGCTTAAATTACGGTCCAAGGTATATTTTGAACGGCTCAGCGAGATGGGGATCACCGTACCCCATGGGAAATCGATCACCAGTATGACTTCAATTTACGAACTGGACAAGAAATTTAAATTTCCGGTGATGATCAAGGGACAGTTTTACGAAGCTTACATCGCTTATTCTCCCATGGAAGCTGAAAATTACTTCCGGAAAATCAGTGCCAAATGGGGATTGCCGGTTGTGATACAGGAGTTTGTTGTTGGACAGGAGTATGATGTCATGGCACTGGGTGACGGTAGGGGTGGATTGATAGGGGCAGTACCCATGAAAAAAATACAGTTGACTGAAAACGGAAAAGCCTGGGGAGGGATTACTATTGACGATTCGGCCATGAACAAGTGTGTCCGCGACATTATTGCCAAACTGAAATGGCGGGGTCCATGTGAACTTGAAATTATAAAATCCAAGGATACTGGAGATTACTATCTCATCGAAATCAATCCCCGATTTCCTGCCTGGTGCTACTTGTCGGTCGGTGCCGGGCAGAATCTTCCCTGGGCTACCGTGAAGTTGGCAATGAACGAACCGGTAAGCGAGCTATCTCCCTGTCAAATCGGTACCATGTTTTTGAGGAACTCCATCGACCATATTTACCCCATTTCAAAATATCAGGCGATTATGACGTCGGGGGAACTAATTGGAAATAATAAATAAAGAATAAATAGGAAGTCAAATGGATAAGAAAAAATATGAACGCCCCACGATTGTTCGTCACATGACCGGATTTGGGAACAAATTTGGACGAGCGCAAAAATCAAGAATCAAAAAAGAAATCGATGGAGTTTTGGTTAAAGACCTAATCCGACATCATGGCAGTCCGGTTTTTGTTTTTAGTGAAAAAACCATACGAATGAACTTTCGCCGTGCCCTGAATACCTTTAGCGTCCGTTACCCCAAGGTTCAGTTTGCCTGGTCCTATAAAACTAATTATCTCGATGCCGTTTGCAGAATATTTCATCAAGAAGGCTCATGGGCCGAAGTAGTGAGTGAGTTTGAATATGACATGGCTAAGAATAATGGAATCGTCGGCGAAAAAATCATTTACAATGGGCCCTACAAGCCGGAGGCTGCCCTTTATACCGCCGTGCATGAGGGTGCCCGGATTCATATGGACCACTATGACGAACTCTATCTTTTGGAAAGGATATCAAAAGATATTGGAAAGCCGATTGATGTAGGTATTCGCGTCAATATGGACACCGGAATTTATCCCAGCTGGGATCGGTTTGGATTTAACTTAGATAACGGTGAAGCCATGAACGCGGTCAGGAGGATTCAAGCCGGCGGAAAACTCAGACTTACAGGTCTTCATTCTCATATCGGCACTTTTGTCACTGAACCTTCGGCATACAGAAACGAGTCATCCAAACTGGCTGCATTTGCGGCTTCAATTAATAGAGAATTCGGATTTATAGTCGATTATATTGATGTGGGCGGCGGGTTTGCTTCGAAAAATACGCTTCATGCTCAGTATGCACCTGGAAGAGAGAGCAACCCGACCATTGATGCTTATGCAGAGGCCGTTACATCAGGACTTCTGGAACACGGTTTCCCACCGGACAAACTTCCAATGCTCATCCTTGAAACAGGAAGAGCAATTATTGACGAGGCCGGTTACCTGCTGACCACCGTTATCGGCAACAAGCGACTTCCCAACGGTTCTCGCGCAATGATCGTGGATGCCGGTGTGAACCTGTTGTTTACATCCACATGGTACAAACATGACGTTATGTTGTCGGAAGAAAAGGAAGGCATAATGGAAGAAACAGTGATTTACGGTCCGCTCTGCATGAATATCGATGTGATTCGGCCCGCCGTTAATTTGCCGGTTATGGACAGTGGCGATATCCTGGTGATTCACCCGGTCGGGGCCTATAATGTGACCCAGTGGATGCAATTTATCAGAATGCGGCCGGCGGTCGTGCTTGTCGGGGAAAACCAGATTGTGGACGTAATACGGGAAGCGGAAAGCCTTGATATGGTAAAAACCCCCGAACATGTTCCAGAACGGTTGAAGAATGTACGGTAAAATTATACGGCAAAACAAAAAGAGGCTATCAACATCCGGAGAATGGAAAATAAATGGTACCGGACGGTTACGGCTTCCGAATCTAATAAAAGCAACGCTTTCAGGCTACGGACAAATCTTTTTTTCAACCCACTGGTATGTCGGTCTATTCTTTATCGCGGCAACGTTTACGATTCCGATACAAGGCGCTGTGGGGCTGTTGGCGCTTTTGCTGTCCAATCTATGGGCGCATCTGTTCAACTTCCGTGACACCTGGATCAGACAGGGGTATTTTGCATATAACGGTCTGCTTACCGGTCTTGCACTGGGGATGACCTATAGCGCAACCGTTCCATTTTTCATCATGCTCTTGATTGTCACGATGCTCGGTGTGCTTGTTGCTGCAACGCTGAGGTCGGTTTTTGAGAACTACCTTTTTATTCCGGTCCTCAGCACACCCTTCGTGCTGACCACATGGATGGTTCTGGCAGCAGGAAGACAGTTCCATGGATTGGTTTATACCCTAAAACCTTTTGAGGTCACGTATCTTTCAGGAGTACTTCCATCGTTTATCGACCTTTTTTTTCGATCGCTGGGTGCGGCCTTTTTTCTGCTCAATACGCCGGCAGGTATCCTAGTTGCCGTTGGTGTACTTGTCTTTTCACGACATGCGCTCATTCTGGCTTTCATCGGCTTTTCTTCGGGATATATCGTTTACATGTTGCTCGGCGGTAACATGGCGGATCTGACCAAAGGATATGTTGGTTTTAATTTTGCCCTCACCGCCATTGCAGTGGGTGGAATGTGGACGGTTCCCGGACTCGACGCCATTTTTCTGGGCATCATTGGAAGCGCGGTATGCGCTGTAATCGCCGTAGCTGCGACCCTTTGGCTGGCTCCTTTCGGTTTGCCGCCCCTTGCATTTCCTTTTGTTGTTAGTACGGGTATTATCATCTATGGTCTCAAACAAAGGGGTCCGGCATCCCGTTTCAAAACCATTGGAATTCCCGAACACACACCGGAAAAAAATCTAAAACGTCATAAAAATACCGTTGCAAGGTTTGTGACCGGAGAATACCCGATGTTCGATCTTCCGGTCAGCGGCCAATGGACCATTACGCAAGGGATAAACGGAGAACATACCCACAAAGACCTTTGGGCATATGCGTGGGATTTTGAAATTATAAACGCTGAAGGAAGTGCCCATGAAAACAGTGGTACAGACCCGGAGGATTTCTATGCATTCAATAAGCCTGTTTATGCACCGGCAGATGGTAAAATCGCTGCGATGGTGGGCCATATCGAGGATAATCCCATCGGTCAGGTGAATACCCAAAACAATTGGGGGAATGTAATCATTATCTGGCATTACGGAAATTACTACTCGGCTTTGTGTCATCTGAAAAAAGGAACGATTAAAGTTAATGAAGGAGAGATCGTTCGGCGCGGGCAAATCATCGCAAAGGTTGGAAACAGCGGCAGATCACCGGTGCCTCACCTCCACTTTCAGGCACAGCTTAGTGCCGAGATCGGTTCACCCACCGTCCAATGCGAACTGATGCACTACCTGAACATTCATGACAAAGAACTCGTTTATTATACCCACGGTTGTCCGGATCAAAGCGATCGGATTATGCCGCTGACAACCGAAAACAGTGTTTTTGATACTGCATCTTTTCCCATGGATCGTTCATGGTGCTTTAAAGCCGCCGACGGCAAAAATAAATGGAATGAAACATGGGAAACCGACATCGATTTCCAAGGTTACCGCTACATCGTTTGCCGCAAACAAAAAGCCCGCGTCCAATTTTTTGTGAACAAAAAAGTACTCCTGTTTTTAGACTATGAAGGGCCCCGAAATACGGGCTTGTACTGGTTTTTCATGGGACTGCCGCGTCTTCCTATGACCTTTGAGAAGGTTCTATGGAAAGATGAACTTCCCGGAGGATTGATGTTGTCCTGGCTCTTAAGGCTTTTATTTGATCTTTTAGAGCCTGTTTTTTCGGCTGCCAAACTCTCATCATCTTCGATGTTCGCAGAATCAGGTAGACGGTTCTCCGTTCAAACCGAGCTTGAATTCATAGGGCTTCTGGCATCAGGCAGATATCGAAAAATCACCGCGGTTTCCTGTTTTGAACCCTATAAAGGTTTGCGATCTCTCAAAGTGGTCAACGACGGAGAAAAGCTGTTTGAACTTGAACAGCTTTAAATAATGAATTCGAACCTTAAGGTTCGATATGGAGGTTGATATGATGTATAAAAAAATAGTGTTTTTTGCCGTGCTTTTGATTTTGTTTGTTGCTCCCGTTGGGGTTTTAGCAGACGAATCGGCCAAGATACCGGAATATTTTGAAACATCTTTTAGCCATGAAAGCCGTGGAAATTATGCGGAGGCCCTTAACAGCGTCCTAAGAATACTCAGGATCGACCAACGTAATTATACCGCTATGCTCAGGGCCGGATGGCTGGGTTACTTAAAAGGTGATTATAAAATTTCGATCGATTATTATCGGAAAGCTGTTTTACTTGAACCGAAAGCGGTTGAACCCAAACTCGGTCTGATGCTGCCGTTGATGGCATCTAAAGAATGGGATGCGGCGGATGACGTAGCACGGGAAATTCTAAAATTTGACGAAAAAAATTACCTTGCAAACAGCCGACTGGCTTACATTTTTTTTTCACAGGGCCGGTACGGAGAAGCCGCAAAACAGTATCAGAAAGTCATCTCATGGTATCCTGCTGATATTGATATGAAAATCGGTCTGGGATGGACACTTGTACGTATGGATAACAAAAAAGAAGCAGCCGGGATTTTTAGAGACGTGTTGACGGTGCGAAAAAATAACACCAGTGCCCATGACGGTATGGAATTAATCGAGAATGGGAAATGAGTTCATTACTATGTTAACTTCATACTACGTAATTAAGAAAAAAACGATTTCATCGGTTATCGTAATATTAGCAGTATTTATCCAAGGGTGTACATTTTATCATGCAGAATCGGAATTCAGCAAAGGGTTAGAATTGTTTAAGGCCGAACGGTATGCCGAAGCATACCATCATGCTTCGGCAGCCAGCAAAGAAATTCCTTCCAGCAGAAAATATCGGTCTCTTTTGGGGTGGGTCTACTTAAAGCAGGGTAAGCTGGAAAAGGCCGATCAGCTGTTTAGGGGTATATATGAAGAAGATAAAAATGACATTGGTGCGTTGCAGGGATTTGCCTGGCTGGAGTACAGTCGCAACCGGTTAAAAGCGTCTGAAAAGTGGTTCCAAAAGCAGCTCGAGTGGGCAAATAATCATGTGAATAACGAATACTGGATGGATTACAACCCCTCAGATCAACAATATATTGTTTCGATTTTATCTGATGCATATTATGGAATGGGACTCATCGAACTTTCGCAACGTAATTACACTCATTCCAAAGACATGCTGTTAAAAGCGCTTGAGTACGATAATGATTTCATCGGACACGGTCCGATCAAAGCAGCCTTGGGTGATGTTTTCTATTATCAGAAAAACTTCAAAAAAGCTTCCACGTATTATCGAGAAGTTTGGTCTGAACAAAAAGATGATGCTTTCGCCATAAAGCTGGGTTGGTGTCTAAAGTTTGCAGGAGACAGCAAAGGCGCCCGTAAAACTTTTCTTCAGGGATTAAATACGGCCAAGGACCGCCGGCCGTTTCTATATGGTTTGATTTTAACAGATTTTAGTCAAAATGAAATCGCTGAAACCCATCACTACTTAAAAGAACTGATTAGACTCGATCCTTATTTTGCAGATACCACCGACATCCTTCAAATCATTCATCGAACAGAATCCGTGAAAAGCCTATTAAAGGATTTTGCAGCGGAATACTTTAAAAAGGGGGATTATCAAAGGGCTTCTGAAAAACTTACAGGCTATCTTCAGTTCAAACAAAACGATTGTGAGGCCCAATTGATGAAAGCCTGGTGTGACCTTTACTTGAACCGTCTTTCTCTGGCTCTGGAAATGTTTAATGCCTTGTCGGCAAAAAAAAACTGTCCCGAAGATGAGATTTTAACCGGTCAAGGGGTGACACTTCTATATCTGAATCGATTAGATGAAGCCGACTCGTCATTTATCAAAGCCTACCGGATAAACCCGAAAAATGTACGGGCCAAGGTGGCCCGCGGAGCTGTGGTATATCTCAAGGAACATTACAAAGAGGCCATACGCATTTATACGGCCAACCTGGAATTACTTCCGAAACATGAACAAATATTTTCTTGGGGAAGCCATGCGCTGAACAATCTGGGCTGGAGCTACTTGAAAACAGGACATTACCAAGAGGCGCTTAATATATTTAATAAGCTCAAAACGTATAACGCCAAACCGGTGTACCCGGTGGTGTTTAACGGGATAGGTTGGAGTTCTTTCTATTTGAAGCGGCTTAAAGACGCTGAAAATGCCTTCAACCATGCATTAGCTCTTGATCCCCGGAATTCATCGGCGCGTGCAGGGCTTTTAAGCATCGCTCGGTTGAAAGGATAAAGAAACCTATTGCGTTTTCATGACAAACCACATTGTCGGAAACCGAGGAAAAAATGTCGAATTGGCCATATAAAATATATATAACATTTTGAACGAACCCTGTTCTCATCCTTCCAACCAGGAAAACTTTTATGGCACACGATCATCACCATAGGTTTATGAATTACGATCGCGCCTTTGCCTTAGGTGTGGCTCTCAATGTAGGGTTTGTCATTGTTGAAGCTGCTTATGGCATCATGGCCGGATCACTGGCACTTTTGGCCGATGCCGGCCACAACCTGAGCGATGTTCTGGGATTGCTGCTGGCGTGGGGCGCCAATTATCTGGTACGGCGTAAACCCACCGAACGCCGCACGTATGGATGGCGAAAATCCTCGATCCTGGCGGCGCTGATAAACGCCGTCATTCTTTTGTTTGCACTTGGCGGCATTGCCTGGGAAGCGATCCGGCGTTTGGGCGTCCCTGTTCCGGTGGCCGGAAAGACCGTCATCTTCGTCGCCTTGGCCGGTGTTGTTATCAATACGGCAACGGCGCTTCTGTTTTTCTCCGGCCGCAAAGGTGATCTTAACATTAAAGGTGCATTTTTGCATATGGCTGCAGATGCCGGAGTGTCGGCAGGTGTTGTCATTGCCGGTGTTGCGATTCTTTTTACCGGCAGGCTCTGGATCGATCCGGCGATTAGCCTTGTTATCACTGGTATCATTCTGTTCGTAACTTGGAGGCTGCTTCGCGACGCGTTTGATATGGCCGTTGATGCCGTTCCGAGAGATATCGATCCGGAAGCCGTAAGAGTTTATCTCGCCAGTCTTCCAGGCGTTAACGGTGTTCACGATATGCATATCTGGGCCATGAGCACCACGGAAACCGCACTGACAGCGCATCTTATTAAACCGGATCCAAAAGATGACGATGCGCTTATCGAAAAAGCGAGCAAAGGACTTCATGATCAATTTGGTATTGATCACATCACCCTGCAGTGGGAACGCATACCTTCTACAAATCAATGCGGCGACTCATGTGAAATTAAATGAAGGGTCAGGGAGTTTTAATTGTAAACACATATTTATCAGCCTCCGGCTCGGATAGCCTAGACTTCAGAGAGCGGAATGGAGAATTTTTTTTTAAAATAACGTGTACTGTTTGAGTGGTTTAAGGCTCGTTAGAAAGAACAGACGCTTACCGAAACATTTCAACAGTAAAGAAGTGTTTATTCTAAGTTGAACCCATTGTTTTATATTGATATCTGTTCTTTCTTTACGATCCTTTAACCACGAGGCTCGTCCGCCTCAGGCGTGATTACACGGTTTTAAAAAAAAAATATCCATGGAGCGATGTAAAAAATAGGAACACTCCTACCTCTGAATTAAATAACACCCTAAATGATCGTAAACAAAATAGGAAAAGATTTTATGTGTTTGATTTATTATTTAATTTTGTAGATTCAGATGTATTTTCGTAACGCCTCTATAAATGAGATATAAATTGATAAAAAAATCCTGTTTTGTTTACCTTTCAGGAAAGCCGATAATGCCCCATCTTCTTCGTTATCAAGGGCTCGCAGTAAATGACTACGACTTCGCCCTTGATGCCTCGAACCTGGGGCATCCTCGACTTTCGCTCATTTAAGGTAACAGTTTGTGTTTACGGGGTGTGCTTTCCCGCAGGGTAAACAAAATCGAGATAAACTAGCAGAATCCATATCTCACTGATTGAAGAGATATTAAAATGTTGTCGAATCATCAAAAATACTTATTAGAAAAAAATATGATCGTTCTCGGTTTTGTTTATGCCCAATTAGGGTATCATCCCATATAAAGCTTCAGTAATACATTGATCACGAAAAGCGCAAACAGAGACGGAAAGATCATGGCTTTCCCTCTTGTGACAGGATCGTTCACAATATCTTTAATTGCAAGGAATCCCCTGGTTAAGCCCAAATAGAGCCCTATAAGTAAAAGAATCCCCTGGATCATGGGAATCCATTCTGGATGAAAGGGGCTAAACGGATAATTTGCGGTCCCGAAAATATCCCATCCCAGTCCAAGAGGATCGGACAAGACCGAGAGAATATAATTATAGTTGACCATTACAGAGGGCAGACTGAAGGCTATCCAGGAAAAGATGCCGACAGGTATCAGGATATATGAAAGCCGAAGTGTCATTAAACGGTTGCTAACAGGTTTTTTAATAAAGCGGTTGGCGAACCGGGCTGTCTGGAAAAACAGGCCGGGAAAAATAACAAGGGCTGAGAGCCAGATCACAGCAAGATATGTGAGAAATGGAATGATTTGCCTGCTTTCGGTGACGTTGGCCGCTGATTTGATAACGCCCCAGGGACCCAACATGGTAATACTGAAGGCAATTGCTACTACCAGCATGATCATGATGTTGATCATCTCATCATAACCCTTTATTTTTCGATCCGATCCGAACGGTCTGAAGAAAATGCCGATATTATTTTTAGGACAGCTTTTCAGACATTCCATGCAGAATCCGCAGTGATTATTGCGATCCATGTTTCCGATATACTGTTTCCAGGGGCAGGCCCAACCGCTCGGAGCACCGATATAACAGCATTTCTCCTTGTGTTTTCTGCATACGTCAGGGTCTATTGCACGTATTTCCGTCATGGATGCCATGGAATAATTCCCCAGAAAACCACCCACCGGGCATAAATACAGGCAGAATACTCTTAGGCGAAATATAAAGGCAAGAACGATGGTCGTCATCAGAATCGCCAGAAACATAATCGATGTGGCCACAGGACGGGTGATCAGGATCATTCCGAATGAGATCATTGCCAAAAAAATAAAATTCTGAAGCCACATATTTTGCATCATCTTTGGCCAGTCTTTTTGAAGACCGAGGAATCGATGGTGCAACCCTTTGAACGGTTTTTTAATATATTGCACCGCAGTCAGGCGTTTGCGGCTGAGCCATTCGGCAGGAGCAGGCAGGGGACACATCATACACCATATCCTGCCGCCAAGGGGAACGAAAATGGCCTTAAGGGCAAACCACCACAGTATCCATACAAAAATAATCGCGATGTTCCTGTTGCCCACAGGGCTTCCCCAAAGGCTGCTTAAAATAAACAAATAAAAAATAATGAAACTTGGGAAAAGAATAAGGAATTGAAAACTACGGCGATGAACCAGCCATTTGACTCCTGGCAGATGCTCAAGAATGTTGAATCGTCTGAAACCCGCAAATCGAATTTCGGCATTGACCCGAAACAGTAACAAGGCGCTGATGACGATCCATATGGAGAGTGAGACCATAAGATAGTAAGAGAAATTGGGTCTCACAATCAGTTCACCGGTCATAAAGGGATGCAGGTTTCCACAGATTTGCGTGCATCGAAATGTGAACTTACCGGCTTTTACAGCCTTGAATTTGATTTCTTTGACCTTGTCCCAATCGGTCTGGATGTTGCCGTCATCATCTTTCCATTGGTATTTTAAAAGTGTCAGGCCTTGCTGCTTCAAGATTGCATCAATGGAATATCCATCCAAAAGAAATCCATGCGTGACATCAAGCGAGGTTGGTTTTAAAATAATCGTATCTCCCTTATTTACAACAATCCTTCCAGGGGAGTAACCGTATTTTTTGGCCTCAAGAGAAATTGTATGGACTTTGGGTTCATGCGGTATAAGCCGGATCAGCAGTGGAATCGCCAGTGCCGGTATCAGACTTAACAGAATTAGAAGGTATGATTTTTTTCTGCTCATGTTCGTCAATAGTTGTATTTCGTTCAACCCTGTTTATTAAATGCTCAAATAGAGCCATCGATTCTTTGCTGTCCCATGGACGGGAACCGAGTGCCTTGCCGATGATT
>Ga0307423_1001588_pt1 | contig 13515 bp, 13 predicted proteins | sample SalMarWE160310MG_FD_202154 | JGI IMG/M metagenome (GOLD analysis project Ga0307423, IMG submission 202154) | Salt marsh sediment microbial communities from the Plum Island Ecosystem LTER, Massachusetts, United States - WE1603-10 | ecosystem: Environmental > Aquatic > Marine > Intertidal zone >...
AACCTCCGTGCTGCCGCCCGGAGCAAGCCCCCATACCTTTGAACCCAAGCCGAGTCTGGTGAGAGCCTTTTCAACGGCAAGAATATTTTTTATGATCGGCGCCGGCCTGGAATTCTGGGCCGGTAAATTCATTAAACAGGCAGGACCGACCCTCATGACCGTGGTGTTATCCCGGGGCGTCCATCTGATCGTTTTAACCAAGCATGGACATGAAAATCATCCCCATAAAAAAGAAGTACTGACGTTAAGAAACGAACCGGTGGTTGCCAACCCCCACATATGGCTTGACCCCGTGATCGCAAAATCCATGGTCGATAAAATCACCGCCGCGCTGTGCAAGGTTGATCCGGCGCATCGGCCGTATTATAATCAGCGAAGCCGAAATTATCTGAAAGCGCTGGACAGACTCGATCATCTGATCGCCGCTACAACCACCGGGTTTAAAAATAAAAAATTTGTCGCTTTTCATGCGTCCTGGGATTATTTTGCCCGGCGATACGGTCTTGAACCCGCCGGCGTCATCGAAGCGGCCCCGGGGAGGAATCCAACCCCGCTGCAGATTAAAAACATTATCGCGGCCATCAGACAGTATCATATTCGCGCCGTATTCGCCGAGCCCCAGCTCAATCCCCGTGCAGCCGAAATCATTGCAAGAGAAGCCCGTGTCCGGGTTCTTTTGCTTGATCCCATCGGCGGGCCCGAACAGCCTTACGGAAATACTTACGTGGATCTCATGACACACGATCTAAATATATTAAAGGAGGCCATGGAATGAAACATCCGGCCATTGATCCGGAAACCAACCAAGAATCCATCGTCGAACTGAACGATGTGTGGGTCGCTTACGACGGCATATGGGTTTTAAAATCCATTTATTTTAATTGCTATGCCGGCGAAATATTCGGTATTGTCGGCCCCAACGGCGGGGGAAAAACCACGTTGCTCAATGTCATTCTCGGGCTGGTGCACCCTCAAAAAGGGTCGGTCCGGTTGTTTGGAAACAAACCCGACAAAAACAGCCGACTGGAAATCGGGTATCTTCCTCAGATTTCCCATGCGGATCGATCGTTTCCGGTCACCGTCCTCGATGTGGTGCTTATGGGTCTTTACAATCGCATCGGTCTTTTCCGCAAGCCGGATCGTCACAGCAAAGACATCGCCATGGAACTGTTATCCCATGTCAACATGGACGGCCATGCCAAAAGACCTTTTGCCGTGCTGTCCGGCGGACAGCAGCAGCGGGTCAATATCGCCCGCGCTATGGCCTCCAAACCGAAACTGCTGATATTGGATGAACCTTCCACCGGCATCGACAGCGTCGCCCAGGAAGACTTCTATGAACTTTTGGCAAAATTCAGAAACGACCAAGGCATCTCCGTTATCATGGTATCCCATGACATCGGGGTCATTACGTCCCATGCCAACCGGGTCGCGTGTCTGAATGTCCAGCTTCACTATCACGATGAGCCGGATTCCTGTTTTTCAACCGAAATTGCCAAAAAAGTCTTTGGAGAAGACCTCAGGGTCATTGTCCACGATTCGAAATGCGCAACCTGTTTTCGCAGCCATCAAGACCATGATTGATATGTTCAGCTTTGAATTTATGAGAAATGCCTTTTTGGCCGGAATGATGCTCGGCTTTGTTCTGGCGGTGGTTTCTTTTTTCGTTGTACTGCGCCGTATGTCCTTTATCGGCGTGGGAGTGGCCCATTCGGCTTTCGGCGGCGTAGCATTGGGCGCGCTGCTGGGCATATCCCCCACGTGGACCGCCATCGGTTTTGCCGTGGTGGTCTCCAATGCCATCGGCTATATCGGAAAAGAAGAACGTATCAGCACAGATACCGCCATCGGAATATTTTTCCCCTTGGCAATGGCGCTGGGGGTTATTTTTATCGGCATGTCGGACCATTACAATGTCGATCTTTTCGGATATCTTTTTGGAAATATTCTGGCAATTACCCGGCAGGACTTGATCGTCATCGCCGTTCTCGGCGGGTTGGTATTGCTTTCAACAAAAATATTTTTCAAGGAATTGCTGTTTGTGGCCTATGATCGGGAAGTGGCTTTTGTCAGTGGAATGCCGGTGACCTTTCTGGATCACTTTCTTTTGACCATCCTCGCCTTGTCCGTGGTCATCAGCATGAAAATTATCGGCATTATCCTTGTTTCCGCACTCCTGGTGATCCCCGGAGCAGCCGCCTCCCAAGTCACCCGGCGCTACGATTCCATGATCGCTCTTTCCATACTCATTGCGCTGGTATCCACTGCCGGCGGTCTTGTCATTTCTTATTTTGCAAACCTGCCGTCGGGCGCAACCATTGTGGCATTGGCTTCCATTATTTTCTTCATTGCATTCGGGGTGGGGCAGGTACGCAAGTAAGCACCGCTAAAGCCTTACCATTTATTATTACTTATGAAGATTTTTCTAATATCCAGGTTTGAAATCTGGGATGGAAAGGTGGAATGATGGGTATAAAGCGGATCAGAAGTGGTTTCAAGACATTCAATCGGGCTCAAGATCAAGGCGGACTGGGACGTCCAACCGCAGGAATATATCTAATATTTCGAGGATTGGACGTCCCAGTCCAACGCAGAGATTGAGTTCGAGGGGATGTCTTGAAGCCGCTTCTATGAGTTTTCGGCGAACAAGAACGAGATGGTATTTCGTCCTTTTTCTTTGGAAAGATACATTGCCTGGTCCGCTCTTTTGATAAATGAGGACAATGGTTCTTTATTGGAATATTCTGTAACACCGGTACTGACGGTGATGCGGATGGACTTTCCGGGTTCCGGGAAAAAGTGTTCGAATTCCACGACGGTTTTAATTCTGTGCGCAACATTTTTGGCTTCTTCCGCCGTGGTTTCCGGAAGAATAATCGTAAATTCCTCGCCGCCGTATCTGAAAGCGCTATCCATTGTTCTAAGACATGACGTAATGATCTGGCCCAGGCGGATCAGAACCTTGTCGCCCTCCAGATGACCGTAAGAATCATTGTAATTTTTGAAGTTGTCGATATCCATCAGTAACAGTGCCAGGGGATGGCCATAGCGACAGCACCGATCGATCTCTATTTCCAGCAAATGATAGAAATGTCTTAAATTATATAATTTCGTCAGACCATCTGTTATGGCAAGATTTTCAAGCTTGCTGAGAATACGGTTGCGTTCTTTGGTGAGTCGCCTTTCTTTCAAAACTCTCTTCAATCTCAGCACCAGTTCCTCGAAACGAAACGGCTTAAATACAAAATCGCTGGCGCCTTTATGAATGGCCTCTTCATAGGAATAATTATCGCTGTAACCGGTCATGACGATGACATCGATATCGTAATCTTGTTTGACTTCATGGGTCAGTTGAAGGCCGTTCTTGCCCGGAAGCATAATATCGGTAATCACAATATGAACATCTTTTGTTTTTATGATTTCGAGGGCATCTTCGGCGCTGGCGACGCTTGATACAGGGTATCCTTGCCGTTCAAAGCATTCGTGAATGGAGTCTCTAATAGCGGCATCGTCTTCAACAACTAAAATGTGGTCGTCCATTTTTTCTATCTCATTTTTTTTCATCAAAATGATATATCGGCAGTTAACGTCTCAAGCTTGACATATTTCATATTAATTTGATAAAAATTCCTTTTACCATTGCCTTTGCCGGTTCTGATTAGATAAAGGAATACAGGGAAAAGGATGGTGCCTGCTCTTTGGCTAAAAGACCGAAGTATGTATCAGCAGACAGGAGATTGAGCATAACGTGAAAGAAAGACGGTGTCAACAGGCTTTTGGCCGATCAGCGGCCCCAGGAGAATACGTTGCCGACCGAAATGAAGAAAATTAGAAATTTCAGCATCATCGCTCATATTGATCACGGGAAATCGACACTTTCCGACCGCCTGATTCAGATGACCCATGTGGTCCTCGAGAGAGATTTTAAAGATCAGATTCTGGACAATATGGATATTGAACGGGAACGCGGCATCACCATAAAGAGCCATTCCATTTGTCTCCCGTATCAGGCCAAAGACAATCAGTCTTATATTTTAAACCTGATCGACACGCCCGGTCATGTGGATTTTACCTATGAAGTCTCACGGGCGCTGGCTTCGTGCGAAGGTACGTTGCTTCTCATCGACGCCAGCCAGGGGGTCGAGGCCCAAACCCTTGCAAACCTTTATATGGCCCTTGAACACGATCTTGAAATTATCCCGATCATCAACAAAATCGATCTTCCTTCGGCCGATGTCGAACGGGTCAAACAGCAGATTAAAGACGACCTGGGTCTTGACCCTGAGACCGCCTTGCTCATCTCCGCGAAGGAAGGGACCGGCATCGAAGCGGTGACGGAAGCCATCGTAAATTATCTTCCCCCGCCGTCCGGCGATCCGGAATCGCCGCTCCAGGCATTGATATTCGATTCCCATTACGATGCTTTTCGGGGAACAATTGTTCATATCCGGGTTTTTCAGGGGACTGTAAAACCAAAAGATGCGATTGTGTTTATGTCCAATAATGCCGTCCATAGGGTGGAAGAGGTGGGGGTATTCCAGATCGAGCGCATCCCGAAAAATGCGCTTTCAGCAGGAGAGGTCGGCTATATCATCGCAGGTATCAAGACCGTCAGCGATACCCGTTGCGGGGACACCGTCACGCTGAAGCACCACCCCTGTAAAGCGCCTATGCCGGGTTTCAAGGAAGCAAAACCGGTGGTTTTTTCTTCAATCTATCCGGTGGCTTCCGACGGTTACGAAGACCTGGTTTCCGGACTGGAAAAACTGAAACTCAATGATGCCTCCCTGATTTACGAAAAAGATACATCGGTGGCGCTGGGATTCGGGTTCCGCTGCGGCTTTTTAGGACTCCTTCATCTCGAGGTCGTCCAGGAGCGGCTCGAGCGTGAGTACGATCTTTCATTGATATTAACGGCGCCCTCGGTACGATATGAGCTGATAATGAATGACAGAACCACAAAAATCATCGACAACCCGGCGCTTTATCCGGACCCGACTACCATTGAACGCACAAAAGAACCGTTTATTCGAGCGGCCATTATCATTCCGGACCGCTATATGGGCGTGGTCATGAAGCTGTGCCTGGATAACAGGGGGATTAACAAAACATATCAATACTTAACCAGCAACCGCCTGGAAATGATATTCGAGCTTCCTCTGGCGGAAGTGATTTATGATTTTTACGACAAGCTCAAATCGGTTACCCAGGGGTTCGGCTCCTTTGACTACGACATTATCGATTTCAGAGAAACGGATCTGGTCAAACTGGACATCCTCATCAACGGAGAGCGCGTGGATGCGCTTTCTCAGCTTGTCCATCGAGACCGGGCGGGGGATCGCGCAAGACGCGCCTGCGAAAAACTTCGTGAGGAAATTCCAAGGCAGATGTTTAAAATCGCGATTCAGGGAGCGATCGGCGGGAATATTATTGCGCGAAAGACCATTTCGCCGTTTAGAAAGGATGTCACCGCAAAATGTTACGGCGGGGACGTCTCACGAAAACGAAAGCTTCTGGAAAAACAAAAAAAGGGGAAAAAACGGATGAAAATGGTGGGACAGGTCATGATTCCACAGTCTGCTTTTCTCTCGGTTTTAAAATCAGACCAGGAATAGTAGGGATTGTTGATTGTTTACCGGATTGATGATTGACTATCGGTGGCGCACGGCTCGGAAATTAAAATATAAAACCATTGAATTTCATGTTTTTCAATCAACAATCATATATCATCAATCCTAATTGGGGGTTTTATGGGAAAAACCATTGCAGAAAAAATATTTGACGCTCACAGGGTGGACAACCCTTCAGAAGACATTCATGTCATCCGGCTGGATGCCGTATTCTGCCATGAAATCACAACGCCGATCGCCATCAATGACCTTGTCGATCGGGGCAAGGACAGGGTGTTCGATCCCGGCAAGATCAAGGTCGTCATCGACCACGTGACACCGGCAAAAGATTCTAACACCGCCATGCAGGGCAAAATTTTAAGGGAGTGGTCTCGGAGACACAATATTCCGGATTTTTTCGATATCGGCAGAAACGGTATCTGTCATGCGCTCTTTCCGGAAATGGGTTTCGTCAGGCCCGGTTTTACGATCATTATGGGAGATTCTCATACCTGCACCCATGGCGCTTTCGGCACTTTCGCCGCCGGCGTCGGAACCACCGACCTCGAAGTGGGTATTCTAAAGGGCGTCTGTGCCTTTCATTATCCTTCTACCATCAGAATCGACATCGTCGGCCGGTTGCCGCAAGGTGTTTTTGCCAAAGATGTGATCCTTTCCATTATCCGTAAACTGGGGGTTAACGGCGCGACCAATAAAGTTCTGGAATTCACCGGTCCGGTGGTCGACGCCATGAGTATGGAATCGCGGATGACGCTTTGCAATATGGCGGTCGAGGCCGGAGGAACATCGGGAATATGCTATCCCGACATGACGACCGTCGAGTACCTCTGGAAGTTTATCAAAGATGACTATGCGGATAAAACATCGGCGCTGGATCATTTCAAGACGTTTCATTCGGATCCTGACGCGCGATACGACCATGTCATCGAATTTGATGTGAGCCGTCTCGAACCGATGGTCACCTTCGGATATAAACCCGACCAGGTCATGCCCGTAAGAGAAATGGCATCCACCAAGATCGATCAAGTCTATATCGGATCCTGCACCAATGGCAGAATCGAAGACTTAAGGGTTGCGGCGCAAGTGCTCAGCGGAAAAAAGATCAGCGATTCAATAAGGGGCATTGTATCCCCCGCGACCCCCGAGACGTTCCGTCTGGCCATGGAGGAAGGGCTTTTGAAAATATTTCTGGATGCGGGGTTCTGTGTCACGAATCCAACCTGCGGGGCCTGCCTGGGCATGAGCAACGGGGTGCTGGCAGAAGGCGAAGTCTGTGCATCCACGACCAATCGAAACTTTAACGGCCGTATGGGAAAGGGCGGGATGGTTCACCTGGTCAGCCCGGCCACCGCCGCAGCCTCAGCCATTTCCGGAACCATTACAAACTCCGGACTCTACAAAGGATAACCATGAAAAATTTCAGCGGAAACGTATTATTTCTCGACCGGTCCGACATCAATACCGATGAAATCATTCCGGCAAAGTACCTCACCGAAATTTCCAAGCAGGCATTAAAACCGTATCTGCTGGAAGACATCAAGCTGGAGGACTTCGATTCCCGGCGCAATATCAACGGAAAAAAGGTTATCATCACCCGGGCGAACTTCGGATGCGGGTCTTCGAGGGAGCATGCGCCGTGGGCCCTGGAGGTCAACGGCATTCATCTGGTCATTGCCGAAAACTTTGCCCGGATTTTCAGGCAGAATATGTTCAACTGCGGCATGATGGCCGTGGAACTGCCGGGTCCGGCCATCGACCGTATTTTTAAAGAAATTGCCGGTCGGAAAACGCATCTTGAAACGGATCTGAATACAAATACGTTCACCCTAACCGCCCAAGGCCTCAGCCAAGAAGTGCCATTTAGCATCTCCGACTTTGATCGCAGCTTGGTCATGACCGGCGGATGGGTGGAATATGCGGACAGCAAGTATTAGAAGAAATAATTCACCGCAGAGACGCGGAGAACACAGAGAAGTTAAATTTTATGTTTGCCGCTGAGAGGGCGACAAACATAAACTATCAGAAGCTTTGGGTTAAAGTGCTATCAATTATTCATTAACTACCTTATTAACGATGGTGCCGATGTTTTCGACATAGCATTCCACTACGTTGCCCGGCTTCAGGACCACCGGCGGATCCCTGAATATCCCCACGCCTGCCGGGGTGCCGGTGGAAATGATGTCGCCGGGTATCAGGGTGATATCTTCGCTGATATCCTCTATAATGGTATAGACATCAAAAATCATATCCCGCGTATTCCCATCCTGCATGATCTTTCCGTCAACCGTGGCGATAATCCTTAAATTATTCACATCGCCGATTTCGTCGGGCGTCACCATAACCGGTCCGGCAGGGGCAAAGCCGTCAAAAGACTTTCCCCTGAACCACTGGGAATCGGAAAACTGCGCTTCCCGCCCGGAAACATCGTTCATGACGGTAAACCCTGCGATGTAATCCCGGGCCCGCGCCTTGGATATTCTCTTTCCTTCCTTTCCGATGATGATCGCCAATTCCACTTCCCAGTCGATCTTGCCGCTGCTTTTGGGCAGTATAATGGGATCGAACGGGCCGTTCAGCGTATTGATTGTTTTGCAGAATATCAACGGCCTGTCCGGATTTTCAAAACCCCCTTCCTTGGCATGTTCGGCATAATTTTTTCCAAGACAAATGATTTTGGACGGCTTATGGATGGGGCAGCCGATGCGGTCTTTGATTTTTTGTCCCGGTTCCTCGACGCCGGCTATTTTTTCGAGCCAGTTTTCCCTGAAAAACCTTTCACCGATATCCGGAATTTCAGAGAAGATCTTTTTGAGATCCACAATGTTGCCGTCTTTGTACAGGCCGGGTTTTTCTTTTCCTTTTTCGCCAAATCGAACGAGTTTCATCTGTTGTTTATCCTTTCATTTTTACCGTCATCATAGCATTTTTTCCCATACCAATCCACCTGGCGGCAAAGGCCCCGGATAATGTTCACTTCTTTTGCCCGCAGTTGCAACCTCGTGAAGAAACGGCGAAAATGATTCAGCCAGTAATCCGGATTTTCAGAATTGATATAGCTGATTCGAACCAGGATATCCTTCAGTTGATCATACATCCCGTCGAGTTCGTGCCGGTTGGCCAAACGCGGTGTGAATTCCTTTTTTTCTTTTCCCCCGGCAGTAAAAATCTCATAGCACAGAATCATCACCGCCTGGGCCAGATTCAAAGAAGAAAACTCTGTTGTCGGGATGTTGAGAAGTACATGACAATGACGGACCGCCTCATTGGAAAGTCCCCTGTCCTCGGGGCCGAAGAGTAAGGCGATGCGATTCTCCACAGAAATGGGAATCAACTTTTCGGCCAGTTTTAACGGCGTACACACCACCTGCCGCTCCCCGCCGAGACGAGCGGTTGTCCCCACAACATAATTAAAGGTCACGAGGGCTTGTTTCAGATCCGGGTAGAATTTGCTTTTTTCAATAATATCCGAAGCAAAATGGGTGGCCAGTTTCAGTGCTTTATGAAGGTCGAAATTTTGAGGATCGACGATGATCAAATCCCCAATGCCCATATTGCGCATGGCTCGCGCAGCAGCCCCGATATTCTCGGGATATCGGGGCTTATTCAAAACGATGCTGATATTATCTAAATTGATACGGCCGGGCATCAGTGGTTCAGTTCAAACCCATTGAAAAAGTAAGCGATTTCATTAGCAGCCGTCTCGGAGGAATCCGAACCGTGAACCACGTTTTTCTCGATGTCGGTTGCAAAATCTTTCCGAATGGTGCCTTCGGCCGCTTCTCTGTAATCTGTCGCGCCCATGATTTCCCGGTATTTGGCAATGGCATTTTCGCCCTCAAGAACCATCACGACTATCGGTCCGGAAGACATAAAATACGTCAGGCTGTCAAAAAACGGCCGTTCTTCGTGCACGGCATAAAACCCCTTGGCCTGCTCCTGGTTCATTTTCAACATTTTCATGGCCGATATTTTGAGCTTGTTGCTTTCCAGGCGTTGAATCACTTCACCGATAATTCCCCGGGCAACACCGTCGGGCTTGATAATCGCTAATGTTCTTTCCATGATGTTTAATTTCCTTATTCAGATGCCACATGTTGATTTTGATATATGGTCCGATACCAGAAGGTAGCCGGTAAGTCAACAACGGAGAACAGCTCCGCGAAGGTGTGTATTTATTTGCCAAACAGTTCGTTGAGGATAGGCTTAACCTTATCCCGGTGTTCGGGCGGCACCATTAACACCTCGATGGGCATATTTGAAATAAAATCGGCTCCTAAATGTTTCAGGGCGTTTTTTTGGTATCGATTCCGATTCTCTTTTTTATCCATCAGGAGCATGACATCCGCGAAGTTGCCTGAAAAACCCGTGGCATCGATATGTTCTATGACTTGCAAATAAATCGTATTCACGGTGATAATGAAAGGATCGACTTCGGCATATCCTGATTGGCTGCATACCTTTTCCGAAATAAAACACCGGCACCCAAACGGTCGAACCGGATATATCGGACACATGGCGTCCGTCAGCAGTGAACAGCGTTTACCGTTGTCCGTGCGCGGTTCCTCCGGTGGGTCCTCTCCTTTTGCACAAAGAAGCGCCAGTTTGTTTGTGGTCGTTCGGGGCTTGAACCGGATGCCCGATATCGCTTTTTGAATGTGCCCGAACAAATCCCGCCGGTTGTTTGAAATAAGAGAATCGACAATGAGGTATCCCTCAAGGGTCGTCATGGTGACATCAGGCGTGCAGCACTCGGCGCAATATTTTTGGCAGGCGATGTTCAGACCGCCTGTAAAATCGTCATAATGCCTGTAAACCGTTTTCAGAACCGCTAATTTTTGACTTAAACTCATGTTATGTCCCTGGCGAACGGGAGGATTTAAAACAGCTTGTATTTATAATAAAGAATCACTTTGCGTCAACAATTCATATGTATCTTCGGTTTGAATATCAAGCGAAATCGATAAATGGTCTGTCCTGTTGACAGGATCGGCGGTTCGGGATTATTTTAACAGTAGTAGATGCTGTAAGCTTTAAGGATACGATAATGACATTTAAAAATACCAGAAGCTATCTCAAAATTAGGGTTTTCGGTCGAGATCCAGGCGCGGCCGAGGATCAACCCACAGGCATACTCAAGTATGTCGAGGACTTGAGACGAGGGCTCAACACCGATATCGGCCGAAAAGACTTTTTTGAGATGGCTTCTATATTTTTTGCGGGCATTGCGCTGCTTTTCGTCACGGGGTGCTTTCAACTGCAAAAAAACACCGAATCAGCGACCGATAATATCGTTTCGCTGGTAAAGAAAATTCAGCCGGCGGTTGTCACCGTCGTCTCCTATGATGCCGACAAAAACGTGACAAACCTGGGAAGCGGCTTTTTCATCGATAATCTTGGAAATCTCATTACGAATTACCATGTTCTCGATGGCGCCTATACGGCTCAAATAAAAACATATGACAAGCAGCTATATCCCATCGAGTGGGTGGTGGCTGAAAATAAACACGCTGATCTCATCAAAGTCCGGGCTAAAATTCCGAAAGCGTCCATTCACTGGATTAGCGTTACTGAAATAGAACCGTCTGTTGCGGACCGCGTACTGGTGGTGGGAAGTCCCATGGGACTCGAACAAACGGTGAGCGAAGGCATTGTTTCCGCCTTTCGGGAAATGCCGGTTATCGGAAAAGTGTTTCAGCTTTCGGCGCCCATTTCTCCGGGATCCAGCGGGAGCCCCGTGATCAATATGAAAGGGACTCGATCCGAACATGGCTGAAACGCTCTTTGAAAAAATTTACTGATCGTTTTGAATAGCGCCGGAACCAAAACCGTGATTTTTCGTTCAGGCAAGAAATAAGGAGGGGTTATGAAAAGCAGCGTCTATTTTATCGATTTAAGGGCTTCGGCAAAAGAGAACCTGGTAAATAAGCTGGCACGGCTGATCGATACTGCGGGCCTTTCCGATATCGTTAAAAAAAGGGACCTTGTGGCGGTGAAGCTTCATTTTGGGGAAAAAGGAAATACCGCGTTTATCCGGCCGGTGTTTGTCCGTAAGATCGTCCAATCCATAAAAGCCGTGGGCGGTTATCCCTTTTTGACGGATGCCAATACCGTATATGCCGGAACCCGAAGCGATTCTCCCCATCATCTCAGCACGGCCATTCAAAACGGTTTTGCATATGCAGTGGTCGATGCGCCCGTTATCATCGCCGACGGACTCAGAGGTAAGAGCGAATCAGCCGTTACCGTCAACCAGAAGAATTTTAAAAAGGTGTATATCGGATCGGATATCGTAGAAGCCGATGCATTGATATCGGTGGCCCATTTCAAGGGGCATGAACTTTCGGGCTTCGGCGGCGCCATTAAAAACCTGGGGATGGGATGCGCTTCCCGGAAGGGTAAACTCGCGCAACACTCCACTGTTTCGCCAAAAGTGATCGAAGAAAAATGCGTCGGCTGCGGGGACTGCGTGCCTCACTGCTCCCAAAATGCCCTTTCAGTGGAATTTGAAAAGGCGGTATTGAATGCCAAAAAGTGCATCGGGTGCGGGGAATGTCTCCTGATTTGCCCCAACAGCGCCATTGAGATCCAATGGAATCAGGCCATACCGACCTTTTTGGAAAACATGGTGGAATACACCATGGGGGTGCTGAAAAATAAAACAGACAAGCTCTTGTCCGTGAATTTTATCACCCAGGTATCCCCGGCATGCGACTGTTACGGCCACAATGATGCGCCCATTGTGAGGGATATCGGCATTGTCGCATCCAAAGATCCGGTGGCCGCCGACCAGGCGAGCGTGGATCTTGTGAATCAAGAAAAGGCCCTTCCCGGATCATGCCTTGATGTCAATCTTGAAAAAGGCGAAGATAAATTCAGAGGGGTTTACCCGAACGTGGACTGGCGCATTCAACTTGACTATGCCGAAAAGCTCGGCCTCGGAAACCGAAGTTATGAACTGACCAAAATATAATCCGGTTAGGGGGCTATTTCATATGCAATACTGACCTGGACACGGATACGGCTCTCACCCATCTCCATAGGCGGGGCCGCAGCCAGGGCGTCCGATTTCATTTCAGCCGCCCCCAGCATCCGGGGAAGGGGCGGCGTGTAAACCGGCTGGCTCCGGAGAGAAGCGATGCGTTTTAGTTTCACACCGGCGGCTTCGGCCAAGATTTTCGCCCGATCAATGGCTTCGTGCGTGGCCTGTTGCAATGCTTGTTTTTCCAACATTGATTTGTTTTTAAGATAAAACTGAATCTGTTGAATGGTGTTGGCGCCGTTTTCGAGGGAAACTTCGACAACCCGGGAAACATATTTGGATAACATCCCGGGTTCAAACCCTTCCATGGTGACCATCACCGCATTTTCGACCTCATAGCCTCTGATCTTCGGCGGCCGGGATTTATAATCTTTTTGGGGTGTCACCCGGTAATTGGCGGTCTGAAGTTTGAGATGTTTGATGGCCAACCCTTTGACGGCCGTCAGCACGGCTTTGGTTTTAACCGCATTTTCCGCACTGGCCCGTTCCAGCTTCCGATCCTCTGTCACGACGGCGATAAAAATTTTAGCGCTGTCATTCTGCCCGGTAACTTCGGCCGTGCCATGGGTAAATATCAGATTGCGATCCGAAACTTCCTGAGAATGGGCGGATACGGGATGAACGACAAACACGACACACGCCGTTAAAATGGCACTCAATACTCTTTTCATGTTGGCCTCAATCGTCAGTTGAACCTTTAGAGTTCAGTGTTCAGAGTTCAGAGTTCGGTGTTTAAGGGATTTTTCTCATTTTATGAATATTAAGTCAAGTTTTTGAATTGTGTGTTTTTTGAATTGCGTTCCATACAATTCGTTCATATGATTTATGTTGGAAAGCAACAAATGT
>Ga0307423_1001589_pt1 | contig 13514 bp, 13 predicted proteins | sample SalMarWE160310MG_FD_202154 | JGI IMG/M metagenome (GOLD analysis project Ga0307423, IMG submission 202154) | Salt marsh sediment microbial communities from the Plum Island Ecosystem LTER, Massachusetts, United States - WE1603-10 | ecosystem: Environmental > Aquatic > Marine > Intertidal zone >...
GGTGAGTAAAAATGTTAAATAGAGCGACGATAATTAACACCAAGCCGTCAAACAACCGGGAACTAAAATCCGAGATTGATTACCGGAAAGATCTCCAGGATATTTGCAACAAAATACATGCTGCTGCTAATCTTGACGAGATCCTGGTGGATCTAAAGGATGAAATCACCCGGCTTTTTGAAGCCGAAAGATTGACCGTTTATGTGGTGGACGGGAAAAAGCGAGAACTGGTATCACGGTTTAAATCCGGAAATGAAATTGAAGAAATCCGCATTTCCATGTCAAATAACAGTATATCCGGGTGTTCGGCCTTTAAGAGAAAACTCATCAACATTAAGAATGTATACGATGACTCAGAGTTGACCTCCATCGATCCTGAGCTAAAATTTGATAAACGCTGGGATAAGAAGATGGGCTTTTGGACACAACAGATTTTAGCGGTTCCGATTATTTTTAAAAAGTTTCTTCTTGGTGTCATTCAATTGATTAATCGAAAGGGTGGTGGTTCATTTACTCGGCTTGATGAGCAATCTGCAACTGAAATGGCCAATATTCTTGGAATTGCGTTATATAATCAGAAACGGATGGCCAAGGCAAGACCGAACAAGTTCGATTATTTTGTTCACAACCATATATTAACCCAAAGAGAACTGGACAAAGCCATTGCCGACGCCAGGGCAGGAAAGGCTTCCGTGGAAACGGTTTTAATGTCTGATTTTAAGATTCCCAAAAAGGAAATTGGAAAATCTCTTAGCCAATTTCATAAGGTTCCATTTGTAGAATATGACCCGGATCTACCGATACCGGTTAGGCTTCTAACCAACCTCAAAGTACCATTCATGCGCAACAATGCCTGGGTTCCTCTGAAAATAGAACACGGGAAAATTGTTATTGCAATAGATGACCCCGGCGATCTTCAAAAAATTGGTGAAATTAAGACACTTTTTTCAAACAAAGCCCTTTTATTCAATGTGGCGCTAAAACAGGATATCCTTGCTTTTATTCATCGTTTTACCCGAAAAGAAAGAAAACTGGCTTCCAGGTCGCAGATCTTGTCTGAGCTTAAAACCAGGGAAGTTGAGATAGAAGATGAAGAATCCGTCCTTTATGAGAAAGACAGTGCTATCGTACAGTTTGTGAACAAAATTATTATCGATGCTTACAAACAAAAGGCTTCTGATATTCATATAGAACCCTATCCGGGAAAGATGAATACGCGGATTCGGATACGGGTCGACGGTGCTTGCAGGTTGTTTGAGAGCATTCCTTATTCTCTTCGAGATAAAATTGTTTCCCGAATTAAGATCATGGCGGATCTTGATATTGTGGAACGCCGCAAGCCCCAGGATGGTAAGATAGTATTTAAAAAATATGGTGGTCCCGATATTGAACTCAGAGTGGCAACGGTGCCAACCCAGGGGAAAGTGGAGGATGTTGTTTTGCGAATACTCGATGCCGGTGAGCCGCTCCCTTTGGGAAAGATAGGCTTTTCAAAAAGCAATTACACTAACTTCCTCAGCGCCATAACACAACCCCATGGCCTTGTTTTTGTATGCGGCCCAACCGGTTCAGGAAAAACAACCACGCTTCATTCGGCCATGGCATATATCAATACCACAGACACCAAGATCTGGACCGCTGAGGATCCTGTGGAAATCAGTCAGAGAGGATTGAGGCAGGTACAGGTGAAGCCTAAAATCGGATTCAACTTTGCTTCTGCAATGCGGGCCTTTTTAAGATGTGACCCCGATGTGATCATGCTGGGTGAGATGCGGGACAAAGAAACCGCATCCATCGGCATAGAGGCATCTCTGACAGGCCACCTCGTACTATCCACGCTTCACACAAACAGTGCTCCTGAAAGCATAACAAGGCTTCTTGACATGGGAATGGATCCATTTAACTTTTCAGATGCGATCCTGTGCATTCTCGCCCAGCGGCTGGTCCGCACCACCTGTATCCATTGCAGGGAACCCTATCATCTATCAAAAGAGGCTTATGAGGACCTGATTCGTGAATATGGTTCTTCTGATCGGTTTGATGAGCACATAGGTATTCCTTATACCGAAGATTTATACCTCAACAGGCCCAGCGGTTGTGAAAGATGCTACAATACAGGGTATGCCGGCAGGATGGCGCTTCACGAATTGTTGTTGGGAACTGATAAAATGAAAAATCTGATACAAAACAGTTCACCGGTGGAAGTCATCCGAAATCAGGCAATAAAAGATGGCATGAAAACGTTGAAGCAGGACGGCATTGCCAAAATTTTCAATGGATATTGTGATCTGTTGCAGATCAGGAAAGTATGTATGAAGTAAACAAAATCATAACGTGATTTTATTCGCCCAGTCGGTTAACCTTTCGACAACTTGGTGGCAATTTCGTAAATATTGCCATAAGCCTGGCTTGACTGGTCCAGATTGATTAAAGGGACCATATCGGAAACCATTGTATGGATATGCTTGTCATAGGAGACGCAGCCCAAATTCGTGGATGGAATGGTCAGGTATTTTTCAGCAACGATCTGAACAATACGACCCGCATTTTCTTCTTTTTCATTCTTAACCATATTGGTAACTACCCCCAGGTGGATATCTCCGATTTCTTTTTTTAGAACCTCAATGATGTTCGTTTCGTCTGACTCCTCAATGAACTGAAAAAGTTCTTTGACGGTGCGGATTTTTAGAATATTTTTGGGGTCCATGGCAATTTTAATCAGAGCCTGGAGAGACGGATTTTTGCTGGAAAGTCTGCTTAATTTTCGGTAGACTGCATTGCGAACAAATATGTATGCATTCTGAATCGATGTTGGTTCAGGGGTAAGGACGATAATTTTTCTGTGGGCGATGAGAAAGAAATCCAGAACATTAAAAGAAGTTCCAGCGCCAAGATCGAGCACAACATAATCGGCATCCAGCCTTGAGAGGTGGGTCATGAGTTTGATTTTTTGGCTAAAATGGGGGTTTGCCAGGGAAAGAACATCACTGGCCCCGCTGATGAGGCGAAGGTTCTTTTCGCTGGTATCAATGCAAATATCTCCTAATTCATTGAATTTTCTTGTAATAAAATCATTTAGCGTCCTGTCGGGGCTTTTAATTCCGAGAAGGGTGTGGAGATTGGCGCCGCCCAGATCGACATCCATTAAAACAGTCCGATGGCCCATTCTGGCCAGCCAAAATGCCGTAATCGTACTAAAGACACTCTTTCCGGCACCACCCTTTCCCCCACCGATAGCCAATATCTTGGGTGTTGATTTATTTTCCGTGTTTAGTTCCTCTTTCACTTGGCACCTTATTGTTTAAACATTGGTAAGACCCTAATAAATCGTAAACAAAATTGGAAGATACTTTTTTCAGCAGTTGGAACTACTTTTCCATCAGCGAATCCCATAAGCTCCAGATCAGATTTTGTTCTGCTTCGGATCCAAAGCAGTAGCCGTTCAATATTCCGCGGTCAACCTGGTTTATCTCTTTAAATTGAATACCGACGATGGCTGTTTTTTTACCCTCCACAGGAATTTCTTTGCCCCAGACAATGATGCCCAGGATATTGAGACTGATAGATTCGATGGGTAAACTCATTTGAATCTTAACATTTTTACCGGTTAAATCGCTTATATTGCCGATTTGATATTTCGCCCCCAAGACAACACAGGTTCCGCCCAGAGAAATATCGTCTGTAAAACCGGATAGATTTAAAGGCGGTTTCCCGCTTTCTTCTTGAAAAATTTTCAGATTGACCTGCATGGGCAATTGATGCCGGGTTGCCTTTCTAATCGTTTTTGAATGCATTTCGCGGTTAGCATCAAAACGAAGTAAACACAGGTTTCGCATGAGAAGATTAAGGTTCGGATGTTCTGTGCAAAGTGCAGTAAGTTTTAATTTGGAGATTTTCAACAGTTCAACGCGGGTGATGGATTCAATATCTGATTCAGATAATTTGTCCTCATCAAACGGATAAATCTCGCCAAAAATGTCGCTTTCTATCAGATTTGTCTTAGATTTTTTTTTCACTTTTTCATCGGCTTCAAGGCGATGGTAACTGGTCTTTTCCAATGCACCGGATATGACAAAGCACAACTCGTTTTCTTCATCTCCAAATTTTCTCAGCATGGTATTGGCAGGATAATTATGAGGAACAATCTTGGCCATTAAAGCGATCATTTCCTCATAGGCCAGTTTGGTGAAGAACTTCTGCACCTCTATGTTTTGTGGATTGCATTCACAAAGGTCTGAATGGAAGGCCAATCCTTCTTCTTTGGAGGGCTTGATGATTCGCCACTCGAAGATTTTACATGTTATTGCCTGCAATGGCATGCCCGCTTCTATAAAAAGTTTGGCTGACGTTTTGTATTCTTCGGCGGCATTTATTGATTTTTCTTCTAATAGCCTGTCAGCAAAGACTCTATGGAGTCGCGGGTTTTTTGGAAAGGCTTTGAGCAGGTCCTCGAATTCTTCAACAGAATCAATGGTAATAGAGCCATCGATGATGCGGCTGACAACACTGTCCTGTCTTTCAATCCGGTCGTTCATTACTCTCCTTCCTGTTAATGCTTAACACCTAAAAACTGCATGAAAATTTATCACCCTTCGGGATCACCGATTTCACCGCACTTGCTGTGTTGCAGGGCGTTCGCGATTGCTTATTACAGCTTCACACCCTGCGCCTTTCGTAGTGAAACGAAGATCCCGTTATCGGGGGCAACTGCAGTGAAATCGGCAATTGCAGATTTTAGGTGAAAGAAAGTCCTATTTTTCGGTTAAAACTTTTTGCCCTTTAAGCAGTTCTATAACTGCGTCGATACGCTGGTTCATAATCCTGTTTTTTTGATCCGAAAGGCGTAAGATACCGTATAATAATTTTAATTTCGTATCGAATTTCAGCAAAATATCGCCATAATGAGCAAGATTTTCACTTATTGACAAGATTTGCTTTTGTTCATCTTCGGAAGCCAGCGTTTCCGGTGCGGCAGACTGCTTTTTTCTGAACGCCTTTATCATTTCTTCAAGATCATCTTTTTCAGCGTCCGAAAGACCGACGGTTATTTCTTCCAGGACTTTTTCGGTCATGTCATCCTCTAAATTCAAGATTCATCATATTCTTTAAACGCGCTTTTTAATTGAGCGTCTATGGTCTCAATACTTTCATCAGACGTTTTTATAAACTCCATAATTTCAAAAAGATGGGCAAAGTCAATTGCGTGTCTTTTCTTCAATAGCATGAATATCATCAATACAACAATTACACTTGTGGTGACGTTCAATACAGCCAGCAGATATATCTGCGTCGTGGCGCTTCCATTAGCTGAAGAGGGTGATTCAATGTGTGTCTCGGGCATTGGATTTGACACGTTGTTGGAAAAGACTTTTTCAGGTGGTTGCGTTTCTTTCATGATAGATTTTTCCGCGTCCGATGGTGTTATGGCTGGGTTGACGTCCTCTTTCTCCAAAACTTTTTGAGGAGCATTTTTCAGCTCTTTTTCTTCGGGTGTTGTTGACATTTCAGCCAAAGGTTTTTCACGCAAAAATTCCTTTTGTTCGGATTTTTCAGGCGGTGAAGACACCTGGTATGCATCAATAACGATGCGGTCGGGACCGGAAAGAGGAAATGCCTTGAGAATGAAATAAGGAAAAGATAGCCGGACATTGGCTATCAAATTAGATTTTTGCCGAATAAGTTCAATGGAGTGAACAAGTTGTATGGGGCCTGTCTTGAATAATGTGAGACGCGAAAGGGTTGTAGAACTGTCAAGAAAAATCACGGAAAAATTTCCCTTTCCTTTAATCTCGGGGCTTTCGAATAAAACGTTATCTTGAAATTCGAAGACAACACGGGTGAATTTTTCATGTCTACCGGTTCTCACGTCTTTTAAATTGGCGGCCTGAGCCCACCCAAGTTGGAATAGCGTGAAAACAATCGCAACCACTGTCATTATTTTTAATTTTATTTGTTTTCTCATGAAAGTTCTGAACTTTTATTCCCAACTATATTGTATAATTCAGATTTAATTTCATATAATTATAGATTACGGTGGCTGTTCTGTCAAATTAAATAAAGATATTTGAGGATCATTACAAAAAAATTAAAGCAAGACACTCTTTTTCATGGCGAGTTTAAATTTCAGCAGTTGTTTTTTGTAGTAGTCTCGATTTTTTGTTGTTATTTCAAAGGCCCGACGCTCTACGTTAACGGCCTGCTCAAACAGACCGTTAACGTAGTAACTCTCTGCGAGCGTGTCGAGAATATGGGGAGATTCTTCCAGTTGAACAGCCTTTTTGGCAAGTTCCAGCGCTTTTTTAGGATTACGAAAGCTTTCGATGTCACACGTTGCATAGAGCCATGCAAGGTTGTTTAACGCATGGGGGTTATAAAGATCGATCCTGAGCGATTGTTCGTAAGCCTTGATTGTTTCAGGATAGTTATGGTTGCTGTAGTAAACGTCGCCCAGCGTGCTGTAAAGCAATGGATTGTCCGGGGTCTTTTCAAGCTCTCTTTGAATGATTTTTAGAAAAAAATGTTTGTTGAGCTTCTTGCTGGTTTCGCCAAAATTTAGATTGTATCCCACACCACACAACAGAAATATTCCTGCCAGATAAACGGCAATACTTTTCTTTATTTTGCTGTCATGGCGTGTAATCCATATCTTGTCCGACTCGCATTTTTTTAAATATTCGATCCGTTTTGTAATACTGAAATGATGCCAGTTGGGTCTATCCGGGTGTTCTCCGCTGGTTGCAGCAATTTTTTCAAATGTCGAAATCAGCGGTTTGGCACTATCGAAAAGGGCGTAAACATACGTATCTGCCTGACGCTCGAAATTACGCATAAAATAGCCGAAAATAAAGCGAAAGTAGATCAGAAAAACGATGATAATGACCAAACTGAAAATCGATGTGGTTACTGCTGTTTGATCAAAGCCGGTGCTGTTGATGAATCTGTATATGGTTTCCGAGAAGACAATCGAATAAATCAGCAGGTTAAAGGTGGCGTATGAGATGATCATGTAGCCGACAAAAAATAACAGATAAAAGAGAAGATGCTTTTTTTTTACGTGACCAATTTCGTGGGCAATGACCGAATCAATCTCTTCGGGTTCAAGCATTTGAAGAAGACCCTGAGTGACAAGAATGTAGCGGAATTTCTTAACCAACCCCATCACGGCGGCGGTGATCATTTTCCCGCCGAAAATAGGCCAGTAAAGAATGTTGGCATATTCCAATCCGGCTTTTCGGCAGAGCTCTTCAATCCGACTTCTATAGTATCCGATTTCAAGAGGCTTGCATCTCCAGAATTTCTGAATTATCACCGGACCTACTATTGCAATGGCAAACAGAAAAACTAAAAAATAAGTTATTTCTCCGCCGGTGGTGGAGAGAAAACGTTTCGGAAGGTCAAATGGCAGCGCGTTAATGATATCTGCTATTCCTGATAGCAGAAGCCAGGGTAATAGTATCGGAACCGAGAATGAAATCTGAGACAGAATGTAAGTTTTTCTCTGCAGATCCGAGGGATAAAGGCGTCGGTAAGGATTGTAGGCACATGCCCATACGATTGCCAGATAACCTGTAAAGAGCATGAGAAACAGTAACGCTTGAAACGTGGGAATGATGTTTAAAAAGGGTATGTCTGTCAGAAAGGATGAAAGATTTAGGCCATAAATATCAATTGAAAAGAGTAAGATCGCCAATATGGATTGGCGGGTTAACGTAGACCTGAATTTGTGGTCGCGATGAAATGGACGTTGCTTTAGAATCTGTTTCTCAACCCTGTGAAACTGCATCCAGGTGATTGCTGAAAAAATAACAATCAGACATACAAAAAGAAATAGCGATTCAATAGCCGTAAAGTTTGGATTTTCTGTAGGCCGGTACGTGCTGTATATGAGAAGCACGACAATATAATATATAAAATTGCCAAACATAAGTATAGATGGTTCGATATCATTTCAGCCTTGTGTATCAACAAGGGTGATGTATCATTTTTATGGTTCTTCTCCAATTTAGTTGAAGAAGAGGGTTCAAGGATTCAAGGAATCAAGGGGTCAAGTGATTCTAAACGGTTTTATGCAGATGGTGTTTACATTGGAGTTTCCTCTGCTCTATTCCTTGATCATTACAAAAATATATTCTTATTAGGAAGTGGCCCCAAGAATCAAGGTATTATCTTTATTTATTTGTTTTTAAAGCTTTTCACTCGAATCATTGAATCCTTGGACCCTTATCGATCGACCAACTCCTTGGGAGATGATTCTTTTTTCTTAAATTTTCAATCCGGTTGATCTTTTTTTTCCTTGTAATATCGATCTTTTTCACTATAGATGCAACCGCAGTATTGTTGGCGGTACATCCCCAGGCGTTTTGACGTTTCGACACCCTCCTTCCAACCGCTCCGAAAATCGTTGTAATAGAACGCTATCCCAACAGATTTACCCACAGCTTCACCAATGGATTTGATCTCATCATGTTTCTGGAATTTGCTGTATAAGAGCGTGGTGCTAAAACAGTCAAACTTTCCGCGTTTTGCCATCAGGGCAGTGGATCTAAGTCGCTCATGATAGCAAAAAGCGCAGCGATTCGTTTCCCTGAATGCCACATTTCGAAGAAAACCTTCCAGATCATAACCCTCCTGGTAAATGACGTTGAGATCAATGGAGGTTGCATAAGACGCTAAGGTTTCCTGCCTTTTGATGCACTCCGTGTAAGGATGGATGTTGTTTCGGTAGAAAAAACCCATAATATTGAATCCTTCATCTCGAAGAATTCTTGCCGGGTATATGGCGCATGGTGCGCAACAGATGTGAAGAAGGATCTTCATCTTCTTTCTCCAAAAATTGCCGTTCCGATCCGTACAAAGGTTGCCCCTTCTTCAATGGCTACTTCAAAATCACCGGTCATCCCCATGGAGAGTTCATTCAGGGCTATAACCGGAAAGGCTTTTTGACTCTGATCTCTGAGATTCCGAAGGGCTGTAAAATATGGCCGGGTCTTTTCAGGATTGCTGAAAAAAGGAGGTATTGCCATGAGTCCTTTAACGGATAAATTTTCAAAAAGAACGATGTCTTTGATCAGATGCGCCGCATTTTGTATGTCTGATCCTGATTTTGATGGTTCTTTGCTGATATTGATCTGTATGAGTATGTCTTGAATTTTATTAATTTTATTTGCCTGATTGTTCAGTTCGCGAGCCAGTTTGATGGTATCCACGGAATGAATCAAATCAAAAAGTCTGACAGCAGATTTGGCCTTGTTGGACTGTAGATGTCCGATAAAATGCCATGACACCGGGTATGTGCCCAGAACGTTGAACTTGTTCCGGGCTTCCTGAACATAACTTTCACCCAAAATGGTAACGCCGGCTTCGATGGCCTCCCTAACTTTGTTTGCCGGGATGGTTTTACTGACTGCAACCAGCTGGATGCTTTCGGGGTTGCGGTTGCATTTTAAGGCCGCTTTGTTGATGCGGTCCTTCACATTTTCCAGTCGTTTTTTCAAATCCATTGAAGTTAATATAAGCTCGAAAAATTAAATTACAAATAACCCAAACAATTATTAAGCAGTACAAATCTTGCTCGATTCTTATGACTGATTTGCTGACTTTGATATGTCGATAACGCCCTCCTTGATTAAAAATTCTATGACCTCGCAAACCGGAAGCCCCACAACATTCGTGTACGAGCCATTGATGCTTTTAACCAAAAAAGTTCCTATCCCTTGTATGGCATATGAACCTGCCTTGTCAAACGGCTCTTGGGTATGAATATACCACTCGATCTCTTCATGGGTAAGATGTTTAAAAAGAACGTCTGTTTTAATGGTTTCAGAGAACATTCTATTTTTGGCTTTGCAACAGATGGCATACCCGGTTAGGACTTGATGAGTTTGTCCGCTGAGTTGTTTTAACATGGTTCGGGCTTCATCCCTTGATCCCGGCTTTCCAAGTATGTCCCCGTTTTTAAGGACAATAGTGTCCGCTCCGATAACCCATTTTTCAGGATACTTTTTGGAAATGTCATTGGCTTTAGCTTCAGATAAAATTCTGACATAGGTTTCCGGTGATGATAGAGGTATTTTCGTTTCGTCGATGCTGCTTGGAATTACTGAAAAATTAAGGCCTGCCTGTTCCAGCAAATATAGACGCCGTGGAGACTTTGAAGCAAGGATCAATAGGGGTTCTTCGTCTGAATTTTTCATATCGTATAATGTGTTTGAGTGATGGGGATGTTTTTGGTGAAACGTTGATGAAACCTAACTTGATTGTATAGCTTGAATGTCTTGTCCTCTGCCGGTGAACTCACCGTCTATAAGGATCAACCATTTCTTGATAGCTGGTATAGTAAATATCCGTTAATGTTAAAAAAGCCGTTGTAATCAACGGGCCGTAAATAATGCCGAGGATACCGAAGATATTTAATCCGCCAATTATTGAAAAAAAGACAAGCAGGGTATGCATTTTAACACGCTTTCCCACCAGTTTTGGCTTTAACAGGTTGTCGACACTCACCGAGAGGATGAGATAAAAAACAATGAAAAATATGCCGGCTGCAATCCGGCCTTTAATAAAAAGATAAATTGCAGCGGGGATAAATACTACGCCGACGCCGATGATGGGAAGAAACGCTAAAAATCCCATAATCACACCCCATAAAAATGACGATTTAAACCCGAAAAGCGAGAAAACAATCCCGCCCGCTAGTCCCTGAATAAGACCTCCCAAGCCATTGCCGATTAGAATCGCACCGGCCATATCCTTAAATTTCTGGATGAGCTTTTCATCCTGTTCCTTTGGCAGCGGGGAAAGGTCGACAATGAATGAAATCAGCTTGTCGCCATCCATCAAAAGATAATAGATGATCATAAGCATAAAAAAGAAATATACGAAAAATTTGAGCACATTCGAAGCCACAGAGCTTGCCTGCTGATACAGGAAAAAACCGACCACCTTGCCCAGTTCAGATATACCTTTGTTGAGTTCTTCCCCGGTAATTTTTATGTGAAAATTTGAAAGAATAAGGTTTACTTTGTCCAAAATCTTGCTGGTTTCAAGAATTTGTTTGATCTGGTCACTGATGACCGCTCCCTTCCCCATGAGATAGAGGCCATATGCCTCTTTTGACAAGATGCCCACAAAAAAGACCGTTGGGATAAAAAGGATAAGGAATATTAAAGCACAGGTCAAAAGAGAGGAAAAAAGCGGACGCATTTTACGGTTTAACAACACGTAAACCGGTTTGAAAAGACTGGTCACAACAGCAGCAAGAATAATAACGGAAATAAAGGGCCACAAGAGACGTCCGAACAAGAAAGCTGAGACAAGAAAAAGCGCCAGAAAAAACCACAAAATAATATTGCCGGAGGTTCTATCTTGCATCTTAACTCCAATTCAATACAAACCCAAATTGAGCGTTTTTCGTTTCATCCAAACGGGAATGTCGAGACGGTTATCAGGAAAGATCTCGTGTGAAATTTAGGAACGGATCATCTCTATTCGCCGGTCTATTTGCTGGCAAATCCGCCCGCAACAAGTAAAAGAATAATCTCATAAGCAAAAACAGAAACATAACTGCCAAATAACGCATAAACAATACCGCCGCCGATGACCACCGGCACACCAAATACCACCAAAGTACCCAGTCTTCTGCTCATGTTCATCTTTAATCAATCTCCTTTAAACATTTTAAATATCAGAAGAAAAGCCCATAACTTGTATTCATCACGCAGGTCAAAGCTTCAAGTTGAGCTTGCGAAATCCTGCTTTCTATATTAAGCTTTTAAAATCTGAATATAATTATTAATTATTTATAGCCCTGTCACTATTTGAAGCGCTCGGTTTAGGTATGAAGATGTTCGTATGTAGCAATAACTGAAAATCAAGTAAAGAAAAAACATATAAAACAGTTTAATTTGTTGGAATATTTATTTCTGTAAACAACAATGTGCCTGATCCTTCTAACATATGAGAAGCATCCGAAGTACCGGATGGTATTGGCGGCGAACAGAGATGAGTATTATGACCGCCCCACAGCCCCAATTGCCTTCCATGATGATTCGCCGGATGTTCTTGGTGGCCGGGATCTTAAGCATCATGGGATGTGGTTGGGTATCTCCCGGTACGGACGGTTTGCAGCCATCACCAACTACAGAGATCCGGGCGCGAATGTATCCGATGCACCATCCAGAGGTTTTTTGGTTCGAGATTTTTTAACCGGTAAAGAGTCACCTGACAATTATCTCAAACATGTCAAATCTATTGGACATCAATATAACGGATTTAATCTTCTTGTTGGAAACCATTCTGGACTCTACTATTATTCAAACCGTGGAAACACTATCGAAAAATTAAAAGCGGGCATGTACGGTCTGAGCAATCATCTGATGGATACACCCTGGCCCAAGATTTTAAAGGGAAAGTCGGACCTTGGGAAACTATTGGACGGGAACGAATATATAGACCCCGAAGACATATTCGATCTTTTAAAGGATGGTTCTTGTGCGCCGGACAGAATGCTGCCTGACACCGGCGTGGATCTCGAATGGGAGCGGATTCTTTCTCCGTTATTTATTGCCAGCGAGCTTTATGGGACACGTTCATCTTCGATCATCTTCATCGAAAGGAAAGGGGTTGTCACATTTCTGGAAAGGACATTCATTCCGGATGGCGGTCTACCAAAAGAGGAAAAAACCCGTAAATTTACATTTCAGATGTCCCCATACCGGAATCTTGCATGAAAATTAATGAGAAAGAATTATTATCAGACGATATACCATTCAGGTCATTACTTATAGGACATTATCCTTGACAAATGGACGATATATACTTAAATTCTGCCATTAGTATGTTCTTTTCAATACCTGAATATTACAAGCGTCGAGTTTGTCACATATGCAAGGCGTAGGGCATGCAGCTGTAGTTTACTACCGCAAATGCCTTGCAACGAAGCAGATGCGGTGAAATCGGCGCTCCCAGAGGGCAGACAATCTTGAAGTGGTGTTGGAAGTCGTCTAAAAATAACTAATCAGAAAAGAAAAAACAATCATTGAATCAGATGCAGGTATTAAAATACTGTATTATTTGCAAAATTTCAAAATTGTCTGTGCAAGATTCAGGTAATACATCTGCTCAACCTAATGGGGGCGAAACGGCTTCGACGGGGATAAAGAAGTACGGGTTGCATACCAAGCGCCTGCCGGCTTGTAAAAAAGGTGGGAAATTAAACATAATCGCAGATGATTATAACTACGCTCTAGCCGCTTAAAGGCTAGCGTCCTGCCGAACCATTTCTGCTAATTCGGTAAGGGCGTCGACTAGCAGGATAGCTGGTTCTTAGATTCCTGTTTACGGACCGGCGAATAATCTTACAGGATAGCCTTTTAAGCATCCTGCCTGGAGGAGGCTTAAAAAGGCGAAAGCTAAAGTTCAGGCTATGTATGTAGATGCCTATGCGGAATGTTTTCGGACGCGGGTTCGACTCCCGCCGCCTCCACCAATTATAATTAATAATATCAAAAATTTAT
>Ga0307423_1001590_pt1 | contig 13509 bp, 10 predicted proteins | sample SalMarWE160310MG_FD_202154 | JGI IMG/M metagenome (GOLD analysis project Ga0307423, IMG submission 202154) | Salt marsh sediment microbial communities from the Plum Island Ecosystem LTER, Massachusetts, United States - WE1603-10 | ecosystem: Environmental > Aquatic > Marine > Intertidal zone >...
GTCTGGATAGTTCACAAGTAGGAATGCTTATCTCATCATGCCACTCTGGCGACTTTGCAGATGATATGATAGGCGGAGGATATCTGGCTATGGCATCATCTGATGAAACTCACAACTCATGGGCAGTGGGTGCATTGCCTGGAGAGGAAGTTTTTGCAAATTACTTCTGGAACTACGTCGATAATGGATATAGTGCAGTTGATGCGTTTTGGGCAGCTAGAGCTCTGATGCCAACATATGGGACGTATGTACAGAATCCAAAGATATGTGACCAGTGTACATACGATTTCTTTGGATAAGAAAAGAGTACTAATCATAAAGACCATGGGTTCTGACTCATGGTCCATTTTTTCTTTTAGCTTTGATTAATCAATCAAACGCAGACCAGTTATCATCCAAGGTTGGAACAGTCAGAGGATAGCTACCTCTTTGATACACATCTACAAAGAACTGGTCTTTCTTCTCGGCAACTTTATCCCAGTACTCCCCGTTTCGACGATAGTACCTGTAGTCAGACCGGCTATACTTCACCTCTACGACAGTATCATCTTGAGCTGAATCGAGTTCTTTGACCCACAGACCTCCATTATCATCAGAAGGGTGAGAGATCAGAAAACAAAACACGCGGTCCCCTATGGATTCGACTAAAGCAACATGAGGTGGATCCTTTGGATCCCACAGTCTTGGTAAAGGGAGTTCTTTGTGTGAAGATGACCCAAGTGCAGAGCGAAGAACATTGTATGTACCAATATCGAACAATTTGAGAATCACCGCACTGCTCTATTAAAGCTTGAATAGAGCGCTATCAATACTTAGCTTATAGGCGAATTACTATATAATGATTAAGAATTTTAATTTCAGAGAAAGGTATCGTTTCTATTAGGTTTGAAGCAATCTGCTCGCATTTTCAAAGAACTAAGTATGCATACTGACACAAATTAACAACAATAGTCTTAGTTAATAAATATTAGGATATAATATATTTGTGTGACTTAACAAATGGCCACACAATGGCATTCACTTCATCAAACAAGTTTAAGATTTCCATCATTCATAGATTCCTTGAATCCACAAGTAGAACTCCTAAGGATTTACGAGATTTAATAAAATCATGAAGTCTTCATCTATGAATGGAGAACAATATTCTTTTTCCCAAATCTCTGTGTAAAGGGGAAGAGGACTCAAAATTGTCTCTTCTTCGTTCTCAATTCTTCCTCATTTTAATGAAGATAGCAATGACTACGACAAATCCAATCAAACCTACAATCAGAATTATTCCTGTGAGGTCAGGAGATGTCGTACTACCAGCGGAAATCTCAATTCGAAGTATTTCGAGACCCTTTTCACCATTAGCTACGTAGAATAGGTCATCAACTATATGCAATCCCGCAGCACTTCCACCATCATCGTAGCTAGCAACTTCAACTGGATTAGTAATATCAGCGATGTTGATAATTTCCAATCCGTCATCGCCGTCAGCAATGACAGCATAACCCTCGTAGAAATCCAATTGAATTGCATTTCCGCCATCATAATGACTACCCAATTCAGGTAAAGAGAATGGTGTACTGATATTGAATATCTTCATACCACCATAGGAACACATTGCATAGGCTATATCTGCATCAAACTTGATTGAGAACGGTTCCCCAGCGATAGAATATTCTGCGATTTCATTAATAGAAGATAAATCAGAAATGTTCAGAATTTTAATTTTCGATTCAGTTGCAGATATGAAGTCGGAAGCATATGCCAAATCGTTGTTTATAGCAATCCCATACAAATAATTGAAATCTGTATCATATTGGAATTCTTCGACGGGCATTGTTGGATCAGAGATATTCAAAATCTCAAGCCCATCCACAAAATCAACGACGAAGGCAAGATCATCAATTATTTCGAATGCACCCACTTCCCCGCCATCATCAAAATATCCCTCAACTGTTGGATTTTCAGTATCGGTAACATTGAGAATTTTGAATCCATTTCTATAATCTGCGAGATATACTAGATTTCCTTCAACGTACATTTGATGAAGTTCATCAATGTCTTCGTTATATTGATGTATCAATGTTGGGTTTTGAGGATCGACAACATTGATGATACTCAAACCGCTCATCGTATCTACGACATATGCAATATCATTCTGTACTTGAACATTTACTGCCCATCCACTCGTATTGAATTGTCCAAATTCCGATATTTCAATTGTCTGAATGGATTGAGCACTCACGACAAATTCGGTATTACTATTCATTAAAATAGAAAGTAAAAAGATGCCACAAATTATTAGTCCTACCTTCTTCATATCTATCAACCAATTAACTAATTCTCCTCTCTACGATATTTTGGCATAAAATCTCGCGAAAACCTTCCATGAGTTCAGTAAGAATTCTCTAAATAAGGATACATATTCACGCTTTATGTAGAACTGCAAAGTTCATCCTTTCTTTGAAATTAATCGTCAAATCAATTAAAGGAAAAGTTGAAATGTAATAGTGCATATGCACATAGTGTGGTTGGGAGCCACTTGAAGACGAGCCTACATTGGTTGGTCGTCTTGCATCATGCCTGTCACGAATTGATGCGGGTTTCCACCACACTTACTGGTCCTAATCCACCAATAAATAATTTAGATAACAAGTTATCGATATAAAATATATAGTAGTAATTAAATTAGAAAATTAACTACTCGTTCACGTAGATGTTCTAACTTATATACGTGAATATCCATACGTGGGAGTGCTTCATCCACTAAGCAATATTCGCTTGGTTGGAGAGGAGGAATACACACGATGGAAAGAAATCAGATGATTGCTATCGCGGTCATTCTCGTCATCGTAGTTGGTGGTGTAGGTGTCTATTATGTTATGTTTCCGCCAGGACCGGGAGTACCTACAATTGTTGTAGGCACAACGGATTCGGTGGAATCAAGCATAGACATGGCACAAGCATACGACTACTTTGGCTGGGAAATGATCATATCGCTAAGTTCAGGCTTAGTTGAGATAGAACCGGGAAGCGAAGCTGGGCCAAGTGATATACAACCAGCTTTAGCGACAGCTTGGAATACAAGCACGGATAAGATGATGTGGGACTTTACTCTGAGACAGAATGTGAACTTCACTGATGGAAGAGAGTTCAATGCAACGGATGTAAAGTATTCATTCGACAGAAATTGTAACCTCACAGGTGTAGGTCTGTTCGAACCAGATGGTCCGCAACTCAACATGGAGTACGATGCTGTTATCGATAATGTGACTATCTTGAGTGAATTTAAAGTTAGATTCTACCTCAAGATTCCATTCGCACCATTCTTACAACTCATGTCATGTGCAGCATCCTTTATGGTTGACCGTGCAATTGCACCAATGGACGAACTTGTTGGATATAATGAAACAGCCCAAACCCCATGTGCATTAGGTCCATACCTATTGGACGAATGGGTTAGGATTGGCGGTAGTGATGATCATATCACTCTTGTTAAAAATCCAGATTATTGGAACAAAGCAGAAGGATATCCAAAGACAGATCGTATCATCATCAAAATGTATGCGAGTGATACAGCTCTTGCTACAGCAATAACCTCCGGAGAGATCGATGTTGCTTACAGGCAACTCACTGCAGCTCAGATTCAGAACTTCAAGACAAATACAGCCTTGAAGGTCTGGGAAGGAGTTGGAGCACAGATTCAATATCTATGCTTCCAGCAGAACATCTACCCATATAATGAAACTGCAATCCGTCAAGGAATTACTGCAGCTATTAACAGAACTCATGTCTGTGAATCGACCTTCTTGGGAACATTTGATCCACTGTACAGTATGATTCCATATGGTATGGCATATCACCGGGATTCATTCGACATCTGGGGAGATGCGAACTATTCGGCAACTGCAGCGCTTCTAGCACCATTTGGCTATAATACAACACACAAATTGCAATTGGAGCTATGCTATGAGAGCTCAGGGCACTATCCACAGAGTGAGAGTCAAGCATTAGTCTATCAACAAGACTGGGAAGATAGTGGCGTCATCGATGTCACACTCACAGCACGTGATTGGCCAACCTTCAGAGTTGCCAGAAATAATGGAGAAATGCCAGTGTTCCTTTATGGCTGGTATCCAGACTTCATTGATCCTGACAACTATGAATTCTTGCCATTTGCGTCCTGGCTAAACCTAGGCTACAACAGCACATATCCTGCAGGCGGCATTGCACAATACGACCTATGGGTCGCTGGTCGCAGTGCAACTAATAACACAGCCCGTGAGACAGCTTATGTAGATCTCCAAGAACTACAGGCTCAGGAGTGCTCAGTTGTACCACTCTGGCAGAGTAGCACCACTGCTGTAACAAAACTCAATGTCAAAGGCGTTGTACTTGATATTACAGTGAACTGGCGAAACTGGCTGCTGTATCTCGAACCGTAATATTGGATATATTGGAATAGGCAGGTAACAACCTGCCTATGTTTTCTTTTTTTTCGTTTTAAACCATTATTCAAATAACCGAATAATCTTTTACTGTGTTCGAAGATTTTAAGACGTGGTTTTCTTCGCTATTATACTAGGTTTTGTAAGAATAGGTGATAGGATTGACACTGAAGACGTATGTGGCAAGTAGGGTCCTGTTAATGATACCCATGATTCTGTTACTACTGACATTCGTTTTTATGATTGTACGAGTAATTCCAGGAGACCCAGCACTTCTTCACTTCGAAAAGAACGTAGATCCAGAAGTGCTGGCAGAGTTCAGACACACACTTGGACTCGATAAAGATATCTTTACTCAATTTGTCGAATATCTTGTGGGACTTCCAGCTGGTAACTTTGGTTTGTCCATGCAAGATTTTTCACCTATCAGTGGACATATTGCAATTCGATTTCCTGCAACTCTTGAACTTGCATTATACTCAATGATATTCGCAGTTCTATTTGGTGTGATTCTTGGAGTGATATCATCAAAGAAATATGACACCAACCAAGACCATGGTATCAGATTATTTGGGATCGTCACATATGCGATACCGGTCTTCTTTCTAGGTATGATTTTTCAATTCATCTTTTCGATATGGCTTGGCTTGCTACCGACAGGGACACGATTCGATCCCCATTTCAGTGCTCCAACATCAATTACTGGATTATACACAATTGATAGTATACTCACAGGTAACATCGAGGCACTTATTATATCAATAAGATATCTCATTCTGCCTTCAGTTACACTTGGTTTAATCCTCTGTGGGATCTTTATTCGACTCACTCGAACAAATATGCTTGAAACATTGAGAATGGACTTTGTTGTCGCAGGTGAGGCAAGAGGATTGAGCGATTCGAAGATAACTTATGGTTATGCTTTGAAGAACGCATTTCTACCAATACTGACTATGATTGGTTTGCAATTTGCAGCTTTATTAGCTGGAGCAATTCTTACTGAAACTACATTCAGCTGGCCCGGGTTAGGAACATATCTTGTGCAGCGCATCAATCATAGGGATTACACAGCTATTCAGGGAGTAGTTGTTTTCTTCGGGATATTGGTGAGTTTTGTAACGCTGGTTGTCGACATTCTATATGCATATCTCGATCCTAGGATACGATTGTAGGAGGGATTAAAATGGGACAAAGTAAAATTATCAGTGGTGTTTTCTTTCAATTACGTCCATCAAAAGAAACCTTCGAAGAACGTCCAACCAAATGGTGGTTTGCGTTTATAGCTGTCCTCATTTTGACCGTTGTTCTTATGGGTGGTTTGGTTTCCCTGGCAGCTGGTTCCCATAGCGGTTTAGGTCTTCAGGTCATAGGTTATACATTTCTTTTCGGTTTAATTATTTTTATTGCTATGGTATTTCGCAAAGTTGGGATAAGAGACCAATTAATCTCCATTAAAAAAGCCAATCTTCTAATCATTTTGGTCTTTGCTATACTAGCATCAGTGTCATATAGTATAGGATACCTTGTAATTACAGATAGTGAGCTGAGCAGTTCTATGGCAACTGCGTTAGCTATGGGAGGAATTGTCTTATCATTAATTGTAATGTTATTGTATGAGGGGTATCCAATTCTAAGTGAGAGGGGGTCTCCTGGATTCATCGCAATGTCCGGATTACTTATCGTATTTGCGATAGTCTATATGACTCTCATTTCATGGTGGATTGTCCCATATGATCCGACACGACTTGATGTAGGACCTTATGGCGCACCACCTTCAGCTGCATTTCCTTTAGGGACTACTGCCCTTGGACAAGACCTGTTAAGTAGAGTAATAGCCGGAGGCGGTATAATGCTACAAGTTGCAATTCTATCAGTAGCAGTATGTTTTGCAATTGGTGTTCCAGCAGGTTTAGCAGCTTCGTACCGAGGTGGGTTCGTTGATAGGGCAGTGTCACTAGTCATGGATAGCATTTTTGCATTTCCCGGGCTTGTACTCGCAATTGCAATAGCTGCTATGCTTGGCCCAGGTGTTACAAATATGGCTCTTGCCATTGCAGTTGTGTATATCCCATCCTATTTCAGAGTAGTCCGAAGCCAAGTTCTTACAGTGAAAGAATTGCCTTATGTAGAAGCAGCCATCATTATGGGTGCAAAAGATCGAGATATCATCTTTCGTTATATCCTACCCAATATTCTCCCATCTGCTGTAGTTGTAATGACAATCAACTTTGCAGATGCAGTTCTTACGGCTGCAGGACTAACTTTTGTTGGCCTTGGACTTCCCGTTGACGTCCCAGATTGGGGGTGGGACCTGACATTTGGATCACACGAATTAATTGCAGGAAAATGGTGGAGCATAACATACCCAGGTTTGATGATTGTATTTTTAGCTCTAGGATTTACTCTCGCTGGTGAAGGTCTGAATGAGGTACTCACACCAAAACTCAAGGAGTGAAATACAATGACAACGAGTGACAATACACCCCTTCTCGAGATTGATAGTTTGAGTGTTGAATACAAGACCAGAAGAGGAGTTGCAAGGGGGGTAGATGAAATATACCTAAACCTCCCCGAAAACAAAACTCTGGGATTAGCTGGAGAATCCGGATGTGGCAAATCTACTCTTGGTAGGGCGATTATACGCCAAGTAGCATATCCAGGAAAAATTATTGATGGAGCAATCTATTTCAACCTTAAGAGAGACATTGAGCATAAGAAGGGAGTTCTTGAAAAAGGCACAATTAACCTGTTAGATTTAACAGATGATGAGATGAGAGCTCTAAAAGGACAGGAACTGGCATACATATTCCAAGATCCAATGACCTCGTTGAATCCAATGGCGACAATTGGAACTCATTTCATTGAGATTATGCAAGCTCATAATCCTGAAATTGAAAAGGAAGACGCTCTGGAGAGAGCAGGAGAAATTCTCGATAGTCTAGGTATCCTTCCTGAAACGGTATCAAATTACCCACACCAATTCAGCGGAGGTATGAGACAGCGTGTCATGATTGGTTTGGGATTAGTACTTCAACCGAGTCTTCTTATTGCTGACGAACCTACAACATCATTGGATGTTATTGTTGAGGCTCAAATCCTAGAAGAAATGGCGGAACTCAAAGAAGCATTTAATCTTACTATGATTCTCATAACCCATAACCTCGGGGTTTTAGCTCAGACTGCAGATAACATTGCAATCATGTATGCTGGAAGGGTAATGGAGCTTTCAACAACTGATGAACTATTCGAAGAGCCGTTACATCCATATGCTCAAGCTCTATTACAATCGGTTCCAGATGTCACTAAACCAGAAAAGCAATTAACATGGATTCCAGGCGCACCACCGGACCTTATTGACCCGATTCCAGGATGTATGTATAATCCGAGGTGTCCTCATGCCATGTCGATATGTAAAGAAGTTGTACCACCACTCACTGAGAACAAGAATGGTAGGTTGGTCGCATGTCACCTTTTTACGGAGGTCCAATAAATGCCTCTAATTGATGTTAGAAACGTAAAACAATATTTTCCAGTTCAGAAAGGATTCTTGGATTCACTTGTTACAAGAGATAAAAGTTATGTCCGAGCCGTTGACGATGTGTCTTTCAGCATCGAAAAAGGAGAAGTACTAGGTCTAGCTGGCGAGAGTGGTTCAGGAAAAACAACAACTGGTAGAATGTGTGTCCGTTTAATAAAACCTACCGAAGGAGAAATCATCTACGACGGACAAGATATAGCAAAACTACATGGCAAGGAACTGCGCCTTCTCAGAAGGCGAATTCAATTTACATTTCAAGATCCAACGTCATCACTGAATCCTCGATTAAAGATTGGTGACGCTATTGCAGATGCTCTTAGACTTCAAGGAATTGGCACTAAAGCGGAGAGGAGAGAAGAAGCTGAAGCAACACTCGAAAAGGTTGGATTGTCTCCTGCAGACGCCTTCTACGATAGACTACCTCATCAACTTAGTGGAGGACAAAAACAGAGAGTTGTCTTTGGAAGGGCAATCATTCTCAAACCAGAATTTGTAGTCACTGATGAGCCAGTAGCGATGGTAGATGTTTCCATAAAAGCGCAGATTCTTAACCTGATGACAGAACTTAAGAAAGATCTTGATCTAACATATTTATTCATCAGTCATGACCTAGCAACTGCAAGACATGTTTGTGATAGGATAGCAATCATGTATCTAGGTCGGATTTTTGAAGTAGCGGATAAAGACAGTATCTATGAAGATCCATTGCATCCATATTCTGTGGGATTGATGAATGCAATTCCAATTCCAGATCCTAAATCTAAGAAAATAGAATCTGTGCCTAGAGGCGAGATCCCTAGTCCAATCAATCCTCCATCAGGTTGTCGGTTCCATCCGCGTTGTCCAAAAGCTTTTGACAAGTGCTCTTTGGAAGAGCCTGAGCTTAAGGATATGGGAGATGGCCGCTTAGTTGCATGCCACCTTTACTAGACGAGTATCAACGGAGTTTGTTTGCGCGAATCGCTTTCACCTTCGCACCAACATCTTCTCGCTCTTTAGTGACACTATTGGTCTCAACGATGAGTTTCAAAAGAGTTGAAGCATAATCAGATTGCTCAACATGTCCATTACGAAGTTCTTCTTCTAATCGAACTCGTTTCGTTCGTAATTCATCAAGTGCTTTCCCAAGGGATCTAAACCGGATCTCCATGAATGTGATTGATGATGCGTCGTTGATTATTCCTCCCTGTCTGCCCCAAGAAGAACCAGAACCTGACACCATGGGGCTTCGTTCATTAGTCAACTTATTAAACTCCTATTGGTGAAGCAATATACTAGAGATAGTGATTATTATATATTATAAACTATTCTACGATTATATCTGGTGATAGTTTTTATGAAGATGCTGCGAAATATATATACCGATAGTCATCAAAATCTTCTAATGGAGGTTAAGTACAAGATAGCATTCGTCAAATGCTATGGGGAGCATCGGTAGGATCAGGGGTAAATGTCATCAAAAGAAAATAATGCGGGAGAATCTAGATGGAGGCGTGCAGGTAAGGCTGTACTAAATTTACCCAGAAGAATAACTAATCCATCAACGACGATAATAGAAGAGATAGACCGACGAAAAGCAAGATTTCTTTCTGTAGCACTTCTTGCAGCGACAGCAGTTTACCCAATACTTCAGATTACAAGTGAGATGACAATGGGTATACCTTATTATTCTGGTTCTGCATTTCTCCTGGCCTCATTGTATTTACTAAGCAGAACTGAACATATTAGACTTACTTCAACACTGACCATAATTTTCGCTGCATCATTTCCATTTCTTATTCTGATTCTTAATCCAGTATGGAATGCTCACAATCTAGCATTCCAGATACTTTCCTGGCCAGTCTTAGCTGTCCTGATAGGAAGCCAGCTCCTTTCAAAGCAGAAAGAAGCTCTACTAATCATTGTAATCACTGTTAGCCTTCTCGTTGTCTGCCTATTTCATCCCGGAATAATTTTTTCAGATGCAATAGAATTCATTGGAGTTTCATTTGCAATTCAAACTCTACTCGGAATCACTAACTGGACAAATGAGTACTACTCCCTAAGAATCGAACAGAATAACAAAACAATAGAAACTCGACGACGGGAATTAGAGATCTATACAAATCTGCTTCGTCATGACCTATCCAACGATATACAGATAGTGCTAGGTGGATTAGAATTAGCGCAAATTACATCAAATGAACCAAAGAAGCATGCGGCTTTTATCGAGTCAACTCTAGCAGCAGCAGAACGAATGCGGAGTCTAATCCATATTTTTTCTTTATCGGAAGAGAATCTTGAAAATGACATTGTAACAGTCCTTGAATTAATTTGTAAACGAGCACAGATGGCATTCAAAGGAATGCAAATCACTCTTCAGGTGGAAGAAGAGGCCCGAAATCAACAATTATTCTACAGCAAACTCACAGCGTTAGCTTTTGAAAACCTACTCAGAAACACAGCTCAACATGCAGGCGATTCACCAAATGTCGAAATCAAAATTTCAATATTCAATAATCAATTAATCATTGTCTTTGAGGATGATGGACCGGGAATTGCAGAGGAAATCCGAAACAATCTATTTGGTAGAGGTGTTACAACAGAAAGAAAGGGGAGAGGACTAGGTCTCTATCTTACAAAGACAATCATTGAATCTGAAGGTGGGAGTATTAAACTGATTGACAAAGATAAGCCAGGAAGTTGCTTCCAGATAAAGCTACCATTGCATTAGATATACCAATTTTATATCAAGACATAGCTACTCAAAGAATAAATGGGCTCAAGTATAGGCTCTCGATGAGAGAATTTTGTTGACGGAAGTTAAAACAAAAATTACAAACGTCACTATTTTTCGGGACGGTGCACGCGTAACCAGAACCGGAAAAGTGACCTTAGCAAAAGGTCCGCAGAAAGCAGAGATTCACGGAATAACAGAATATGCTTCTGCCGACAGTTTCCGTGTCAAAGGGAAAGGACCTGCTAAATTATCTAGTATTGATATACAGACTATGACTGAAGTTTTTGAACCTTCAGATGATTTGAAACCGCTTCATGATGAATTGGAAGGATTACAAAATAGACAAGAGGAGATTCAGGATGACCTCGATTTTCACAATGGGCGTCTAGCAAATCTAGACAGCATGGTTTCAGAATTCTCGAATTATTATGGCCAAGTCTATGCAGCAAATGAAGGAGAAATCGGTCAATTGACTGAGATGGACAAGACTGCATCAAAGATGTATCTTGATACAAAGAAGTCCATCCACACTCTTGAGGATAAACGTGAAGAAGTCACAAAGCAAATCGAAGTGGTCAGGAATAATATCAGTAGAATAGGCGCGAGAAGGAGAACTGAAACCTTCAATAATGTAGAAGTATCTCTTGAATTAACGGCCGACTCAGAAATCGAGTTGGAAGTCACCTATCAGGTATACAATGCTCGTTGGAATCCGATTTACGATGTGGACCTTTTTCCTGGAAAAGCTAAACTGCGAAGAATAGCACTCCTCTATAATCAAACGAGAGAAGATTGGAATAATGTAGATCTTATTGTTTCTACAGCTACAGCAAGACCAGTACAGGCAATCGAAGCCACGCCGTATTATATTGGAATATACGACCCTTCAATTGAACGTGATAGAAGAAAAGGGGACTTCAAAATGAAGAAAGAGGGCAGACCTATGCCAAAAGCTGCCCCAGCAGCAATGAGGTCTATGGCTCAGCCACCAGCACCACCTCCGGAGATGGAGGAGGAATTTGCTGAAGCTACTGAAACAATTTCAGGTATCGCAGTCTACGAACTTCCGAAGAAAGTGACAATTCCTTCTGATAATGAAAAACACCCAATTACCTTGATTGAGGAAGAATTGGATTCAGAAACTATTCACTACTGGTACACTGAAGGAATGGCTGAAGTAGTTGCTCAAGACAAAGTGACCAATGGAGGTAATGTGATTCTTCCTGGTAAGGTGAAGGTCTATGCAGCGGGAGATTACATTGGAGAGACTTCAGTTTCTCAGATTTCGCCAAGAGAGGAATTCAAGTTAGGAACTCGCACAGCATATGATGTAAAAGCTGAAAAGAAACTCACTCATCGCGAGATAGAGAAAGCTGGAATTACGAGAGGTAAGTTACGAAGAGCGTACAAGTACAGACTTGAGATACAGAGCTTCTCGAAGAGACCTATTGAGATAGAAGTGTGTGATAGGATTCCTCATAGTGAGAGCACAGTAATTGAGATCAAAGCCGAATTCGATAAATTCGGTGTTGAGAAACAGCATCTTGGTATCCTCGAATGGCATAAAACCATTCAACCAGATGAGAAGATTATCATCGATTATGATTACGAAGTTTCTTGGGAGAAAGGAATAACGATACATCCACCACTGCCATAGGAGGTTAGAGAATGAAAGAATTACAGACTAAGATTACATCTGCAACCGTTTTCCGCGATGGTGCTCGAGTAGTAAGAACGGGTAAGACGGAGGTAGAAAAGGGAGAGCAAGTTATTCGTGTTGGCGGTATTACCCAGTATGCACACGAGGATAGCTTTCGTGTCAAAGGACGAGGTCATGCAGTACTTCGTGGAATAGATGTGAAGAGAATTAGTAAAACCCACGAGCCAGAGGGCGATGCAAAAGAAATGCTTGAGAAATTAAAGGCTCTTGAAAAACAAAGGAGAAACATCCAAGATCAGTATGAACTCCAGCAAACAAGAATCACTCACCAGACAAATGTAATGAATCAGTTCAGTGCAGAATTTGGGAAGTGGTTCAGTGTGGGTGAAACAGGACTTGACAATCTGACCAAGATGGATAAAGCAAACCAGGATATAATTCTCAAATCGAAGAAGGAACTTCGGAAATTGACTCGCGAATTGCAAGAGATAGATGCTGAGAATAGAGCTATACGTGAAAATATCCAACGGATACAAGGAGAGCGAATTACCGAAACCCTGTCTGAAGTCTATGTAACCATTGATGCAAAACAAAATACGACTCTGGAACTAGAGGTCACCTACCAGATCTCACTAGCAAACTGGTATGCAACATATGATGTAGATATCAGAGAGGAAACCACTACCCTAAAGCGGATTGCAATGATTTCCAACAACTCAATGGAAGATTGGGAAGACATCAGTTTGATTGTTTCAACTGCATCAGCTCAACCAGTTTCGATTGTCAAACCAAATCCATACTACGTAAACACCTACCAATCCGCTATGACAACAGGTGGATATGGTGGCGGAGTTCTTGGGGGTCTAGCGAGGGCAGATTTTGATGACGAAGCAGAAGAAAAAGTGTTGATGGAAGATTCAATTAGCTATGAAGAACCTATGCCCGAGATAATTGAAGAGTATGCTTCATCATTAGAAACTTTGGGGGGGATTACCGTCTATGAAGTTCCAGGCAGGATAACAATCGAGGCTAATCGAGACCCAAGTCCAATTACCCTCACGCTTGAAGAATTTGAATCAAAACGACTACACTACTGGAATGCCTATGCGATGCCAGAAGTTGTTGCTCAAGATGAGATAACCAATGGTGACTCTGT
>Ga0307423_1001592_pt1 | contig 13503 bp, 9 predicted proteins | sample SalMarWE160310MG_FD_202154 | JGI IMG/M metagenome (GOLD analysis project Ga0307423, IMG submission 202154) | Salt marsh sediment microbial communities from the Plum Island Ecosystem LTER, Massachusetts, United States - WE1603-10 | ecosystem: Environmental > Aquatic > Marine > Intertidal zone >...
AGTATATTTTGTAAGATTTATATTAGGATAATTATAGCATCAGTTAATCAATCCTGAAACTTTCAATCTTTTTCCTTTTGAACAGGCGTAAGTACTCTCAAAATTTGGTCTTTTGATCCCCCATCCAATTCCTATGTAGCGAAGATCCCAAACTTCATAAATTATTCTGTAGTATAGTATTGGCATTGATTTTTTTTTTTTTTTTTTTAATTACTTATATTTAATTATTGTGTGATAGTGTTTAATAAATTATATAAATGAGGAAGTTATGAACAAGATGCATCATTCTTTTGTGTTAGTGTTATTTTTTCTCTTTATAATTTCTAACCTGGCTTACCCACAATTAACCCACAAAGCACCTTATCTTATTTATAATGGCAACGAAACGGAAATGCAGGTTTTATGGCAAATTAATTCGACAGACACTTGCCAGATTGAATGGGGAACCGATAACTTATATACTCTTGGAAAAGCCACAACCCATGAATATGGCAGCGATCATCAACATTCTTATACCATAACAAATTTATTGCCTGCAACAAAATATTATTATCGTGTTTCCATAAATCAGGAAATTCACACCGGAACATTTCATTCAGCACCGGGTGCCAACGCTACAGCGGTAAATTTCTTTGCTTATGGTGATACCAGATCAAATCCGAATATTCATGATCAGGTAGCAGCTGCAATGGTAGCAGTGTATAAAAATAGTGCTGATTTTCAGTCATTAATTATTTCAAGTGCGGATCTTACTAGTGATGGTAATACTGAATCTAACTGGGATAATCAGTTTTTTAGTCCCTCATACCAGAATATTCAAGAAATGCTCGCCAATTTACCATACCAATCCTGTATGGGCAATCATGAAGGGTCGGGAGTTTTATTTAAAAAGTATTTTCCTTATCCCTTTGTGTCTGGGCGTTATTGGTCTTTTGACTATGGTCCTGCACACTTTGTTGTTATAGATCAATACACAAGTTATAGCCCCGGGTCTGGACAGCTAACCTGGATCGAAAACGATCTTGCGTCTACAACCAGGCTCTGGAAATTTATTTATTTGCATGAGCCCGGATGGTCAGCAGATGGAGGTCATGGAAATAATTCAAACGTTCAAAATTATATTCAGCCGCTCTGTGTGAAATATGGTGTACCAATTGTATTTGGAGGGCATAACCATTATTATGCACGGGCAGTAGTAAACAATATACAGCATATTACTACCGGAGGTGGCGGGGCACCACTCTATACACCGAATCTTAGTTACCCAAATATTGTAACTGCAACAAAGGCAAACCACTTTTGCATCCTTGAAATAAACGACCAAGTACTTCATTTAACTGCTGTAAAACCCAATGGTGAGGTTATCGATACATTTACTATAAAAAATCCATTGGTAGGTGTTGATTCAGAAAAAGATCAATTGGTGGTCAAGGAATATATCCTGCAGGATGCATTTCCAAATCCGTTTAACCCAGTAACCACAATTAATTATTCTGTGCCCGAAGTCAGTTTTGTCTCTCTTAAAGTCTTTGATATTTTAGGAAATGAAGTCGTAACATTAGTTAATGAAAACAAACCAAAAGGAAATTATAAAGTTGAATTCTCCGCAGGCAGCTTACCAAGTGGAATATACTTCTACAGAATGCAGTCAGGTTCTTTTGCAGAAACAAGGAAAATGGTATTATTGAAATGATCTACACGCAAAAAGTTCGGTGCTTGAAACAGAAGGCGTTAAACTAGAATTTAGCGAAGACGGAATAAGAGAAATTGCAGGCATTGCAACAGAAGTTGATGAGCAGGTAGAAAACATTGGTGCGAGAAGATTGCATACAATACTAACAACTTTACTTGATGAAATTCTTTTTGATGTGCCTGATAAAATACCCTCTGATGCAGTAAAGATTGACGCAAAATTTGTAAAAGATAAACTTGAAAAAATTGTTAAAGACAGAGATTTGAGTAAGTTTATATTGTAATATTAAACCTCATTAAAAATAGAAGTAGATCTTGGAGCACCAGAGAAATTAGAATTAACTCAGAATTATCCAAATCCATTTAATCCATCAACAGTAATAAAATACCAGTTACCAAGTTCATCATATGTAACTTTAAGAATATATGATGCAATAGGCAATGAAGTAGCAACCTTGGTAAACGAGCAAAAAGCATCAGGCAATTATGAAATTAAATTTGATGGCAGCAAATTTGCAAGTGGAATGTACATATATCAGCTTAATACAGGTGAGTCTGTAATTACAAAAAAGATGATCTTAATAAAGTAATTATTAAATAAGCAGGGATTTGATAGATCAAATCCCTGCTAAGTATTAACATTATTTTCCCCACGTTTTATTTTTTCTTTTTTACTTTTCATATCATAAAATTTCTCCTCTTTTATAACTACACTTTTATATAAATGTATATAATTAAGACAGTTAGGTATAGCAGGTAAAATTTTCTTTCAAATTCAAGTCTGTAAAATTTCATTACGGTGATGATGACTTTTTTATTTTATTCGTAGTAAAAAGCATGGTAGAAATTACTGATTTACAAAAATTTTTTCTGGCATTTCTTTTGTTTTTTGACATCAAGAACAGTTAATAACAAAAATCATTAGATATGAAAATATCATACATAATAGAAAGGATTAAAAAATCAAACTCCTAATTTAGAGGGTTTGAGAGGATAGCACAATGAAAACATTTTACAAAATAAATTTAAGACTAATACTAACATTACTTGTTTCAACAATTACTCCGGCTCAAGTAGTAGTTTTAAATGATAATTTTGACACTTATAATGTAAGTCAGCAATTAGCATATCAAAACCCAACAGATTGGACAACCTGGTCTGGAACTCCAGGCAGCGCGACTGAAGATCCGCTTATATCAAACACTTACGCTTACAATGGATCAAATGCTGTTGTTATAAAGCAAAATAATGATTTGGTAAGATTGCACAGACAGTTGACCAGCGGTATTTGTAATGTTGACTTTAAGACGTATATCCCAACAGGTAAATCGGGTTACTTTAATTCATTAAATAAATTCGTTATTGGTGATCCAAATGCCAATCAAAAGTGGGCGTTTGAATGTTACTTCAACACTGGCGGCGCTGGTTCTCTTAATGCAGCAGGATCAACAATTCCCTTTACTTATACTAATGATGCTTGGCAGCCTGTGCTGTTAGTTGTAGATCTTGATCTTGATTCTGCACAATTATGGATTGCCGGGTCTAAAATTAGTCAATGGCAGTGGACAAAAGGTTATAATGGAGCTGGTGGTTACCCTTTACAATTTGATGCAACTGATTTTTTTGGGGCTGCAAGTACTGATGAAATGTATATTGATGATTTTATAGTTACATATTCAATAAATAATTCATTACCAGTAGAGCTAACATCATTTTCAGGATCAGTAATAGGCTCGACAGTAAAGTTAATCTGGGCAACAGCAACAGAAGTAAACAATTATGGGTTTGAGATCCTTCGACAGGCTCAGGATGACAATGAATGGATAAAAATAGGATTTGTAAATGGTAACGGAAACTCAAACTCACCCAAAAGTTATGGCTTTGATGATAAATCTGTCACATCGGGAAAGTATTCATATCGTCTAAAACAAATAGATAATGATGGTCAGTATGAATACTCAAAAGAAATAGAAGTAGATTTAGGATTACCAGATAGATTAGAATTAACTCAGAACTATCCAAATCCATTTAATCCATCAACAGTAATAAAGTACCAATTATCATCACCAGAATTTGTAACATTGAAGGTATATGATGCAATCGGAAATGAAGTAGTGACATTGGTAAATGAGCAAAAAGCATCAGGCAATTATGAAGTAAAATTTGATGGAAGCAGTCTTGCAAGTGGAATGTATGTATATCAGTTAAATGCAGGCGAATTTGTAATAACTAAAAAGATGATCCTAATGAAGTAAACAATTAAACAAGCAGGGATTTGTCAATTCAAATCCCTGCTAAGTTTTAACATTATTTTCTCCCCCTCATTTTATCCCTGCCTTTATCATAAATCTTACTTTTCACTTTACCTATTCCGCTAATAGATTTGCCTTTTAATCTGAAAAATTCTCTTGATCCAGGTTTTATACCAAGTTCATTTGCAACGGCTCCCCAACCCTTTTTGTATTTATATAGTACAATAACATCATCTATATTTCTATGTATAGTGCTTGCAATGGCACAAGAGTAGTAAAGATCGCCTGGCTGTATCTTATCCTGATAAACATATCTATCAACATCTCGTATAGAGATACCGAATTTTAATGAAAGATTAGTTTTGAAAAATTGGTAGTCGGCTTTCCCATATGCATTTACATCTTGCAAATGCTGATCAATTAACTCATCGCCGGTATTAAATGACTCTCTCATTTCCTGTGCAAATAAAAATGAGGATAATAGAATAACAGAAAAAATTATTTTTTGCATTTTGTCTCCTGGCTTATCTTGCAAAATGTTAAATAAAATTATACAACAATTAACTTAAAATTTCTAAGAATAAAATTAATAATTTTTTCTTATTCAGAGTAAGGGCAATGCCGGCACCCACTTCCATAACAATAACCACGTTTTAAGAGAAATTCGGCAGTTAACATAGCAAATCCTGTCTCGGGATCAAAATAAATATCATTTCCATCATCGGGCATAAAAAAAATTTTCAACTATTATCTATTACAAAAATAGCGAAAAGGCTATTACAGGTAATTTGAAAAATGATCATTAGATGTCATACTTCGACTCCGCTCAGTATGACCATATGGACAAGCAACCTAATTTCTTGTCATTCTGAGCGAAGTCGAAGAGTGAGTTTGATAAATCGCCTAATACAAAAATATATTACATAAGGTGGGATATTTAATTAAACCGCTTGAAAATCTATAAATCCATTCATCATAAAAACTGCTGGGTTGCGATATTTATAATGATTCTAATTAGATTTTAATTGTAATTTTAATAGGTAAACAAAAACGGTTTTTACATCGGAGGAAATATGAAAAAATTAAATTTAATTGTTGTTATGATTTTCTTTTTTGGTTTAGGCTTTAGCCAGGCTCAGGAAGATTCAACAAAAACTGAAAGCGATTGGGATTGGCACTGGAAGTCAAAGGATTGGGAGAATTGGAAAATGGATTTCGGGTTGAAAGATCAAAAACCCGCTATATCATTACAGTATGGATTGGCTAAAGTTGATAGAAATGACTTACAGGCTCAATTTGTCGATCCTGGTTTGATCGAAATAAAGTTAGGATTCATTAAAGATAAACCAGCCTGGGGAACTGAGAATATCATCAATCATAAATATACTTACCTTTATCTAAGTAATGAATCAAATAAGCTTTCTGGTAAAGAACAAGCAGGCCTAGATTTTGAAACAGATATGTGGCGCTTCGGATTCGGCAGCTCTAAAGGATACGGCTATAAACTCGGAGAAAGCTCTGCCATCATACCCTATAACTCATACACAATAAACTGGTCAAGGATTGATTTTGATAGACCGACAATTTTAACATTTGCTCCTGATCCAGATTTAGATGTACTGAATCTTTACGATAAAACTTTTAGATTCGGTACCAGCAGTGAAGGTGGTGTACGGGTTAAGGTAATTAATAACTTAATGCTTGATGCTGGTTATGAACGTTCAATCGTTTTCCAAAGACATTTATTCTGGAAATGGGCCGGGAGTGCAGTTATGGAAACTGCAGCGCAGGGATTGTTAGATGGTTTTATTAATAAGATATTTTGTTCCTCACCAGCGGCAGGCCCAATTGTAAATTTTGTTCTCAAAAATGCTTTGGCGTACGGAATTTACGAATTAAGGAAGGATAAAATGAACTGGCCATTTAACAGTGAAGCACCGTTTACATACGATCAGTTTAAGTTTGGGATGACATTTGTATTTTAGATGAGATTTAAAATTACAAACCCAATCTTTTTTAGGGATTGGGTTTGTTTTTTCTTAGTCATTCAAACTTTACTTTTATATTCACAACCTCAGAACTGCTTCCGATTCTAACTGGCGGACCCCAGGTACCTGCACCAGATGAAACGTAATAGTGCGTATTGCCCTTTTTCTTATAACCCCAACTTAACTCATAAATCATATTTGTTATAATATTTCCCGGCCATATCTGTCCGTGGTGTGTATGACCGGAAAGTTGTAAATCCATTTTGTTTTGTTCTGCTTGTTCTAATTTAAAAGGTGTATGGTCCAACAGAATCTTAGGATAATTACCCGAAATGTCTTTTACAATTTCTTCGAGAGTTTTCCTTCGTTTGCCTGTGAATTGAGTCATTGAAGTATCGTCTCTTCCGATAAGATAAAAACTGCTATCAATCATTGTGTAAGAATCTCTTAGAAATTTAATTCCAAAGTTTTCTGCATATCTTACACAGGAATCAACTCCATTAATAAACTCGTGATTACCGGTAATAGAATAAATTCCGTATTCAGATTTTAATTTTCTAAATGATTCTCCAATTCCTCTATCTTCTAAAACTTTTGCTTTATCGTCAACAATATCTCCTGCAAGCAAAACAATATCAGGATTAAGTGAATTTATTTTATCAACAATTCTCACAAGTAATCTTTCGCCGTCAATTGGGGAAAGATGAATATCGGACGCCATAACTATGTTAAGTTCATTAAGTTTACTATCACCTTTAGGAATATTGATTTCAAGAGTTCTTATTTCAATGTTTCTCTTGTTTAAATTGCCTAGAAAAACAATCAAGCCAACCAAAGCAATTACAACAATTGCAGTTATTTTTTTTGCGTTTTCATAATTTTCAGTAATGATTGAAGGAAGAAAATGAAACCATCCATCAAACAATCTTATAATATCTATAAACAAAATTGAAAGAAGAAAGTAGACCAGAAAAGCAAACCAAATAGCTCCTGCACCTAATAATATGTCATAAAATATTGGCGAGAGGAATTTGTAAAGCACTTTTGCCAGCACATATCCATAAGCAAGCAAAATAAAAATGACAGCATAAATTGGTTTTAGAACAGGATAGGTCGAGATAACCTGCCAGCCACGGATAAACACGTAAGAATTTATTGCTGTGTAAACAGTTAAAAAGATTATAAAAAATAAGGCCATAGTATTAGTTTGATTTTTTTCTGACGAAAGATACGAACAGAAATATTATTGAAGTTTGGTTTTAATCACAGATTCAATTTCTTCTTTACGAACATCATATACTTAAAGTGTTAGCTGATTTTGAAATTGTTATTGCGAGCGAATCTTCGAACGAAGCAATCTACAACAATTTGGATTGCTTCATCCACTAAAGTGGGATTCGCAATGACTATATAGGTTTTTACAATAAAAAATCCACTGCTGGTTGATTCACATTCTGCTTCAGAAAGATCAGAAACCTCCTCTGAACACCAACCAGCGGTGGAAACAATTATTTTTATTTAAATGTTATTTATATGAGCTAAGTACTTTCATATAATTTGCACGTTCAAATTTGGAAGGATTGTCAACATTCATATAGCTCATACTGCCGCGCATTTGCTCAATTGACTCGTATTCTTTTTCTTCCATCCAGTTTTTCAAGTTCGATGTAATATCTGCAATATGTCCTATACCGTATTTTAATAATGAAGAGAGCACCTCAGTAACTTTAGCACCAACCATCATCATTTTAATTACATCTTCTGCTGAGGAAATTCCACTTGTTGCTGCTAGATCGGCATTGATTCTTCCATATAACATGGCAATCCAGCGAAGTGGAAGTCTCATCGCCATTGGTGTGCTCAAAATTACGTTTGGAACTACATCAAGGGTTTCGAGATCAATATCCGGTTGATAGAAACGGTTAAACAATACTAGCCCATCTGCTCCTGCTTTACTTAGTTCGTTAGCCATCCAGCTTGTTGAACTGAAGAAAGGATGCATTTTTACTGCGATTGGAATTTTCACACTTGATTTAACAGCTTTGACTATTTCAATGTATGTTTTTTCTACTTCACTTCCTGACTTGTGAATATCCGTAGGGAGAAGATAAATGTTAAGTTCAAGTGCATCAGCACCAGCCTGTTCCATTTTTTTTGCATAATCAGTCCAGCCGCCGATTGATTTACCATTTAAGCTGGCTATGATAGGAATATTAACAGCTTCTTTTGCTTTTCGAATGTGATCCAAATATTCTTCCGGCCCGAGTTTGAAATCAAACGGTTCAGGAAAATAAGATGTAGCTTCTGCGAAGCTTTCAGTATGAATAGAGGTGTGATGATAAAATTCAAGCTGATCTTGTTCTATCTGTTCTTCAAATATTGAATAAAGAACTACTGCACTTGCACCGGCATCTTCCATCTCGCGAATATTAGATATTTTTTCAGACAGCGGTCCTGCAGAACAAACGATAGGGGATTTTAGCTTTAATCCTAAGTACGTTGTTGTTATGTCCATTTTATTACCTTCATTAATCCTTTTGTTAACATTTTCTGTCACTTAAGCGGAGTTAAAATCTTAGATTTATTACCATCTCCGCTTTTAAAGATGACGTATTTTATTTATTGACCACTTGTTTCTTCTTTAGCCGGATCATAAGCGGCAATTCGTTCGTAATCTTTCCATTTTTTAATCACATCTTCCTGAGCTTCTTTAATTAATTCTTCCGCATGCTGTGGATGAGATTTTGTTAACATCTTATATCTGGTTTCCATATAAGCATAATCTTTCAGTTTAATCTTCAATCCTTTTGAATCAAGTTTGAAAGGATTCTTTCCTTCTTTTTCAAGATCAGGATTGAATCTGAATAACGGCCAATAACCAGAATCTACCGCCGCTTTTTGATTATGCATTGCTAAACCCATATCGATTCCATGCGCAATACAATGACTGTATGCAATTATTATAGATGGTCCATCATAAGCCTCAGCTTCCAGAAAAGCTCTAAGTGTATGTTGATCGTTAGCTCCCATAGCAACCTTAGCAACATAAACATTGCCGTAACTCATTGCCATTAAACCAAGATCTTTCTTAGCGCCGGGTTTTCCTGCAGCAGCAAATTTTGCAACTGCACCACGAGGCGTTGCTTTTGAGCATTGTCCGCCTGTGTTTGAATATACTTCAGTATCAAGTACTAAAACATTAACATTTTTTCCGGATGCAAGAACGTGATCCAGTCCACCGTAACCAATATCATAAGCCCAGCCATCACCGCCCATTATCCAAACAGATTTTTTAACAAGATAATCAGCAAGACTTAATAAATGTTTTATATCACTTGATTTACCACTAGCTCGAGCTTTTAGTAAATCATTTAATTTTTTCTTTAACGTATCTACTCTTTCTCTCTGCTCATAAATCTCAGCTTCATCCTTTTGATCAGCTTTTAATAAAGCATCAACAAAATCGTTTCCAATTTCTGCAGCAAATGATTTTAGTAATTCTTTTGCATGAAGGTTATGATTATCGATTGCCAATCTGAATCCGTAACCAAACTCGGCATTATCTTCAAACAAGGAATTTGACCATGCTGGTCCACGACCATCTTTATTTGCCGCCCAGGGAGTTGTTGGTAAGTTACCGCCGTAAATTGATGAACATCCGGTGGCATTTGCAATGATTGTTCTATCGCCAAACAGCTGGCTAACTAATTTTACATAAGGAGTTTCACCGCAGCCGGAACAAGCACCCGAAAATTCAAATAAAGGTTCAAGGAATTGTGAATCCTTAACTTTTGATACTGCAACAATTTTTCTATCAAGATCGGGAATGTTGAAGAAGAAATCCCAGTTTGCTCTTTCTTGTTCACGGATTGGGATTTGCTCTGCCATATTGATGGCTTTTAGTTTTGTTTCTTTTTTATTCTTGGCAGGACAAACATCAACGCAAAGAGAACAACCTGTACAATCTTCTACAGCAACTTGTAAAGAATAATATAATCCTTCGCCATAATCCTTTGATTTGTATTTTGTGTATTTAAATGTTGGAGGTGCCCCAGCCAATTCTTTTTCATCAAAGATTTTTGCACGAATGGTAGCGTGAGGACAAACTATAACACATTTGTTACATTGAATACAAGTTTCAATATCCCAAACAGGAACTTCTAAGGCAATATTTCTTTTTTCCCATCTGGTGGTAGTCAAAGGAAATGTTCCATCAACAGGCATTTTACTTACTGGAAGCAAATCACCTTCTCCTGCAATTATTTTTGCCGTTACTTCTTTTACAAAATCAGGGGCATTACCTGAAACCGCTGGCTGCATTTGAAGTTTACTTGTAACTTTATCTGGAACTTTAATTTCAAAAAGATTTGCAATTGTCTGATCAACTGCATTAAAGTTCATTTGAACAATCTTATCACCTTTTGCACCGTAAGTTTTTTTGATAGAATCTTTAATCATACTAATTGCTTTTTCCTGTGGAAAAATATCTGAGATTGCGAAAAAGCATGTTTGCATAATTGTATTAATTCTTACACCCATTCCAGTCTCATCACCCACCTTGTATGCATCAATAATCCAGAATTTCATTTTTTTATTGATGAGATCCTTCTGCACTTTTTCTGGTAAAGAATCCCAAACTTGTTCCTTCGGAACTTTTGTATTGAGTAAAAATGTAGCGCCTTCGCTTGCATCTTTTAACATATCCCATTGTTCTAAGAAAACTTGTTGATGACAAGCGATGAACTTTGCTTTGTTAATTAGGTAAGTTGATTTAATTTCTTTTGGTCCAAATCTTAAATGAGAAACAGTTGTTGAACCGGATTTTTTAGAATCGTAAACAAAATATCCCTGCGCAAAATAATCTGTTCCCTCACCAATAATTTTAATTGAGTTTTTATTTGCACCAACAGTTCCATCAGCGCCTAAGCCATAAAACTTACCGCGGAAAGTTTCACTAGATTCAACAGAAAAATTTATATCAAAATCTAAACTGCTGTTTGTAACATCTTCAATAATTCCAACTGTAAAATGGGCTTTAGGCTTATCTTTAGACAGGTTATCAAACACAGCCTTAACCATTGCTGGTGTGAATTCTTTTGAGGATAATCCATATCTGCCACCAACTATTTTTGGAAAACTAAACTGAAGTTCTCCAGCCATATATTTTTCTGAAATTGCATTTACAACATCAAGATATAACGGTTCACCGCCGGCGCCCGGTTCTTTAGTTCTATCTAAAACTGCAATTAATTTTATAGTTTTAGGAAGTGCTTTTATAAAAGGATCTATTGAAAATGGTCTGTACAATCTAACTTTTAACAATCCAACCTTCTCACCTTTGCTAATCAAATAATTAACAGTCTCTTCAGCAGCTTCACTGCCTGAACCCATCATAATTACAATTTTTTCTGCATCAGGGGAACCAACGTAATCAAATAAATTATATTGTCTTCCTGTTAGCTTTGCAAACTTATCCATATGCTTTTGTACGATTGCAGGACAAGCATTATAGAATGGATTAACAGTTTCTCTTCCCTGGAAAAAGACATCAGGGTTCTGAGCCGTTCCTCTCATTACCGGATAATCAGGAGTAAGTGCTCTTTTACGATGTGCAATGACTAATTCATCATCTATCATTGCTTTCATATCTTCTAAAGATAACTCTTCAATTTTCATTACTTCGTGTGACGTTCTAAAACCATCAAAGAAGTGAATAAAAGGAATGCGTGCTTCTAAAGTTGCAGCTTGTGCAATCAAAGCAAAATCCATTACTTCCTGAACTGAGTTAGATGAAAGCAGACCAAATCCCGTTGAGCGGGTTGCCATAACATCGGAGTGATCGCCAAAAATCGACAATGCTTGAGCAGCAATTGATCTTGCTGAAACGTGGAAAACTGTAGAGGTTAATTCTCCGGCAATCTTAAACATATTGGGTATCATTAACAGCAAACCTTGCGAAGCAGTGAATGTAGTTGTTAATGCTCCAGTTTGTAATGCACCGTGTACACTGCCGGAAGCACCGCCTTCACTTTGAAGTTCGCTTACTGATGGGATCATTCCCCAAATATTTTTTTTATTAACTGCAGCCCATGCATCGCACCATTCGCCCATATTAGATGAAGGGGTGATGGGATAAATAGCAATTACTTCGTTTGTGTTGAATGCAACATACGCAGCCGCTTCATTGCCATCAATTGTTACTTTATTTCTTTCCATTATTTTACCGTTTCGTTATTTGTTTAAAATTCATAGTTATTGTGTGCCAAGTCTTACCCAAGAATAGTACCAAGCAAATGTCCCTAAAAACGAAGAATTTGAGCTATAAACGAAGAATTATTTTAAATGTGAAGAATAAAAAGCAAAGCCTTTTCCCACTTTTAAGAATATTATTTAAGGATGGTTAACTATTCTGGAATGTGTAATATCTGCATATTTTAAGATAAGGTAGGATTAAGCGGAATCATTTCCAATAGCGCTCGGAAAAAGAGAATGTTAAAAATTATAATCATTTTGGTAAAATTTAATTGTTATTAAATTTATAAAAATCTAATTTTGTCAGAATTCTTAATACTGACTAATAATAATAATACTTATTTGGAGGTAAGATGGATCCATTGAACACAGGTTTTAGTTCTAATTACAAACCAATGAAAATAGGTGATTGGCTTATTACTTTTCTCATCCAGGCAATTCCCTTAGTGGGATTTGTTATGTTGTTTGTCTGGGCTTTTGGAGACGGAACACATCCCAGCAAAAAATCGTGGGCGCAGGCATCACTGATTTTTGCATTAATAATTTTGGTATTGGTTATAATATTGTTTGCTGCTCTGTGGACATTGATAGGTTCTTTTTTCGCCCACAATTATAATATTCACAGTGTATAAATTTTTATTAAGTATTTCAAGCCCGATTCAGAAATGGATCGGGTTTTTTGTTGTGAACACTGACAAACCAATTTAATTAAAATTCTAATTAAACTATTCCTTACCGAAATTATATCTCCATCCTTAACAGTATATTCTTTTTCATCAAACTTATGTTTATCTGATTCTTAATAGACCAATAAGGGTTTTCAATGAATTTTGGCCGTCCATAATATTACTTTGCCGCTTGTAATTATAAACATTAAGTTTATTATCAGGATATAGAATTTACAGATTTAATTTCAATCTATATCAAATTAGTCTTGAAATACCCTAATTCATAATTAACTCAATAAAATAATTAATTAATTTATAGGAGGTAAAAAGATGACAAAAACTTTTAAACTCTTTTTGCTGATTACGTTGTTATCATTATGTGGAGCGACTGTATTTGCCCAGAAGTATGGCATATATAAAAAAACTCTAAATAATGGTCTAGATGTAATTGTGGTAAACAATCCAGCAGTTCCTTTGATAACTGTTGAGATAGATGTAAAAAATGGAGCTTATACAGAATCTCCGGAATACGATGGTCTTTCTCATTTGTATGAGCATATGTTCTTCAAAGCTAATTCAAAAATTCCAAGCCAGGAAGCATACATGGAAAGACTGCGTGAACTTGGTGCAACATTTAACGGAACTACAGGT
>Ga0307423_1001593_pt1 | contig 13501 bp, 12 predicted proteins | sample SalMarWE160310MG_FD_202154 | JGI IMG/M metagenome (GOLD analysis project Ga0307423, IMG submission 202154) | Salt marsh sediment microbial communities from the Plum Island Ecosystem LTER, Massachusetts, United States - WE1603-10 | ecosystem: Environmental > Aquatic > Marine > Intertidal zone >...
CGCGGCCCTCGCCCGCTTCAGCGATACCACCGCTGCAGCGGCCTCCGAGAAGCTGGGGAGGGAGGTCCGGATCGGGGGACTGATCACCTCGCTCAGGGAGACCCGCACCCGCCGGGGCAAGACCATGGCCTTCGGGACACTGGAGGATCTGGAGGGCAGCTTCGAGCTGGTGATCTTCGCCAAGGACCACGAGCGGCTGCGGGGAGTTCTCAAGAAGGCGATGGCCGCCAATTCGGAAGGGAGGCGGACGATACCGCTTCTCGTCTCGGGCACTCTGGAGAGCCTGGATCCGCCCAGGGTTCTGGTGCGCGACGCCTTCGAGCTCCGGGACGCCGAGTCGAATCTGGCTGCCCGGGTGCGCATCCGGGTGGCGGTGAGTGAGGCCACCCGGGATCGGATGCTGGCGCTCCGTAGACTCCTCGAGGCGCATGCGGGGGATTGCGCCGTGCTGCTCCACGTCCTGATCCCCGGGGAGAGCGAGACGATCGTGTCCGTGGCGGGCGGGCGCGGCGTCGAGCCCAGCGACGAGATGATCCTCGCCGTGAACGGGCTCTTCGGGCGTCCGGTGGCAGAGGTGGATCTGTGAGGCGAGCACTGGGGCTCGCGCTGCTGATGCTGCTGGTGACGTCCCCGGCTCCGGCCGAGGTGCGCCGGCTGGAGGTCGTGGGCGTGGTCCCGGCCGGGGCCGACGCCCCGCCCGGAGCTTCCCCCCGGGAGGCCGCGTTGGACGCTGCTCTGGTCCAGGGAGTCGAACGGGTGGCTCGAGAGTTCCTCTCCGACGCCGCCGCGGGCGACCCAGATCTCGACCTCGGCCAGGTGCTGGGGGGGAATCCGCGGGAATTCACGGTGGGCTACAAGGTCCTGGAAGATCGCGGGGAGCGACGTGCGCTCCTGCTGGCCGATCCGGAGATCTCCAGCGAATACGAGCTGCTGGTCGAGGTGTTCGTCGACGTCACACGCATCGAGAGCGCGCTCGATGCGGCGGGCCTGCTGCATCCGGCGTCCGTGAAGGGCGCCGGACGGGAGCTCTGGGTGGTGGTGGAGAACATCCCCTCCTACCGGGCCTATCTGGCCCTGCGCAAGCACCTGATCGAGCAGGAAGGGGCGACCTCCGTGATCCCTGCGGTTTTCGAGTCGGGCCGCATCGAACTCCGGGTGGATGCGCGGCTGGAGCCTCCGGAGCTGATGGATCGTCTCGTCGCGCGTCCACCCGAGGGGCTCAGGGTCGATCCCTTGCTCGCCGATGGCAGATCCATATGGATCCGAGTCGTCGAGCTTCCGGGATCCGTCGAAGATTGACACGGGTTTCCGGAATCGGTATTGATTTCGGCCCGTTAGCGGGTTTTAGGCACGTAGCTCAGTGGCTAGAGCGCCGCCTTGACACGGCGGAGGTCGGCGGTTCGACCCCGCCCGTGCCTACCACGCCACGGAATCGCCCGCTACCGATAGAGGCCACCGCGAAAACACTCGGAATGATGGCTGTCATGATCCTTCGACGCACATGAGCGAAATCGAGATCCGTCTTCCCGACGGTCAGACGCTCGAGGTGCCCGAGGGTGCAACCGTTCTCGACGTCGCCAAACGCATCAGCAAGAAGCTGGCTCGAGCTGCCTTGGCGGGGCGCGTCGACGGCCAGCTCGTCGATCTCCGCGTTCCCCTCCGGGCCGACGCCGGGTTGGAGATTGTCACGCCCGAGGATCCCGCCGCCGGAGAGGTGATCCGTCACTCTGCCGAGCACGTGATGGCGGATGCCGTGAAGCGCGTCTTCCCCGACGTCCAGATCGACGTGGGGCGCGCCGATCACAGCGAGAAGTTTCAGTATGACTTTCTGGTGGATCGTCCTTTCACGCCCGAGGATCTCGAGAAGATCGAAAAGGAGATGCTGAACATCATCGGCGAGGGGTCCGTCTTCACTCGCCAGGTCGTGACCCGCGGCGAGGCGATCGCTCTCTTCGAGGGCATGGGCCAAGAGCTCAAGGTGTCGCGCATCGGAGACGTACCCGATGGGGAGGACATCACTCTGTTCCGCCACGGCGATTTCGTCGATCTGTGCCGTGGCCCCCACGTGCAGCGGGTCGGACAGATCGGTGCCGTGAAGCTCCTCGAGGCCGCCGGGGCCTATTGGCGGGGGGACGAGAGCAACCCGATGCTTCAGCGCATCCACGGCACGGCTTTCGCCACCCGCAAGGAGCTCTCCGCCTACCTCGCGGCGGTCGAGGAGGCGAAGAAGCGCGACCATCGCCGGGTGGGCGCGGCGCTCGATCTCTTCCACATCGATCCGCTCTCGCCGGGCTCGCCCTGCTATCACCCGAAGGGGACGGTGCTCTACAACGGGCTGGTCGACTACATCAAGTCGCTCTACCCAAAATACGGCTACCAGGAGGTGATCACACCGCTGCTCTTCCGGACCGAGCTCTTCAAGATCTCCGGCCACTACGGTCTCTTCCGGGAAGACATGTTCCTGATGGAAGGAGACGAGGGCGAAGAGATGGCGGTCAAGCCGATGAACTGCCCCGGGCACTGCCGGCTCTTCGCCAGCGCCAAGCGCTCCTACCGCGATCTTCCGCTCCGCTTCGCCGAGTTCTCCCGGCTCCACCGCAACGAGAGGAGCGGCACCCTGACGGGGCTCTCACGGGTGCGGACCTTCTCCCAAGACGACGCCCACATCTACTGCGAGCGCGAGAAGGTTCCCGAGGAGATCCGGGCCTTCTTCGAGATGACCCGGCAGGTCTACGGGGATCTGGCGCTCGAGGGCGTGAAGGTCTGCGTGTCGACCCGCCCGCAGGAGTTCCTCGGTGATCCCTCCGACTGGGACCGCGCCGAGAAGGAGCTGATCGAGTCGGTGGAGCGCGCGGGCTACCCCTGCGGCATCAAGGAGGGGGAAGGCGTCTTCTACGGCCCGAAGGTCGAGTTCGACTTCGAGGACGTGCTGGGCCGGGCCTGGACCCTGGCCACCGTGCAGATCGACATGGCGATGCCGGGGCGCTTCGGTCTGCGCTACACCGGCCGCGACGGAAAAGAGCACCAGCCCGCCATGCTGCACCGCGCGGTGCTGGGCTCGCTGGAGCGTTTCATCGCGATCTACCTCGAGCACACGGGGGGGGATTTCCCGCTCTGGCTCGCCCCGGTGCAGGTCGCGATCCTTCCGATCGCAGAGCGGCACCTGGAATTCGCAAGGCAGGTTCACGCTACACTCGCCGGGGCCGGCATTCGAGCCGAGCTGGACGAGCGTGGCGAGAAGCTCGGCTTCAAGGTCCGTGAGGCCGAGGTACAGAAGATCCCGATCATGGCGGTCGTGGGGGATCAGGAGCAGCAGGACGGGACCGTCACGCCTCGGCGTCGGCGCGACTCGAAGCGAAAGGCGGAGGCGGTTGCGGTGGACGCCTTCGTGTCGGCACTCGCTTCCGAGATCGCCCGGCGGCGGAGCTGAAGGCCCCCAAGGAGGGTAAGCTTATCGCTGACAAGGATACCGTCCGAGTGAACGAGCGGATTCGCGCACGTGAGATTCGTCTCATTGGCGCAGACGGTGAACAGCTCGGGGTGGTGACGCCCGATGAGGGCCGCGCCCGGGCCGACGAAGAGGGGTACGACCTCGTCGAGGTCGCGCCCAACGCCAGTCCGCCCGTATGCCGGATCATGGACTACGGGAAGTACAAGTATGAGCAGAAGAAGAAGGCCGCGGCGGGTAAAGCCAAGGGAAAGGGGCGTGCGGCATCCCTCAAGGAAGTGAAGATGCGCCCGGGCACCGACGACCACGATCTGGCCTTCAAGCTGAAGAACGCTCGGCGGTTCCTGATGGATGGTGACAAGGTCAAGGTGACGGTGATGTTCCGGGGACGCGAGATGGCTCATCGGCGCAACGGCTACGCGAAGCTCGATCAGGTGAAGGAGCTGCTGGGCGAGCTGGTGAGTGTCGAGAATCCGCCCCAGATGACGGGCCGCTTCCTTTCGATGATCCTGGTGCCGAACCGGGAGGCGGTGGAGGCGGCCAAGAAGAAGGCCGCTCAGGAAGAGGCCGCCCGAGAGGCGGAGGGCTCCGAAGGTGGAGCAGGAGGTGTAGATGCCTAAGATGAAGTCCCACCGGGGGGCCGCGAAGCGGTTCAAGAAGACCGGCACGGGAAAGCTGAAGCATCAGAAGCAGGGCAAACGTCACATCCTCACCAAGATGTCGAGCAAGCGGAAGCGGCACCTTCGCGAGGAGGGCCAGGTCAGCTCGGCGGATCGCCCGCGCCTCAAGCAGATGGTTCCTTACCTCTAGCTCGAGTGAGTTCAAGGAGAGGGCAGCGCCATGCCTCGAGTCAAGCGCGGTAGCACCGCACACAAGCGCCACAAGCGGATTCTCCGCCAGGCCAAGGGCTATTACGGAACACGGAGGCGCCTGATCAAGACCGCCCGCGAGGCGGTCGAGAGGGGCTGGAAGTACTCCTATCGCGACCGCAAGCAGCGGAAGCGGCAGTTTCGCATCCTCTGGATCGCCCGCATCAACGCGGCGGTTCGCGAGCACGGTCTCTCCTACAGCCGCTTCATGCACGGGCTGTCCGAGGCTGGCGTCGAGGTGGATCGGAAGAACCTGGCGGATCTGGCGGTTTCCGATCCCCAGGCCTTCGCGGATCTGGCGAACCTCGCCAAATCCAAGCTCGCCTAGCGGGGCTGCATGTCCACCACTGGGGAATCCCTCGAGGGGATCGTCAGCGAGGCTGAGGCAGCCATCGCCGAGGCGACCTCGGTCCAGGATCTCGTGGAGATCCGCTCGCGCTTTCTCGGCAAGAAGGGCTCGATCACCGCGGTGTTGCGCGGGCTCGGCCAGCTCCCGGAGGAGGAGCGCGCCCGGGTCGGCCAGACGGCCAACGCGGCCAAGCAACGCATCGAGGGCTGGGCCCGCGAGCGGCGCGCGACGCTCGAGCGCCAGGATCGCGGACGCGCCCTGGCCGAGCGCCAGCTGGACGTGACGCTCCCCGGGTATTCCCCGTCCCGCGGCCACCTGCATCCGGTGACGCTGGTCGAGCGGGACATGTGCGACTTCTTCATTTCGCTCGGCTACTCCATCGAAGACGGCCCCGAGGTCGAGACCGACTACCACAACTTCAGCGCGCTCAACTTCCCCGATGATCATCCCGCCCGGGACATGCAGGACACCATGTTCGTCTCCGGGGGAAACCTGCTCCGCACTCACACCTCGAACGTTCAGATCCGGGCCATGACCGGGCGCACGCCACCCTTCCGGTTCGTGGCTCCGGGGCGGGTCTACCGCCACGACCTGGATGCCACCCACTACCCGATGTTCCACCAGATCGAGGCCTTTTGCGTCGGCGAGGACGTCACCTTTGCCGACCTGAAGGGCACCCTCTACACCTTTGCTCGCCACTTGATGGGAAGCGATGCAAGACTCCGATTTCGTGCGAGTTTCTTTCCCTTTACCGAGCCTTCGGCGGAGATGGATTTCGAGTGGGAAGGGCAGTGGTTCGAGTGGGGTGGCTGCGGGATGATCCACCCTCAGGTGCTGCGCAACTGCCGCATCGATCCCGAGCGCTACCAGGGCTTCGCCTTCGGGATGGGAATCGATCGAACCGCCATGGAGCGCTTCGGGATCCCCAGCATCCAGCTGCTCTTCGACGGCGACGTGCGGGTGGTGGAGCAGATCTGATGCGCGTGCCTCTCGGTTGGCTTTCCGAGTGGATCGATCTCCCGAGTTCCTTGGAGGATCTCGAGGAGCGTCTGACGATGGGCGGTCTTGAGATCGAAGAGATTCTCCGCATCGGTCCGGATCTCTCCGGGCTGCGGGTGGGTCACGTCATCGAGCACTCACGACACCCGGACGCGGATCGCCTCTCGGTCTGCAGGGTCGATCTCGGCGACGGAGAGCCCCTGGAGGTCGTCTGCGGAGCCCACAACGTAGCCGCCGGACAGAAGGTGGCAGTGGCGATCCATGGGACGGTCTTGCCCGGCGGCGAGCGGGTCAAGCGCGCGAAGATTCGCGGGGTCCGCTCCGAAGGGATGATCTGCTCGGACCGGGAGATGCATCTCGGTGACGATCACGAGGGGATCCGGGTCCTGGACCCCGATGCTCCGGTGGGTGCGCTGGTGGGCGACGTTCTCCGCTGCGGGGAGACCGTCTTCGACGTGTCGATCACGCCGAACCGCGGCGACTGGGTCTCGATGCTGGGAATGGCCCGGGAGGTGCGAGCGCATTTCGGAGGGGAGGTTCGCACGCCTCCCACGGAGGTCGCGGAGGGCGAGCGGCTGGCAAGCGAAGACATCCGCGTGGAGATCGACGACCGCGCCGGCTGCCACCGCTACGTGGCCCGCGTGGTGCGCGGGGTCGCGATCGGACCCTCTCCGGAATGGCTGCGGGTGCGTCTGGAAGCCGCGGGAATGCGCTCGATCAACGCCGTCGTGGACGTGACGAACCTGGTGATGCTCGAGTTCGGTCAGCCTCTTCACGCCTTCGACCTCGCCAATCTCCGTGGGGGCGTGGTGCGGGTCCGCGCCGCCGAGCAGGGCGAGGAGATCGTGACCCTGGACGGGCAGAGCCGGAAGCTCTGTCCCGAGGACCTGGTGATCGCCGATGCCGAGGGCGCGATCGCCATTGCTGGCGTGATGGGCGGCTCCGATAGCGAGGTAGGAGGGAACACCACGGAGGTGCTGATCGAGAGCGCCCACTTCCAGCCTTCCCGGGTGCGCCGCACCGCACGGCGGCTCGGAATTCAAACCGATGCCTCTTATCGTTTCGAGCGCGGAGTCGATCGAGACGGCGCCGGACGTGCTGCGGCGCGTGCTGCGCGGCTCATCCAGGAGCTCGGCGGCGGGAGCATTTCGAAAGGGGCGGTGGAGGCACTGGGGGGGCTGCCCCCGGTCACCGAGCAGATCCGGCTCCATCCCTCCCGGGCGAATCGGCTGCTTGGAACCGAGATCCCCGACGAGGAGATGATCGAGCTGCTCTCCCGTCTGGACATCGAGGCGACGCGGGCCGAGGCGGGCTCCCTGGTCTGCCGCCCGCCGAGCTACCGCAACGACCTGCACCTGCCCGCGGATCTGATCGAGGAGATCGCTCGACTCCACGGCTACGACCGTATCCCCTCGACCCTCCCGGAGGGAGCCTTCGCCGGCGTCGAGGTGCCGCCGCGCCGCCGCTTGAGGCTGGAGGTCTCCCAGAGCCTTCAGGGCAACGGACTGACCGAGGTCATGACCTTCCCAGCAGCCCGGCCGGGGGATCCCGACGCCCTGCAGCTCGCCTCCGACGATCCGCGCCGGCGCGCCGTCGAGCTGCTCAACCCGATCCAGTCGACCGACTCAGTGCTCCGCACCACCCTGGTGCCTTCGCTGCTCCGAGCCACACAGGCCAATCTGAGACGGCAGGTGGAACGGCTACGCCTGTTCGAGGTGAGCCGGGTGTTTCTTGCCCGCGAAGAGGGCGACCTTCCCGAAGAGCCTCTCCAGGCCGTCGCCGTGCTGAGCGATGCCGAAGGAGCGTCGCTGTGGGAGTCGAAGGAGGTTCCGATCTTCTTCCGGGCGAAGGGGGTGGGCGAGCGCCTGCTGGCCGATCTCGGCCACCCTTGGACTTTCCGTGCCGGTACCAGCGAGCCCTACCTGCATCCAGGCGCGGCCGGCGAGTTCTGTATTGGAGAAGGAAGGGTTGCCGTGGTCGGCGAGCTCCACCCGGAGACTGCGGCCCGCTTCGAGATCGAGGCGCCCACGGCCCTGCTGGTGGTGGATCTGGAGGCGCTGGAGCGGGTTTCCCGCCGCGATCCCCAGTATCGAGAGGTCTCGTATCATCCGAGCGTGCGGCGGGATCTCGCCGTTCTGCTGGATCGCGCCGCCCAGGCCGGCGAGGTGCTCGAGGCGATCCGAAAGACGGGCGGGGCCGCCCTCACCTCGGTGGATGTCTTCGACCGCTGGGAGGGAAAGGGCGTTCCTGAGGGGAAGGTCAGCCTGACCTTCCGGCTGGTGTTTCAGCGAGCGGATCGGAACCTGACGGATTCCGAGGTCGTCAAGGCGACCGATCGCGTGGTAAACCTGTTGGCACACCGCTTCGGCGGTGAGCTGCGGTAGCGTGTAGCCCGGGTCATTACTGAGGGAGGGGGAAAGAATGACCAAAGCGGATATCGTCGAGCACATCTACGAGCGCGTGGGATTCTCCAAGAAGGAGTCCGCTGAGCTCGTGGAGAAGGTCTTCGAGATCATCAAGGAGACCCTCGCGGAGGGGGAGAAGGTCAAGATCTCGGGATTCGGGAACTTCGTCGTGCGGGAGAAGAACGCGCGAAAGGGGCGCAATCCCCAGACCGGCGAAGAAATCCGGCTCGCCGCCCGAAGAGTTCTGACATTCAAGCCTAGCCTCGTGCTAAAAAACACTCTGAACGACGAGAATGCGCCTCACAAAGGGAATGGCGCTGACTCGGGGATTTGATTTTCTCTTGGGGCAAGCCGAGGGCTTGCCGTGCGGGTAGGCCGGCGCACGCGGCAGAGGACCCGTGAGGCGGAGCGATGGCGCAGCGATCGAAGAAGAGCGAAGACAACTCCTCCGACGGCAAGATCTATTATCGAATCGGAGAGGTCAGCCGGATCACGGGCGTCAAGCCCTACGTGCTTCGCTATTGGGAATCCGAGTTCCGCTGGATGGCGCCAGCCAAGTCGCGCTCGAAGCAGCGCCTCTACCGCAAGCGCGACATCGAGGTCATTCAGCTCATCAAGCGGCTCCTCTACGAGGAGCGTTACACGATCGCGGGCGCGCGGAAGAAGCTTCGGGATCTCGGTGTCGGGCGCGCTCTGGAGAGCCCGCAACCCAAGACCGTGCAGCACCGCGATCCGCGAGTCTCGCTTCGGCGGATCCGGGATGAGCTCCAATCCATCCGGGGGATGCTCTGATCGCGTGAGGCGTGCGATCGCCGCCATCCTCGGGGCGCTCCTGCTGCCGGGGACCCTCGCGGCCACAGCCCGGGCAGAGTCCCATCTCTGTGCATCCTGGGCCGGTGAGATCGAGCCTCTTCCCAGCGTGTCGGATCCGGATCCCCTGCGGGCGGCGTGGGCCGAAATCCGGGCGGGTCAGCTGGCCGAGGCCGCGTGGAAGCTCGAGCCGCGCTCCCGGGCCCTGGCGAATCGGGTCTGGCGCCATGCGAGCTGCCTGGATCCGGATCGCCTCGACTTCGTCCACGCTCTCAGCCGCACCGCTCCGGTGCGCTGGGTTCGTCCGCCGATCCTCGGCGCCGATGTGATCGAGGTAGAGGCGGGAGAGGAGCTTCCCGCGCCGGTCGGCACGGGGTCCGGGGATCTGGGGGAGCCGATTCGCGTCGTGGTGGCTCGGATTCCAGCACCAGAGGGGCGCCGCGAAGGAGTGCGGGAGAGCGACCGGCCTTCGCTGCTCGGAGCGGTAGAGGTGATCGCCGCCGCGGAGGTGGCGCTCCAGGAGGCTCGCTTCGAGCTCGCCCTGGAGTGGGTGGAGCGCGGCAGGAGGCTCCTGGAGACGCAGGGACCGGCATGGGAGCGGCCGCGTCAACGCGCACAGCTGGAGCTGCTCGCCGCCACCGCAGAGATCGCGCTCGGCCGGGAGGAGGCGGCCCGGGAGAGTCTCGAGCGGGCGCTCCGCGCCCAGCCGGAGCTCAGCCTGGATCCGGGCCGCCACTCTCCCAAGCTGGTTCGCCTCTTCGAGGAGGTGCGCGGAGGGGGGGGACCCGCGCCGTGAGGAGCGCCGCTGCAGCCCTTCTCTCTGCCGCGCTTCTCGCCTGCGCCGCCCCCGAGCCGCCGGCTGCGGTTCGTGTGGACGTGGTTCGCGCCGCATCCCCGGTGCTGGACTGGGACCCCTTGGCGCCGCCTCGAGTTCATCTCCTCCTGGACGTCACCGCGTCGATGCAGGCGGGGAGCACCGAGGGGGTGACGTATCTGCGGGCGGCGCGGTACGCGGCGGAGAGGTTCCTGTACTCCGTTTCCCCGGAAGCCGACGTCACATTGCACGTTCTCGGCACCGCGATCGGCTCCTCCTGTACCGCTGCCGTGCCGGTCGAGCCGCCGCCGGGCACCTCGCCGGGCGAAGCACTGGGCCCCGTCGCCCGTACCCTTCCTTCCCGCTCGGAGGGTTCCCTCGCGGGTGCCCTCGAGGCGATCGCCCGTCGGATTCGCAGTGAGGAGCAGGGGCGGGCCGGCGTGCGGCTCGTTGCGATCAGCGATCTCGATGACTCCTGCGCGGGGAGCGACCTCTGCAATGCGGCGGCGGCCCTGGCTTCGGCCGGCGCGGATCTGGATCTGGTGGTGATCGGCGAGGCACCGGTCCCGGCCTGTCTGGGCCAGGTGGGGGGCGACGCGGAGCCGCCGCTCCTGGCGGCCGCGGCGGCTGCACCGATCCGAGCGACCTTCCGCATCATCGGGGAAGAGCGGGGTGAGGAGGCGTCTCTCCCTGCGGTGGGTACGGTGGGGGGTGCCGCCGTCGAGGTGGCCCCGGGCCGCATCCGCGTCGGCGTCGACCTGGACCCCCCGGTGGAAGTGGGTCCGGTCGATCTCGCGCCGAACGCGTCACTGCGGATCCGCATTCTCGAGTTTCCCGCGGGCGGGTCCCAGCGCTCGCAGGTCTTCGTCGATGGGGCGACGACCAGCGACGGCGAGGGGTCCGTTCCGTGAGCGAGCGCGCAGAGGGCGTCGAGTCCTTTCCGATCAGCGCGGATCCCGACAGCTACGTCGAGACGGCGGCCGGTGAGGACGCTCTCGAGGCCCTCCGCCGCGGGCTTCGCGAGGGGAGGGCGCCCGTCGTCCTCGTCGGAGCCGCGGGGGTCGGCAAGACGCTGCTCTTGCGGGTTCTCGAGCGGCGGGTTGCCTCGAGCTTCCGCGTCGTCTACCTGCCCTTCGCCGCGCTTCCCGCGGACGAGCTCTGCACCTGGATCCTCGGCCTGCTCGGCAAGAGTGCCGGGCGGGATCCAGAGCGGGATCTCCTGGCGGCGAGTCTTCGCCTGGAGGGGTCGGGTTCGGCGCTCCTGGTGATGCTCGACGACGCCGGCTCGATGCCGGTGGCCACGGCCCGCCGCCTCTCCGCACTTCTCACCGAGGCCGAGGGGGCCCTCCGCCTGGTCCTGGCGCTGGCCGAGGACTCCCGTTCCGACCAGATGCTCTCCTCTTTCCAGCCGACGGCGACTCGCGTCGAGCTCCGGACACTGATCAATGCCGAAGAGACGGCCCGCTATCTGCGCGCCCACCTGATTCGCAGCAATGCGCCCAAGGAGGTCCGCGCGCGCTTCGATCCGACGGCCATTCGCTACCTGCACCGCGGGTCCGGTGGAGTTCCCCGTGTGCTGAACGGCCTGGCCAGTGAGGTGGTTCGGGGGAACTTCTCGGTGCTTCCGCGCCACGAGACGGCGCCGCGCGACGAGCCGCTCGGGTTCGGCCCCGATCCCTTCGAGGTGACGAGTGATCCCGCAGACTACGTCCCGCGCCGGGCGACCCAGGAGCTGCTGGAATCGCTGGAGAGCTCGCTGCGCAGGGGGGCTCGCGCCATCGCTGTCACGGGTCCGCCGGGACTCGGAAAGACCATGCTGCTGCGGGTCCTCGAGCGGCGTCTCCGGGGAGGCTTCCGAGCGGTTCGGATCTCCTACACGGCGCTTCTTCCCGCCGAGTTCTGTCGGTGGACTCTCAACTTGTTGGACGAGCCCGTCGCGGAGGATGCCGAGGCGGCTCTGCTCGAGCTGGCGGAGCGCCTCGGTCGCTCCCGAACGGCCCTGGTGCTCTTGCTGGACGACGCCGGCGCCATCCCGATTCCGACGCTCCGCCGCCTCGTGGAGCTGGCCGGTGAGGCCAATGGAGCCATGCGAGTCGTTCTCTTCGCGGCCGAAGATGCGCGTACTGCTCCGATCCTCGAGGCGCTCGGGGCCGACGGGGTGACACTTCGCTTCAGGGAACCGATGAGCGAGGACGAGACGGCCGAGTACGTTCGTGCGCGTCTTGCCCGTGCCGCCGCTCCCATGACCCTCGTCAGGCTCTTCGACTCCGAGGTGGTGGCCCAGCTCCACTTCGAATCGGCGGGAATTCCCAGGGACCTTCACAGGCTCGCCGGCGAGCTCTACCGCGAAGGTGCCGTTGCCACTCGCGCACCCAGGCCCGATCGGATCGAAGCAAGCGCGGGATACGAGCTCGTGGCGGTGCTGCCCCCACCCGAGCCTTCCGGCGCGGTCGCCGCGGAGCCCGGGCCCGCACTGGTCCCAAAGCCCGCACCGGTCCCGAAGCGCGAGTCGGTCCCGGAGCGCGAGCCGGCTCCGGAGCGCCCGGCGAGCCGCGGGCGGCTCGTCGTCTTCGGGCTGCTCGTCATCGCCATCCTGCTGGCAGCCGTCCCGCTACTGCGCGGCGGGTTCCGCTGGCAGTTCGCCACGCGAGCGGCGGCCCCGGCGCCGCCGCCGCCCGCGGCGGTGCCAGCGCCGGAGATGCCCGTGCCGCCCGCGTCCGAGGAATCCGGGGAACGGATCGCGGTCAACATCAATGCGACTCCCTGGGCGAGCATCGAGGTGGACGGCGAGTACCGGGGTGTGACCCCGCTCGCGGGCGTGCTCCTCCCTCCCGGTCTGCACGTGTTTCGAGCACGGATGGCCAACGGGGAGATCCGCGAGCACCGCGTGGAGGTGGGTCCGACGATGCGCCACGTGGTCTTCTACGCGGAACTCAGCCCCGAGGAGATCGAGCGGGTGCCCGAGATGGCAGCCGAGCCCGCTCCGCCTCCGCCCGTCCCGGAAGAGCTTCCGGAGGCGGCTGTCGCACCCTCCCAGCCTCCTCGAGAGGAGGTGCCGGAGATCGTCGTCGCTCCGGAGCCCGTGCCTTCCGCCCTCGAGCCCGCTCCTCCGCCTCGCGCCCGGGAGCCAGTCGTGGCAGCGGTGCCCGCTCCGCCTCCGCCGGTTCCGGACGTGGTTCCCGAGATCGCCGTCGAATCTTCGCAGCCTCCCCAGGAGGCGGCACGTGAGGTGCCAGTTGAGATCCTCCTGCCGTCGCCGCTCCCGGAAGAGCCTCCGGGGATCGCGGTCGAGCCCTCCCAGCCTCCTCGAGAGGAGGTGCCGGAGATCGCCGTCGACACGCGTCGGGTGGCTTCGGCTCGTGAGCCCGAGCCCGCTCCTCCGCCTCCCGCCCCGGAGCGGATCTCCGTCTCCATCAACGCGACACCTTGGGCGACGATCGAGGTCGACGGTGAGGAGATCGGCGTCACCCCCATGGCTGGCGTGCTGCTCGCTCCGGGGGACCACGAGTTCCGGGTACGAATGCCGGATGGGACGGTCCGCGAGGAGATCGTCCGGATTGCTCCGGACAACCGCCACATCGCCTTCGGCCAGTAGGAGCGCACCCGGAGCCAGGCGGACGGCGAAGGGTCGGCCTGCGGCGTCGACAGAACCCTCCGCACGGGCTACCCAATGCCCCTGTCGGGCCGTAGCGCAGCTTGGTAGCGCGCCTGAATGGGGTTCAGGAAGTCGGGAGTTCAAATCTCCCCGGCCCGACCAGCTTCCCCGCCAGTAACCCATCATTTCTCGGTAGTTGCGATTGCGCCACA
>Ga0307423_1001594_pt1 | contig 13494 bp, 12 predicted proteins | sample SalMarWE160310MG_FD_202154 | JGI IMG/M metagenome (GOLD analysis project Ga0307423, IMG submission 202154) | Salt marsh sediment microbial communities from the Plum Island Ecosystem LTER, Massachusetts, United States - WE1603-10 | ecosystem: Environmental > Aquatic > Marine > Intertidal zone >...
CGAATGTTCCGCCAGTTTTTGTGTTTGAGTTCAACCTTGTAAGGAAAAGCATCAAGGGGGCCATAAGTCACAGGGATATTGCGCTTCTTCAACTCGCGGAAGATGTCGGGCTGGTCCACGTCCATGGCATGTTCAACCGACACGGCGATCTTAAAATCGTCCACAAGGCGCAGCAACACGGCTATATCGTCAACCTTGTGGACGTGAACCCGAAGGCGGATGCGACCACGCAAGACATCCCGTATTACTGCCTCCTCTGCTGAAAACGTGATGTCTTCTTTCTTCCTACCCCTGGCCTTTCGATGCCTCTGCCACTTCTGAAAAACATCGTCAAGCTTCTGACGAAGCACTGCAACCGCGCCCATGCGGGTTGTGGGACGAGTGCCCTTCCAGGCATCCTTTTTCAGTGGATTGTACCCAAAGGCCGCCTTAACGCCGGCGCGGGCGACCAGGGCCTCCGTGCTGTTCTTGCCGTAGTTCCGAATCACCGCAGAGAGCCCCCCGACAATGTTTGCGCTCCCCGGGACGACACAGGAATACAGGACGCCCATTTCAATGGCGTCCCCAAAAGCCGGGTCATCCATCTGCACAGAATCAAGGGCGTCTGAAAGCGCGAGAATCGAATCAAGGCGATCGTTTGCTTCCGCTTCGTCTTGAGGCTCTCCCGCCCGAACCATCCCGATATGGCTGTGGGGGTCGATAAACGCCGGCGTCAGAACAGGAAATTGTCCTATAACCGTGCCTTTCTTCGTTCCGGATAAACCGGTGATCTTTTGTTGATCGAAAAAAAGGTAGGCGTTCTCTATGACCGACTTTCCCGTGTAAATCGTCCGCCCATGCACGCAATTTGCCACGCTCTTTTTTCCTTATTCTCTAAAGGTTGATCCTCGTCTCCTTGCCCGGAAAACCGGGGCGCCACGGAGGAAAATCATGACCCTTCAAGCCACGTTGCCGCCTCTTCCGCAGAAGAAAAGGTTTGCACTTCATAGGAAAGTCTTCTGGCAAGGCTCGCCTTAAACATCTCCGCCACCTCAAATACGCCGGATTCTACATGGCTGGGGGACACAATCGCCGTTTTTCCTCCCCTGCGGGCGAGCCGGTGATCCTTGTGATGTTTCCGATACCCCATGATCTTCGAGAGATCTTTCAGGGAAAGGGGCTTAAGCTTCGCATTTCGCCCATCCCACAAGACATTCAACGTAACCTCCGGGCTCCGATAAAACCCTTCGAGTGTGCTGATGATCTCGTCGACGGAGACGTCGCCCGTGGCGGTGTAAATGGTCAACTGCCTTGATTTATCAATTTCCGTTGATATGGGCACGGGCTCGTTTCTCAGGAAACAGGTCGGCGGGGTTCAAAATTCCGTTCAACACATTTTACTCGGAGCGGTTTGAAACCACTTTTAAGCAAAGTCGGCTGTCAAGTCAACGATATATTCCAGGATATTCGTTCGCGCGAGGCATTGCTTCGACACAAAAAACCAATAGCGTATCAGGGTTCCACCTATCGGCGACTTATTCATTTGCCGATTTTACATTCCCCGCATCCGCAAACAGGGCAAGGTTCGTCTATGTGTTGATCAGGGCGTTTGCTATCAGCCAAAACGCGATCCACGTAGGCCTTGAAACCGTGACCACACTCCGGGCACAAGGCATCAACCTCTTGCTCCTTCTCTTGTTTCTTCTCTTCTTCCATGAACAAAGCCCCTCCTTTCTCTCAGAATATCACCCTCATGCAATGACCACTGCCAATTTGCTCGATCATGCGGCGACTCAGTGGCCGGCCGTCACCGCGGCAATATCAACGCTCAAATTCCTTCTGCTCAATAGCCCAGCTTTGCCTTTTCGTTCTTATGAAAGACATCAAAGAAAATCACACTCCGGTCAGGCATAGCTTCACACGCCTCGCAGACATCGGCCAGGCGCCGATTCGCCTTTCGGCACAACTCACAGTAATAGTAGACAAGACGGTATTCTTTACGTCCCACATATTTCTTGAATTTGCCGCGGTTGGCACCGTGCAACTGCCCGTCAGCATCATCCGGGTTGACCAGGAGGCGATCAATGACGTTGCGGATTCGCTTGTAGCCCGGTGGATCGTGGGCGCTGATCTTTTTTAGCCTGGCGGAAAACCGTTGGGTCGGCTGATAGATGTAGGGGTCCTTACGATCCATTTTGTCTTGACTTCATAATAATCGGTGTTATGGTTTTACTCATGCAACAAAAATAGCGCGATTTAAAGGAGAAGAGCATGAAAAACGTGAAAACCGGCCACTTCGTTCAGGTGGATTACACGGGCAAGCTGGAAAATGGTGACGTATTCCATACAACGCAAAATGGACAGCCTGTTGAAGTCGAAGTAGGGGCGGGTCGATTGATCAAAGGGTTCGAAGACGCCCTCCTTGGCATGGCCGAGAACGAAAAGAAAACCTTTGCTCTTTCGCCGGAAGAAGGGTTCGGCCCCAGGGATGAGAAGCTGGTGCAAAGCTTTGAGCGTTCTGATCTCCCGGGGGATTTTCAACCTAAAATCGGTGATGTCGTTGCCCTCAGCACGCCTGACGGAGGTCAGGTGCCCGCAACTGTCAAACACACAGACAACGAGAAAATCACTGTTGACTTGAATCATCCGTTAGCAGGCCAGGCTCTCAGCTTTGATGTAGAAGTCCTGTCGATCAGTGATGAGCCGACCGCGCCCGCCTGTATGCCCTCCACGTGTGGCGGTGGGTGTCCCAGCTGTTCCTGAGAGGCTTTCAACGAAAAGGCAAAATGGTTTCCTGCCCCGACTCGTCGGGGCAGGGCACTTCAATCCCCCCTCAAGCATGCATCCATTGTTTGATGCGGGGAACGACCTTCCTGCGCCACTCTTCTGAAACCCTCAGAGTAATAAACGTTTTGAAGAGCTTGTCCATGCACTGAATGGCTCTGCCGCACAGGTAAGCCTTTTCCAGCACGGCCCCTTCCAGGTCCTCCCTGGATTCCACCGGACCTGTGGGCGGTGTTTTGAAACCCGCAAAATGCAAGCCCTCCCCTTTCAGTGTGAACTGCCACTGCTGCTCCCCCGTCTTGAGAAGAAGGTTGAGCTCCGTCACAATGGCCCCTTTCCTCAGAGCCAGCATGCCCTCTTCCAGACCAGCGTCATCGCCCGTGATGGTAATGCTTTCCGGCGCATCCGTTGTCTTATTTTCAAGCACAATGCGGTTGCCGATTTCGAGAGACACGGCTTCGGGCGCCAACGCTCTTATCTTTTCCTGATCCTTCTCCATGACAAACCATAACCATGTCAGGTATTCATACCCCAGGAACTTATACCGGTTATAGGCCACAGAGACATCGAGCATCAGTTACTCCGAGAAGTTGGTGGCTTCGAGCTTCAGCAAGACATCTCGCTCTTGGCCCGAAAGTCCCATCGTCAGATCGGCGGTGGTATATGGAAAGAGCCTGATCAGGGAAAGGTTAAATGTCCTGAGAAATAAGGCCTCGAGTTCTTCCCCGGCAGACTTCTGAGCAGAAAGAAACAACAGAGACGCATCTTCATAGCTCCAGATCAGATCATGAACATAGGGTGTTGCGGGAATGCGCAAGGTGAGGACGTTTCTCACATGATCCCGGATCATGTTCTTTTCCTCACGGGACAAATATTGCCGTCCACTGTCCGCAAGCCGTTTGGCCTTTTCCATGGCACAATGCTTCTTCAGGAGTTTCGGAGGAATGGCCCTTTTTTCTATCCTTAAGGAAAAGACAAAATAGTCCCCGATCACAAAGGAGGACCCCTCAAAATCGGGGTCAAAGGGCCTATCAAAAGACGTCCATCCAACCGCCTTGTCCGAAACATCCCCGTCTATTTCCGAAATGGTATGCTCTTTCAGACACCGAGCCATGGCGTCAAGAATAGGCGCTTTGAGTTTTCCTTCAACCCTGTAACGCGTGATGGCGACGCTGCGAGACAACAATCCCATGATATATAGTAAAACCTTTCTTTGAGCCTCGGGTCGGAAGTGCGCCAACATAAGAGAGGCGTTATGGTGTGTCAAGGGAAAGTTTCGTTAGAAGACCTGACCCCGCCGCGCAACTGCTTGATACGACTGCGGTGCCGCTTTGCCGCCAGCTTCCGCTCTTTGGATCCCTTTGAAGGCTTTGTGCCTATGCGCCGTTTCGGCCTTTCAGAGGCTTTTCGAATCAGGGCAATCAGACGATCCAGGGCATCCTGCCGATTCCGCTCTTGCGTACGGAACCGTTTTGCCTCGATCACCAGGACCCCATCTTCATTGATCCTTCTGCCGGCCAGTCGAGTTAAACGGGTCCGTACATCTCCGGTGAGATTGGGGGAGCGTCTCACATCAAAGCGGAGCTGAACAGCCGTAGCCACCTTGTTGACGTTCTGGCCTCCAGGGCCTGAGGCCCTGATGAAGTCAAAACTGATTTCCTTCTCATCAAGGATTATGTTGGGCGTGACGGAAATCATGCTCATATAAGGTTCACCACGGTTGTCCTACTCCAGGTGCCAACGTCAGGGTCTATTTATCCAAGTAACACGGCATGCAGCACAACGGAACCCTTTTTTGAGGGTCGATGCCAGTGACTGTGCCTGTAAGCCACTTCCTTGTCGGCATGCAAAAAAAGCTTGTTATTTTTGAGAAAAGCTCCTAAAATGTCTTTTGTTTGACTGTTTGACGCCGTGGCTGGACCCTCTGGACTCAGGTTCTTGACATATCCTGCCATTGAGTTTTCATCGATCACTGACCCTCCATTGCTCTCAGCAATCCCATGAAATTGCAGTGGCAAGACTGGTTAGCGACGACGACGTGTTGATGCTGGTCTGATCGGTGTGGGTGCCGCGGAAACGCAGCCGGACATGACGGCAACAAACCGATCAGGCACAAGAGCGGCGTGAGCCCCGGGTTGTAGGTGAGACGTTATGGACCAAAACTTAATTAGAAACATTGCCATTATCGCCCATGTCGATCACGGCAAGACCACCTTGGTCGACCAGTTTTTCAGGCAGAGCGGCATGTTCCGCAAAAATCAGGTCATGACCGAGCGGCTGATGGACTCCATGGACCTGGAGCGGGAACGCGGGATTACCATCGCTTCCAAGAACGGTTCTTTCCGGTACCGGGAATACGTGATCAACATTATTGACACCCCGGGACATGCCGATTTCGGCGGCCAGGTTGAGCGCGTGCTTCGCATGGCGGACGGCTGCCTGCTTCTGGTAGATGCCCAGGAAGGCCCGATGCCTCAGACCTATTTCGTCCTAAAAAAAGCCTTGGCCATTCCGCTTCCAGTGCTGGTCGTGATCAACAAGATTGACAAGCCTGCAGCCAGGCCTTACTGGGCTGTGGACCAGGTCTTCGATCTGTTCGTTAAACTGAATGCACCGGACGAACTGCTCGATTTCCCGGTGGTCTTTGCCTCGGCCAAGGACGGATACGCCATCGAGGATCCGGACGAGTCGACTGACGGTGCTTCCATGGTGCCCCTTTTTGAAAAAATCATCGCCCGGATCCCCCCGCCTTCCGGCGACCCGCAGGCGGTGCTGCAGCTCCAGGTGAATACCATTGATTATTCACCGTACCTGGGCAAGCTCGGCATCGGAAAAGTCATAAACGGCGTGATGAATATAAATCAAAACATCGTCGTCTTGAAGCGGGACGGCAGCCTGGCACCCGCTCGCGTTACCAAGATATTCCGATTTGAGCGGGACCGAAAAGTGCCCGTCGAGACCGCCGGCACCGGGGAGATTGTGGCTGTGGCCGGCATGGACGACATCACGGTGGGCGTGACCTTCACCGACCCGGACGACCCCCGGCCCCTGCCGCTCAGCCATATCGATCCGCCCACCGTGGCGATGAATTTCATCCCCAACGATTCCCCCTTTGCCGGTCAGGAGAGCAAGTTTATCACTTCCGGTCACCTGGAGGAACGCCTGTTCAAGGAGACCCTGGCCGACGTGGCCCTGGGTGTGGAATCCCTGGGAGTCGGCCGTGGGTTCAAGGTTTCCGGCCGTGGGGAACTGCACCTTTCGATTCTTATCGAAAAGATGCGGCGTGAGGGATACGAGTTCCAGGTCACCCGCCCCCAGGTGATCATGAAAAAGGAAGACGGCCGGCTGCAGGAGCCTTACGAGGAATTGACCCTTGATTTGGACGAACAGTACCAGGGGCCGATCATCGAAAAGCTGGGCAGACTCAAAGGGCGGATGCTGGAAATGAGCCGCCGAAACGAGACGACCCGGCTGGTTTACAAAATTCCGACCCGTGGACTTATCGGCTTTCGCAGCGAATTCCTCACCGACACCCGGGGGATGGGCGTCATGAATTATGTGTTTGCTGGGTACGGTCCCTTTGCTGGCGAGATCTTAAATCGCGGCAGAGGCGCCCTCGTGGTTAAGGACACCTGCACCACGGTAGCCTATGCCCTTTTCAACCTGCAAGAGCGGGGTCGTCTCTTCCTGGGGCCCGGCATCAAAGTCTATGGCGGCCAGATCATTGGCGAGCATTGCCGGGCCGGCGACCTGGTGGTGAATCCGGCCAAGGGCAAGAAATTGACCAACATGCGGGCGGCAGGCTCCGACGAAAACGTTATTCTCACGCCACCGTTGATCATGGCTCTGGAAGAGTCTATTTCCTTTATTAACGACGATGAGCTGGTGGAAATCACGCCTCAGAACATACGGCTCAGAAAATGGGAGCACGGGTCGTCTTCCCTGCCTAAGGATCTGGAAAGGGCGGCGTAACTTTGCCGTCACACACTACCGGGTCAACTGGCGATACTTGATCCGGTGGGGCCGGACGGCGTCGACCCCCAGACGTCTTTTACGATCGGCCTCGTACTCCGACCAGTTGCCATGGAAAAAGACCACCCGGCTGTCCCCTTCAAAGGCGAGGATGTGCGTGGCGATGCGGTCGAGGAACCACCGGTCGTGGCTGATGACCACGGCGCAGCCGCCGAAGTTTTCCAAGGCCTCTTCCAGTGCCCGAAGGGTGTTGATGTCAAGGTCGTTGGTCGGCTCGTCGAGAAGGATCACGTTGGCCCCCTCCTTGAGCATCTTAGCCAAATGCACCCGGTTGCGCTGGCCCCCTGAAAGTGTCGCCACCTTCCTCTGCTGATCAGAGCCTGAAAAATTGAAACGGGCTACATAGGCACGGGAGTTGACCAGGTGGCTGCCGAGTTCAATCTGTTCGTCACCACCGGTGATTTCCTCCCAGATGCTCTTGTTGTCATCGAGTTCGCGGCTCTGATCGACGTAGGCGAGCTTGACCGTCTCACCGAGACGGATGGTTCCGCTGTCGGGCTTTTCCTCTCCGGTGATCATCTTGAAGAGGGTCGATTTGCCGGCACCGTTCGGACCGATGACGCCCACGATGCCACCGGGAGGAAGACTGAAGCTCATGTCCTCCATCAAGAGGCGATCGCTGAAGGCCTTGCTGACATTTGAGGCTTCAATCACCACGTTGCCGAGGCGCGCCCCCGGCGGTATGTAGAGTTCAAGATCCTTTTCCCGTTTCTGGGCCTCCTCCGAAAGAAGCTTCTCGTAAGCGCTGATGCGGGCCTGGCTCTTGGCATGGCGCCCCTTGGGAGACATGCGGATCCACTCCAGTTCCCGTTCAAGGGTCTTCTGCCGGGCGCCTTCAGCCTTCCCCTCGCGGCGGAGGCGTTCCTGCTTCTGCTCCAGCCAACTGGAGTAGTTCCCTTTCCAGGGAATACCCTCACTGCGGTCCAGTTCGAGGATCCACCCGGCAACGTTGTCGAGAAAATAACGGTCGTGGGTCACGGCGATAATGGTACCCGGGTACTTCTGCAGGTGATGCTCGAGCCAGGCCACGCTCTCGGCATCAAGATGATTGGTCGGTTCATCCAGAAGCAGAATATCCGGGTTTCGCAGCAGCAACCGGCACAGGGCCACCCGCCGCTTCTCGCCGCCCGACAGAATCTTAACCGGCGTATCCCCCGGCGGGCACCGCAAGGCATCCATGGCCATTTCCGTCCGCGAGTCAAGATCCCAGGCGTCGAGGGCATCCAGCTTTTCCTGGACCTGTCCCTGACGCTCGACGAGCCTGTCCATCTCATCGTCGCCCATGGGCTCGGCAAACTTCATGTTGATCTCCTCAAACGTCTTGAGCAGATCGACCGTTTCCTGGACCCCCTCTTCGACGACCTCGCGGACCGTCTTAATCTCATCCACCAGGGGCTCCTGCTCCAGGTAGCCGACGGTATGACCCGGAGCGAGGACCGTCTGGCCATTGAACTCCTGATCGACGCCGGCCAGGATACGCAGCAGCGAGGTTTTCCCCGCGCCGTTCAGGCCGAGAACGCCGATTTTGGCGCCATAGAAATAGGACAGGGAGATGTCCTTTAACACCGGTTTCTTGTCAAAGAACTTGCTGACCTTGATCATTGAATAGATGACTTTGTTGACCTCATTACTCACGCTTCACACCCTCCTGTGTGGCCGATACGCGGCCCATGACGGACCGTGGTGAACTTTTCCATGAAAAACCAATCCCCAACCTGCCGACTATCGGGCAAGTGCCTCCAGCTCCTCCCACCGCTCATAAGACTTTTCGAGGTCGGCCGCGATGGCCTCCAGGCGGGCACTGGCTCCGGCAATCTGTTTGCCGGCTTCCCGATAGAAACCGGGATCAGCCATACGGCTGTATAGCTCGGCCTGCTCGCTCTCCAGTGCCTCGATTTGCTGGGGCAACGCCTCGAGTTCGTAGCGCTCCTTGAATGAGAGCTTGCGCGGCCGCTCTTTGGTCAGCTTTTCCCGGGGCGTTTTGCGAACCGGAACGGACGCTTGCACAGGCTGGTGCTGCCGCACCCAGTCGTCATAGCCACCCACATATTCAGCAACCCGGCCATCCCCCTCAAAGGCGATGATGCTGGTGACCACCCGGTTCAAGAAGGCGCGGTCGTGGCTGACCAGAAAAACGGTCCCCTGAAACTCGGCCACCAGGTCTTCAAGGAGATCCAGGGTTTCGAGGTCGAGATCGTTGGTCGGCTCGTCCAGGACGAGGACGTTGGCCTCCCGGGCAAAAAGCCTCGCCAGAAGCAGCCGGTTGCGCTCCCCCCCGGAGAGGATGCGAACCGGGGTGCGCGCCCGGTCGGGCGTGAAGAGAAAATCCCGCAGGTAGCCGATCACGTGGCGCGATCGACCCCCGACGATTACCATATCCTGGTCGCCGGACAGATTCTGCTGCACCGTCTTGTTCGGGTCGAGTTGCTCCCGTAACTGGTCAAAGTAGAGCACCTGGAGATTTGCGCCGCGCCGCACGCTCCCCTGCTGGGGGGCAAGTTGGCCCATCAGCAGCTTAAGCAGCGTCGTCTTGCCGGCGCCGTTGCGGCCGATGATACCGACCCGATCACCACGCAGCACAGTGGTCGAGAAGTCCCGGACAACCGGCCGGTCGTCATAACCAAAGGAGATATTCGCCACGTCCACAACCAGCTTGCCGCTCTTCTCCGCTTCGTGGAGCTTGAGACGGGCTGTGTCGTTTTGTTCCCGTCTCCGCCCTCGGTCTTCGCGCATTTTCTGCAGCGCACGCACACGTCCCTGGTTGCGGGTTCGCCTCGCCTTGATGCCCTGGCGGATCCAGGTTTCCTCCTCCGCCAGCTTCCTGTCGAAACGCGATCGTTCCAGCGCTTCGGCGCGGAGTAATTCCTCCTTGCGATGCAAAAAGGTCTCATAGTCGCAAGCGAAGTCGAACAGACGGCCACGGTCCAGTTCGACGATGCGGGTTGCCACCACCCGCAGAAAGGCTCGATCATGGGTCACAAAAATCAGGGTCAGGCCTTCCCGGAGCAAGAATTCCTCCAACCAGACAATCAACTCCAGGTCGAGGTGGTTGGTCGGCTCGTCCAGAAGCAGGAGTTCTGCCCCGGTCGCCAGCGTTCGCGCCAGCAGCACCCGCCGCACCAATCCACCGGAAAGGTTGGCTACCGGCACATCCGCCTCCAGGTTGAGGCGCGACAGGACGCCTTCGATACGTTGTTGCAGCGCCCAACCGCCCTCGCTGTCGATGGCCTGCTGAACATCCACGAACGCCGACACCAAACCCTCGTCGCCCCGCTCCACGCCGTGGCTGAGCTTGTGGTAGAGACACAGCTTTTCGCCCAGCGCACCTGCGCCCCGGGCCACGGCTTCAAAGACGGTTCCGGCCATCTCCTGCGGCACTTCCTGCGGCAGCCATGCCACGCGCAACCCCTGCTGGCGGTCAACGCCGCCTGCATCGGGCTGTAGATCGCCGGCGATCAGGGCGAGCAGTGAAGATTTGCCGGCCCCGTTTCGCCCCAGCAGGCAGATGCGCTCCCCTTTTGCGACGTGCAAGGAGACCTCCTCCAGCAGGGGCTGCTCGCCGAAGGCGAGGCTGACGTCGCGTAGACCTAGTAAGGCCACTTGGACCAACTTTCTTGAAAAGACGCCAATTTTTCAGTGACCTCGTTTCTGGTCTCTCCCATTGATAACCTCTACTCCCGGTTCTCCGTGCCTTCAGGCCCATCGAAGATCCCACAATGCGGGAAGGACCCGGCCTGTATTTGTGGGCAGTCCTTATCTATCATTGGTTCGCCCCGACAACAATGCGTAATTTTGAAGTCATCGTGGCCCTTCTGATCAATAGGTTCGGATGGTTTAGGGATGGAGGAACACCAACCTCCCTGACGGCTCTTTTTCACTGTTGTGGAGATTTTTCTTGTGGTGTATTGTCAGACGTGCTTTGAAGCTCCCTGCAGCCCCGTTGAAACGGGATATCCGTCACAATTCCGGCGGACAGGCCCGTTTTGCTTTGACAGCTCATCGCTGTCGCGGCTCACGGGCGCTGCAGAGGTTGTGGAAATAGTGGCAGGACGCGATAGAATATAGATCCTATGAATTCGGTGATGAGGTGTGAATATGTCCGATGATGTCATGCATACAGACCGTAAAATGGAGGAGGAGAATTTTGCCGAGCTTCTGGAAAGCTACAGGGTTGATCTGAAAGCAGAATTCCAGGTTGGGGATAAGGTCAGTGGGCGGATTATCGGCATTGGAAAGGATACGGTCTTTGTCGATACCGGTGGCAAAATGGACGGCGTCGTTGAGAAAATTGAGCTATTGGATGAAGCGGGAGAATTGCCTTACAAAGAGGGGGACATCCTGGAACTCTATGTGGTGTCAACCAACGAAAACGAAATCCGGCTCTCCAGGGCCCTTTCGGGAGCGGGCGGCGAGGAGCTCCTGAGAGACGCCTACGAGAACGTCATTCCGGTAGAGGGGAAGGTTACAGCCACGTGCAAGGGTGGCTTCCATGTTGAAGTCATGAAGCGAAGGGCTTTTTGCCCTTGGAGCCAGATGGATTCCGTTCCGGTTCAAAATGGGGAAGATTACATTGGAAAAGAATTTCAATTCTTGATTACAACGCTTGAGGAGAGAGGCAAAAACATTGTTCTCTCGAGACGGATCCTTCTCGAGCAGGAAACGCAAAAGGTGCGAGATGCCTTTTACGAGAAGGCGACCCCCGGAACAATTCTGCAGGGAACCGTCACCAAGCTGATGCCTTATGGCATATTCGTGCAACTGGTCCCCGGGGTCGAGGGGATGGTTCACGTTTCAGAAATGAGCTGGTCGAGAGTGGAGACGCCCCAGCAGCTTGTGCAGCCCGGAGAGTCCGTTTCCGTCAAGATTATTGACATCGAACACGGGGACAAACGCGGGAAGCCCAAAATCGCCCTGTCGATGAAACAGGTCGGCGAAAACCCGTGGAACAGTGTGGAGGAGGTATTCAATGAGGGAGATAAGGTCACCGGCAAGGTGACTCGATGCGCCGATTTTGGGGCTTTTGTCGAAATCGCTCCCGGCGTTGAAGGCCTGGTTCATATCAGCGAGATGAGTTACACAAAGAGAATTCTTAAACCTGAGGAGATTGTGAGCCCCGGGGACTCGGTTTCCGTGTGGATCAAGGAAATTGACACCCAAAAGAGACGAATATCATTAAGCTTGCGCGATGCCGAAGGAGATCCCTGGCTGCAGGTTCAGCAAAAGTACAGAGTCGGGCAGCCCCTGCAGGGGACGATACAGAGCATCCGCCCCTTCGGTTATTTTGTCACACTCGAACCGGGTGTGGTGGCCCTCCTCCCAAAATCGAAGATTGACAGATCGCCGGACCCCGCATCCATCAGGAAGCTCAAAGAAGGGGACCCGATCCCCGTGATGATCGAGGCGATCAATCCGGCCGACCGCAGAATCACCCTAGCCTCATGTGACCCGGGAGAAGCACAGAACTGGGAAAGATTTGTCACCACGACGGCGAGTGGTCCCATGGGAAGCCTGGGAGAAAAACTTCGGCGGGCTTTCGATCCCGAGGCCGACAAGTAAAGAATCCACACGCCGCTTGAACTCAGACAAGCGGATGGGGCATTGTACGGTAATTACCTTTGTGACCCAGGGCATTGAAGCCCAAAACCAAAGACAAAAGGAATTTATCACGAAGACACGAAATGGCGAAAACACGAAATCGTTTGTTTTTTTTCGTGCTTTCAGTTTTTGCGGCATTCGCCTTGAGAAGAGACGTGTTTTCGTGATCGTTTTTTTAAAAGCCCCCTATAAAATGGGCAGCAATTGAGAAACTTCGGTAACCCGCCGACGCCACCGGAGCAGCGCAGCTACGCGGCCGGACAGGACGTGACTTCTCGGGTCTAAGTGGATCAACTTTTGGCTGACGACACCAGCGCTTCCCGCAGCCCGGACATTCTCTCAATCGGCCGCGACACGGCACTCCGAAAAACAGGCTCAGACGCCCAGATTTCAACATGTTTCCTGGCGCGGGTGATACCTGTGTAGACGAGTTCTCTCGTCAACACGGCGTAGTCCCTGTCGGGCAGAATCAAAAGGACTTTGTCAAACTCTGATCCCTGGCTCTTATGAACGGTCATGGCGTACACCGTTTCGTGATCGGGCAGCCTCAGCGGGTGAAATTTCCGCACGCTGCCGTCCGGAAAGGGGAAGAAAGCCCGGAGTTCATGATCGGCTTCCGGGTCCGGCAAAATCATGCCCACGTCTCCGTTGAAGAGTCGAAGGTTGTAATCATTGCTCGTGATCAAAAGTGGACGGCCCTGATACCATTTTTGCTCTGGTTCTATGACACCTTCTGCTTTCAGGGCTTGCTCCACGATAGCGTTCACGCCCTTCACCCCATAGGGACCTTCCCTCAGGGCACACAGGATCCTGAATCGATCGAACCGATCGAATATCTCTCCCACGCCCTTGCCTTTCAAGTAATGGCCATACCCTTCGGCGATCCTGTCTCTTATGGCCCCTGAAAAAACACGGCGTGAAACCAGATCTTTCCATTGCATATCTTCGTACTTGCCACGGCCCAGAAGGCTTATGGCGAGGTCGGCATCCCCCTCATTGACTGCGCGACTCACCGCGCTGATACCGCTATGATCACCGAAGCGGAAGTTCTTCTGAAGCTGCACGATGCAGTCCTGAATGGGCGATTCAACCTTCTTCTTCGAC
>Ga0307423_1001595_pt1 | contig 13491 bp, 12 predicted proteins | sample SalMarWE160310MG_FD_202154 | JGI IMG/M metagenome (GOLD analysis project Ga0307423, IMG submission 202154) | Salt marsh sediment microbial communities from the Plum Island Ecosystem LTER, Massachusetts, United States - WE1603-10 | ecosystem: Environmental > Aquatic > Marine > Intertidal zone >...
AAAGCCACACCAATACAACAAATCCAAACCAAACTTACCTTGACATGATACCTCCAATGTCAGATAATACCTCATTAAGAATATAAAAAACTTGTTCCAAAACAACAACAAAATACTCCGCTCGCGGTTGCGATGTATGTATACGCCTCGAGCGAGGCGATTTACCCATGGTTCTCTGCGGAGAACCCCCGCTCGCTTAAAAAACGATGAGGAATGGGGGTTGTGTGTGGGAGGTGGTCGCGTGAACGCGTGAAAGAGCGCGCACGAAGTGCAGGGGCGACACAGCCATCCAGCAGTGTGATGGGAAACGGCGAGACGAAACAAAAAATGTACTGCCCCTTTGCTTGGCGCAGGGGCACACGCCAGACAGCAGAGTGATTTAATGAGCACGTGAAAGGGAACCCAAAAAATAGTTACCTTGGTCAGAAAACAAATATTGCTCCGCACGCACGTAAATCGTTGCACGCGCAAGCAAAAACATAAAACCAAACGCTCAGCTAAAGACAAACGCTAATTTTAAATGATAAACACAAAAAATCACACTCAGCTAAAGACAAACGTGTTAAAAGGATTCTTTTATAAAAAAGATAAAAACCCTATCCGCTAAAGACAAGAGCCAACCAAAAAAAGACCAATCTAACTACAAGACAAGAATAAAAGTTAAATCTAGCCCTAACAATCTCTTACATAAACCCAAGAGTAAGTGAAAAACAATGAAAAAGGAACACCCCATTTTAATGGTAAGCCTTAAGGGGGCTATAGTCTTTCCGAGCAGCTATTTGTGAAACAGTCAGTTTCAGTCAACCACCAGTTCAAGCTATTTACAGAGGGGAATAGACAAAAAATCGCACCAGAGCAGCAAACGAAAAATGGTGCTTAACTCAGTCTTCAGCATAGCTTATTACTGACCGTGAAAATTATTTTTGGTAGGAGAATTTTGGTATGACCAAAACTGACGAGAATTTGAAGTCTGCGTTTGCAGGTGAATCGCAAGCTAACAGGCGTTACTTGGCTTTCGCCAAAAAAGCTGAAGAGGAAGGCTTCACGCAAGTCGCCAAACTTTTCAAAGCCGCAGCAGAAGCCGAAACCGTTCACGCGCTGAACCATCTGAGGATAACTGGGCAAATCAAGTCAACCTTGGAGAACTTGGACACCGCAGTTTCAGGCGAAACCTTCGAGTTCAACGAAATGTACCCAGGATACATCGACACCGCAAAGCAAGAGGGAAACAAGCAAGCAGCATGGAGCTTCGACGTGGCAAACCAAGTGGAACAAGTACACGCCAAACTATTCACCAAAGCAAAAGACGCCTTGAAAAACAAGAAGCCAATGGAGAAAGTAGACTACTACGTTTGCAGCGTATGCGGAAACACCTTCGAAGGCGAACCACCAGACAAATGCCCAATCTGCGGCACACCAAAAGAAAAATTCTTCAAACCAACCTAAACAAACCCCTTTTTCCTTTTTTTAATCCACTTTTCAACTTCTTCAAAAACGTTATATCTCGCCACAGCTACGTTTAGAATGGTGAAATTTTTTGGGTTGCTGGAAATGGTTTAACGGAGTTCTAAAAGAAGCCGACTTAACCGTTACAGACGAAAACAAAAGCGAAATCGACAACGTCATACACAAGTACATAGGCGAACAATCAAGCTACGGCAGATGCAGCGCAGACTGGAAGAAAGCCCGCAAAGAAATCAACGCAAGCCCCGAAATGAGACAAGAACTCATCCAAAAACTGAAAGCAATAGCCTAAACAAAACAGGCAAAACACAATTGCCCTCTCTTTCCTCTTTTTAACTTCTCCACTTTTTCGGATAAAACCTGCTTCCGTCAGCACATCTTATATAACATGAAACAACGCTAGTTGCAAAGCGAGGAATGAAACAGCATGGATAAATGGGAATGCTCGGTTTGCGGCTACATCTACGACCCCGAAAAAGGGGGACCCAGAACACAACATACCCGCAGGAACATCCTTCGAACAGCTACCTGAAAACTGGTCTTGCCCAGTCTGCGGAGCACCAAAAAGCCAATTCATCAAAAAACAGTAACCGCGACAAACACAACCCCAAAACAAGGCTTAATTCGTCCTGTTTTCTTTCAAGTTTTGAAAACTTTATATCTTCTCACACGCAAGTTTCTTATCAGATGCACATGTTTTCAGGCAAAATAAAAAAAAGAGACGGTAGACTCGCCGATTTTAACCCCGACAGAATCAAAAACGCCGTCCACAAAGCCTTCCTAGCCGTGGAATTGGGAGACGGCGAAAAAGCCGAAACCGTAACAACCGAAGTCGTAAAACGCCTAAACCAGAAATTCACGGAAAAAACACCCACAGTGGAAGACGCACAAGACACAGTCATCAAAGTCCTAGAAGAAAAAGGCTACAGCAAAGTCGCCGAAGCATACCGCGACTTCCGCAAGAAAAAAGAAGAACTCCGAACCCTACGCGAAAAACTAGGCATAACACCCAAACTAACCGTAAACGCCCTAGAAGTCCTACGGGCAAGATACCTGCTGCGAGACGAACAAGAAAACCTCACCGAAACGCCAACACTCCTCTTCCAACGAGTAGCCAAAGCCATAGCAGCAACAGACAAAACCTACGGCGAAAACCCTGAGGAAACAGAAAAAACCTTCTACGACATGATGACAAAACTAGAATTCTTACCCAACACGCCAACGCTGTTCAACGCCGGAACCAGCATAGGACAACTATCCGCATGCTTCGTGCTTCCAGTTCACGACTCACTGGACGGCGTATTCACCACCGTAAAAAACATGGCGCTGATAGAGCAGACTGGTGGTGGAGTCGGCTTTAACTTTTCCACCTTGAGACCGAAAGGCGACTTGGTTAAGTCAACCAAAGGCGTAGCTTCTGGTCCTGTGAGTTTCATGCGTGTTTTTGATGTTGCTACGGAGGTGATTAAGGCTGGTGGGAAACGTAGAGGGGCTATGATGGGGATTCTTCGTGTGGACCATCCTGACGTTTTAGAGTTCATAACCGCCAAGCAGAATCCGACTTTGCTGTCGAACTTTAACGTTTCAGTTGCGGTTACGGATGAGTTTATGGAGGCTGCGGCTTCGGATGAGATGTATTGGTTGGTTAATCCGCGGAACGGTGAACGGGTTAAACGGCTTAAGGCGCGTGAAGTTTGGGGTTTGATGGCGCATTCGGCTTGGGCGAGTGGCGATCCGGGTGTTGTCTTTATTGATGAGATTAACCGTGGGAATCCGACTCCTGCTGTTGGGCGGATTGAGTCTACGAATCCGTGTGGTGAGCAGCCGCTTTTGCCTTACGAATCATGTAATTTGGGTTCGATTAACCTTTCGAAGATGGTGGAAGATGGCAAGGTGAATTGGAGTAAGCTGCGGGAGACTGTGCGGAACGCGGTGCATTTCTTGGATAACGTGGTGGACGCGAACGTTTATCCGTTGAAGGAGACTGCGGAGATTACGAGGGCTAACAGGAAAATCGGTTTGGGCGTGATGGGTTTCGCGGATATGCTGATTATGTTGTGTGTGCCGTATGATTCTGAGGCGGCGTTGCGTGTGGCTGAGCAAGTTATGGCTTTTATTCAGGAGGAAGCGCACAAGAAATCTCGCGAAATCGCTGAAGTGCGTGGTTCTTTCCCGAATTTTGAGCTGAGCGTTTGGAAGGACAGGTACAGCGCTTTTCGGAATGCAACGGTGACGACTATTGCGCCGACTGGGACCATAAGCATTATTGCTGGGTGTTCTTCGGGGATTGAGCCGTTGTTTGCGGTTTCGTTTATGCGGAACGTGTTGGGTGGCACACGGTTGTTTGAGACTAACGTGTTGTTTGAGGAGGTTGCGAAGAAAAGAGGGTTTTACAGTGCCGACTTGCTTGAGGAAGTGGCTAGGACTGGTTCGGTTCAGAAGATTGCGGGTGTGCCTGATGATATTAAGCGGTTGTTTGTGACGGCGCTGGATATTGCACCTGTTTGGCATGTGAAGATGCAAGCGGCTTTCCAGCGGTTTACGGATAATGCGGTTTCAAAGACGGTTAATTTGCCGTTTGAGGCGAAGGTGGAGGATGTAAGGGAGGTTTATGATTTGGCTTGGAAGTTGAAGTGTAAGGGCGTGACTGTTTTCAGGTACGGAAGCAAGCCAGAACAGGTGCTGTACATCGGTGAAGTCAAGACTAAGGATGGCCAGTTTGTTTCGGCGGAGTCTGAGTATGCTGGTGGTTGCCCAACGCAGAATTGTCCGTTTCCAGCTTGAGGAGGTGACTTGTGCGATGGGTTATGTTTACTTGTACACTGGAACTGGTGGAGGAAAAACTGCTAACGCTTTGGGGTTGGCGTTGCGTTCGGTGGGTCACGGCAAAAAGGTGGTGGTTATTCAGTTTTTGAAGTGGCGGGAAGACATCGGCGAATTCCTCATCAAGGACAGACTTGCGCCGTTTTACGAGATTTACCAGTTTGGGAGGGAAGCGTGGCTTGGCGAATCGGATAGGACTGAGGAGTTTGCGGGTGAAAAGTTTGAGGTGGAATGCGTTAAAGGCGTTGACAGGGAGCTTGCCAAGAAAGGGCTTGCTTTTGCGGCGAAGATTATGCGGGAGAAGAAGCCGAGTTTGCTTGTGTTGGACGAGATTGGTTTGGCGGCTGAATGGAAACTGGTTGAGGTCAAGGATGTGCTGGAGCTTTTGGCTAACGTTCCTGAGGAAACCACTGTTGTCTTGACTGGGCGTCTAGCGCCGAAAGAACTTGCCGACAGAGCTGACTTCGTGAACGTGGTTCAGCAGGTTAAGATGCTTGAAAACTTCAAGCCAACTGAAGGAATCCAGTACTAAAACCAAAAAAACTTCTAACGCGTGAAATTCTTCTATAGCCCCCTTATATATCCTAAAGTGCATAGGATTCGTCTGTGTTGTTTTTCTGTTAGACGGCAGAATTGTGCTTGTCAAGATTTCTTGGCAAAAGCCTTTTTATTGAGGAGTGCCTCATAGGATTTCAGCACGCCATGACAACTAAGCAGTTAAGCGTTTGCTTTTTTCCATTCGTTCATTAAGGAGTCGTAGAGTTTGTCGTCTTCTTTTATGGTTTCGTACCAGCCTAGGTTACGCGCGATTTTCTGTGCAATCAGGTGGTAGCACAGGTGGATTTTCTTGTCTAGCACGCGGAAGTAGAAGTCGTCGCACATGCAGAATTCAGCTTCAGGCATTATCAGGTAATCGCGTTCTCTTCCGACGACTATCCAGACGGTTCTGCCGCTTGGCTTGAAAACGTACTTTTTCACTCGGTTTTCGTCCAAGGTTCTGAGGGCTTTTGTGAAGCGTTGACCAAAAAGGTCGTAGAGTTCCGTCAAGTTCTTACCAGACAGTTTCCCGTCTGCTTTTGCTTTACGGCAAATAGCGTTTAACGTGTCGATTTCCGAGTTCTCAATCATGCGGACACAAGCTTTCCAACGAAAAACGGAAATGGAGATTAACTGCGGCGTTACTCTATGCCTATTGGTTCACCCTCAGGCTCCTTTGTTTCAGCTTTTGGGAACACAACTTCCAAGACGCCGTTCTTGTAGAACGACTTTGCCTCTTTCCCCTTCACTTTTGTTGGTAAGGCGACTTCCTTGTAGTATTTAGTTTGAGCCGTATTAACCGATATCGTCAGCGAGTCGTCTGTGCCGTGCAGTTTTATGTCTGTTTTCTCCACGCCAGGCAACTCCGCCACCACACGAACCTCTTTAGCTGTCTCAACAATGTCCACAAGCGGCTCCCGCTCGTTCTTCACCTCAGGACCTTTAAGGCTGTTTTTAATGTTGCCAAACTGGCGGATCTCAGGCTTACCGTCAGGACCTATCTTCATGCTGTAACCGTACACAAAAGGACCCATCTCCTTAACGGTTCTGCCGTCGGGAAGTTTGCGTTCTTTAACGTAGTCTTTGGGAACTTTTTCTGCAAAATTCTTGAATTCATCCTCCATCATCTTTTCCATTTCACGGAACATGCGGTCAACATCGCCGAAAAAGGGATCTCTATCCGATTTGCGCCGTCTTCTGAACCATTCAGGGTAACCATCATCGTCTGATGACATTCATTTTTCACCTAATAGCTTTGAGTTCTCCGCTTTCTATAAGTTTTATGCTAACTTCACAGTTAACGCCGAAAAACCGCTTGGCGCTGATGCAGAACTGCGAATCACCACAAGAAGGACAACGGTTTCAATTGACCACGCGACTGTGAGCTGAAATGTGTGAAAACATGCAGTTCTTATTCTAAAAGTAAATAAATAAGCTACCGATAACATAGGAAACCTAACTCAGGTGAATTTGAGTGAAGAGAGCTTTCGCGGTCATCGTGCTATTAGTTTTCGCAGTGGCTATGCTCCTGCCACTTTCTCTTAACACTCCCACGGTCCAAGCTCAAGGTAACTACACCATAGAAAGCGTTGACCACCAAATAGAAGTCATGTATTCTGGCCAATCAATCATCCGAGACACGATACACATAAGCGGACAGCTAACAGGAGATTTCCTAATCGGCTTCCCATACAAGTACGGCGCCGTCGTCATCAAAGGCGTAGCGTACGACGAGGACAACAATGTTTTTCCAGTAAGCTTCGGCGTGGAGGTAGCAGACCACCCTGGTTTTTACTTCGCAAAAGTTACTTTCCAAGAAGCCGCTCCTCAAGTTTTCACGGTAACCTTTGTTCTTTCAAACAGCCTTTTAAGCCAAGAGTCAGCTGGCAACGTGTACAGCCTCGATTTCCCCGCCTACCCCAGCTTGACACAAGAGGTTGCCACCTGTAACGTAGAAATCGTTCTTCCCGCCACACCCCCAATCATAAGAATCACTAAAGATGATGGAGAAGTAGAAGCAAACGCTTACTCCAAATCGAACCTCCCTCCGTTCACCTATTCTCCAGCATCTGTAACCTTTTCAATATCCGGCGGGCTAGTCCAAATAATCGATATAGACACGCTAACTCGACAAATCACAATAAGCCCCGCAGGCGAAATCATGGCTTCCGACAGCTACCACATCACAAACACCTCTCCCAGCAGCATCGGCGCTATTAAACTAGGGTTACCCTATGACGCCTCAAACATTGTCACAAGAGACGAATTCGGCAGAATCCTCACAACAAACACCCTATCCAGCAGCGGAAACACACGCTTCATCAACGTCACATTAACATCTTCCATGTCCCGCAACGCAGCCACCACTCTGACAGCCGAATACACCTTACCCAACCTCCCTTCAACAGAACCCTTCACATTAGACATAGCACTCTTCCCCGACTTCGACTACTACGTTGACACAGCAACAGTCCAGTTTATCCCTCCGGAAGGCGCAGATTTCCTCTCACCACAAATCTCAGACATCAGCTTCTCCACAAGTATAGACCGAAAAGCTTTCCAGGAAACCCTCTCAATAACCAAAGAAGGCGTCAGCAAAGTAGACTCCGAAGTTCTACCCGAAAACATCCAAATCTCCTACAACTACAGTCCTCTCTGGTTGTCCTTCCGACCCACCGTGTGGATGTGGACTATAGCCGTGATTGGCTGCGTCGTCGTAGCCGTCTGGAAGAGACCCAAAACCGCCGCTCCAGTGCGAATCGCCACAACAGAAGCCTCCATACGCCTCAGCCCCGAAGACGTCCGCGCTTTCACCCAAGCATACGACGACAAAAGCAGAATAGCCTCAGAACTGCAAGCTCTTGACGCCCGAGCCCAGAAAGGCAAGATTCCCAGACGCCGATACAAAGTGCAAAAGAGAAACTTGGAAACCCGCCTCGACAACATCTCCAAGAGCATAAATGACCTGAAAAAAATTTTCCGCAGCGCAGGCGGCAACTACGCAAACCTGGTGCGGCAACTTGACGTTGCAGAAGCCGAACTAGTCGATGTGGAAGCAAACACCCGAAACATTGAAGTCCGACACAGAAAAGGCGCACTACCATTAGACGCTTACAAAAAAGCAGAAGCAGACAATCAGCAACGAAAAGAAAAAGCTGAAGCAGCAATCAACGGAATCCTCTTGCGACTCCGTGAAGAAATCCGCTGATTAACCTAAACACTTTTATTTTACTTGGCGAGTTTGAATCAAACTTACCGAGGTAAAGAACATGGTAAAAATAGTAGTAGACAATAATAGATGCACCGGATGCGAAACCTGCGCAAACACTTGCCCAGTCGGCGTCTACGAAATGAAAGACGGCAAATCCGTCCCAGTAAACGTTGACGAGTGTCTTGTCTGCAGAGCATGCGAAGCACAATGCCCTGAAGGCGCAATTCAAGTAATCGAGTAAACTCAGCTTCGCACACACCGCCTCAAACGTGCGTTTCACCCAAAAACCACACGAGAGTTTCTTCATCTCTCCATCCAATTTTCTCCCTCCAACAAAACAAGCAAAAACCATGCCCGCCTCGTTTTCGGGCATACATTCACCATTAGAACCCACATATGCTGTTCCTTGCGTTTTACGAATCTTTTTGAAATTTTTCATCGGTTTCAGACAGGTTTTGCAGCGGCGTCAGTCCTGAAAACGTATCTGAGTCTGATATTATCTTATTTAGTGTAAGTTTTAGATGCGTTATCCGTAGTTTTATTACTAAAAACGAAAAATCTTAAATAATGCCGCTGCTAAATGTTACTGCTTAAAGAGGCATGTACAAAATGGTAACGTTTAATGGTTGCTACACCGCGCTCGTAACCCCCATGGCACCGGATCGCCAAGTGGACTATGAAGGGTTACGCAGGCTAGTTGAATTCCAAGTAAGAGAAGGCGCCCGCGGCATCCTCGCCGTCGGCACCACAGGCGAAAGCCCCACCTTAGACTGGGACGAACACAACAAAGTAATCGAGAAAGTTCATGAGTACACAGGAAGCAAACGTTTAACCATAGCTGGGACAGGAAGCAACAGCACCCAAGAAACTTTGGAAGGCACCGAACACGCCGCCCGAACAGGCGTGGAAGCCGTACTTCTAGTTGACCCATATTACAACGGACCAAGCTCGCTGGAGATACGCAGAGAATACGTGGAACCTGTCGCCAGCAGGTTCCCCGAAGTCCAAGTCATTCCCTACGTAATCCCAGGCAGAACAGGCACCCAGCTTTACCCGCAGGACCTAGCGGTTCTTCACCAGCAATACTCGAACGTGAGCTGCGTGAAAGAAGCCACAGGAGACCTCGACAACATGCGCCTAACCCGCAAACTCTGCGGCGACAACTTTGCAATTCTCTCAGGCGACGACGACAAAACCTTCGCTATGATGACCGCACCCGACATCGCCGCGGCAGGCGTCATATCAGTCGCCTCCAACGTTGCCCCACGCACCGTGCAACGCTTAACCGAAGCCTTGCGCGCTCACAGAACCGAAGAAGCCAACAGGCTCTACGCAGCCCTGAAACCGCTTTTCGACCTGGTAACCGTGAAAACCCAAGAAGAGACACCCTTTGGACCTGTAACTTGCAAAGCCCGTAACCCCCTCGCGTTCAAGACGCTTATGAACGTGCTAGGCATGCCTTCAGGTCCATGCAGGCAGCCGCTTGGAAAAATGACGCGCACAGGCTTCGAAATAGTGCTCGCTAACGCCCGAAAAGTGTACGAAACAAGCCCCGCGATACTTCAGCCGGTAGCGGAATTCTTCGATGTAGACCTCGATGAACGTTTAAACAACGAACGTTTCTGGCAGGGACTCACCTATGCTTAAGCTATGCGTAGCAGGCGCCGCAGGCAGAATGGGCAACGCCGTCATCAACGAAGCCTCAGCTAGAGGGCACCATGTAACAGGCGCAGTCGAAGCCGCAGGCAACCCCTGCATAGGAAAAACCCTGCGGGAACTAGGCGTCAGCCATTCCGACACGCCAATCGTGGGTCCCGACAGAATCAGCGAAGCAGTGCAAGACGCAGACGTTTACGTAACGTTCACCACGCCAGCCGCTGAAATGCAAAACGTTCCCGCCGTCGCAGCACTGGGCAAACGCATAGTCATAGGCACAACAGGATTCACTGAAGATCAAGACTGCCAGATACGCGAAGCAATGCAGGGCAAGGTTCCAGCCGTGTTCTCGCCAAACTTCAGCGTAGGCGTCAACATCCTCTTCAACCTATCCAGAACGTTGAAGGCTTTTCCGAAGGAATACACGTTCAGCATAAGCGAAATCCACCACACGGGCAAAAAGGATGCGCCCAGCGGAACCGCTAAAAAACTCGGACAGATAATCGCGGATGTGCGCGGATACAGTCGAATGGTGTACGGCAGAGAAGGCATGAGCCCGAGGCAGCCTGAAGAACTGGAGATCACGGCGTTGCGTGCGGGCGGGGTTCCAGGCATCCACGACATCATCGTTGCTGGACCACACGAAATGCTCAGGTTAGAACATGTTGCGTTCTCGCGGAGCGCCCTTGCTCAGGGCGCCGTGTACGCGGTGGAGTGGATAAGCCGCCAGACGCAGCCCAGAATTTTCAGCATGGAAGACGTGTTGGGTCTATCCTGATTCAGGTGAAAAAACTGTGAGTAACAGGGTAGTCATCAAGTTCGGAGGCGCCGACCTCGCCACAGGGGAAAAAGTGGCGCAGGCAGCCCAGATGGTTGCAGACGCGAACTACAAGGAAATTATAGTTGTCGTCTCGGCAATGGGCAAAACAACCGACAACTTACTCAACACAACCACGCAGATAGGTGACGTGAGCGACGCCGACTATGCGGAGCTGATCTCTATGGGTGAACGAGTTAGCGCTCGCTTCTTCTGCTCCGCCCTAAGAGCCCGAGGCGCAAGAGCCGAGCTTTTTGACCCTTGCAACGACAATTGGCCGTTGATAACTGACTCCAACTTCCGCAACGCGAGACCCGACATGGAGAAAACCGCTGAGTCCGCTAGAAAATTTATCGTTCCGTTGCTGGGCGACGCCATACCTGTGGTTTGCGGCTTCATAGGAAAAGGTCCGAACGGTAGAATCACAAGTCTCGGAAGAGGCGGAAGCGACACGACCGCTTTGGTTCTTGCCAAATGCTTAGACGCGGACGAGGTGATACTTGTCAAAGAAACAAGCGGCGTTCTCTCAGCCGACCCGAAAATAGTGTCTAAAGCTAGGTCGCTTAACAAGCTGGACATACATGAGATGTTTGACTTGGCGCAGGGCGGTGCGAAAATTGTGAAGCCTGAAGCGTTACGTTACAAGCAGAGAAACCAGATGCTCCGCGTGGTGGACTTCTCCTCAGGCAACCTCGCCGTTGGAGGCACCGAAATCACAGGCTCCTTAGACATTAACTCATCCGAAACTCACAGCCGAAACAATTTGATCGCCCTCAACGTGATCTGCGAGGTAAACGCGAAAAACATAAGTGAAGTCTTCTCGTCTCTCAGCCAAAAACCCATATATGGCGTCAGCTCGGGAAACCGTTCAATCACGGTGTTCACGTCAGACGGTAACATAGCTGACATCATACGCAAACTGCACAGCATACAAGGCTTCAAGGCAGTTAGCCACAGAGAAAACGTGGCGATGCTTCAGGTAAGTCACCCAACGTTCATAGAATCGCCTGGCGGAGTCGCGGCATTAAGCACGGCACTGAGCAGGCAAGGAATCAACATAATTGAGGTAACCACCAGCAAGGCGACCATTAACGTTTTTATCGAGGAAAACCAACTCAAAAGAGCAGAGGAAGCGATAAGCAATGTCGTCACAACGTAGAGTAGCCATACTAGCGGCAACGGGAGCCGTTGGACAGCGGTTCATTCAGCTGTTGCAGGGTCACCCGTGGTTCCAGATTGAAGTGTTAGCTGCCTCGGAAAGGTCGGCGGGTAAAAAGTACAAAGACGCCTGCAACTGGACCATGCAGTCCGATTTGCCTAGAGAAATCGCTGAAATGAAAGTGGTAAACTGTGACGTGGAGTCGGTGGAGAAGGCAGGCAACGTAGACTTCGTGTTCTCAGCTTTGCCAGGCGGCTTGGCTGGGCCAGTGGAATCCGAGTTCGCCGCGTTGTACCCCGTGTTCAGCAAGGCAAGCGCTCACCGCATGGACGCCGATGTCCCGCTCATGATACCCGAGGTGAATCCTGACCATGTGGCGCTTATTCCAATCCAGAGGAAGCTGCGAGGCTGGAAGGGCTTCATATCCACGGATCCCAACTGCAGCACCATTCAGTTAGCCATGACGCTGAAGCCGCTGATGAGGTTCGGGCTTAGTCAGGTTATGGTTTCAACCATGCAGGCGCTAAGCGGCGCAGGTTACCCAGGTGTCCCGTCACTGGACATCTTAGATAACGTGGTTCCGTTCATCTCTGGTGAAGAGGATAAAATGGAGTGTGAACCCCAGAAGATACTGGGCATATTCGACGGCAACGGCATATGCCCTGCAGGCTTCATGCTTAGCTCAAGCTGCCACAGAGTCAACGTCATAGACGGCCACTTAGAATCCGTTTTTGTGAAGCTTGACGACGAGCCAACGGTGGAAGAAATCGAGGAGGCTTTCAGCCAGTTTAGGGGCGAACCGCAAAAGCTGAAGTTGCCTTCTGCTCCAGAAAACCCAATAGTGGTAAGAAAAGAACTGAACAGACCGCAGCCTCGCTATGACAGGGACGAAGGTAAAGGCATGAGCGTCGTGGTCGGCAGAATCCGAAAAGACCCGATAATGACTGCCAAGTACCTGTGTTTGGGGCACAACACCATCCGCGGAGCCGCAGGAGCAGGCATACTCAGCGCGGAACTCATGGTAAAGAAAGGACTCGCCTAAACGGCAGCTTTACGGTTTCACAGAGGAATCAGTGATGACTGAAACATCTCAGAGGCTTCAAGAGCCCTTAGAGAACAGAGGCGGCGAGCTTTACTTCGATGGCGTTTCCGCCGCAGAGTTAGCTGAGGCTTTCGACACGCCGCTTTACGTGATAAGCGAGAATCGTATCAGAGACAACTACAGGCGCCTGCGCAGCGCGTTGACCCGTAATTATGAGAAGGTCAGGGTTTACTATGCGGCGAAGGCGAACTCTAACTTGTCGGTGCTGAAGATTTTGGAAACGGAAGGTGCCTGTTTGGACGCGGTCAGCCCTGGCGAAGTTTTCATGGCGTTAACCACGGGTTTTCCAGCGGAGCGCATCTTGTTCACTGGAACCAGCGTCAGAAACGACGAGCTAAAGTTCCTCGCCGACTCCAACATAACCGTTAACGTGGACTCCCTGTCCCAACTGGAAAGGTTGCTGAAAATCAAGGTGCCCGCGGTCGTGTCTGTCAGGGTTAACCCCGAGATAGGCGCAGGACACCACGACCACTGCATCACAGCAGGCAAAAACACCAAGTTCGGGCTATGGGAAAACAACGCCGTGAACGCGTACAAGCAAGCCAAGGAGGCAGGCGTGGAACGATTCGGCATACACATGCACGTAGGCTCAGGCGTCCTCAACGTTGAGCCGTTCGTTTTGGCACTTGACAAGCTGCTAAGTGTTGCTAAGAGGGTTCATGATGAAGTCGGCGTGAGCTTCGAGTTTGTGGATATGGGTGGCGGAATCGGCGTGCCCTATA
>Ga0307423_1001596_pt1 | contig 13479 bp, 15 predicted proteins | sample SalMarWE160310MG_FD_202154 | JGI IMG/M metagenome (GOLD analysis project Ga0307423, IMG submission 202154) | Salt marsh sediment microbial communities from the Plum Island Ecosystem LTER, Massachusetts, United States - WE1603-10 | ecosystem: Environmental > Aquatic > Marine > Intertidal zone >...
TCCTGAAGCACATTTGCCATCAATGTAATAATTGAGCTTTTTCCGCTTCCTCCTTTTCCGCAAACTAAAATTCTTAATCCTGATAAGGGTTTCATAATTGATACTCCCAATTATTTTGCATTCTCTGGCTCATTTCTGGTTTCCCCAGCATTCTTGAATCAGGTTTTTGAAATGTCTTTCTACAATCAAAGGTATTATTTCGCTGACACACTCCTTTTCAAATTCCTGGTATGCATGATATGCAATCAATTCTGCTTCCTTGCGGGAGTCTGCGGAGCAGATGTTGTCTTTAATACCACTGCAATACTTTTTTATTAACTCATTAACAAGTGGAGCACCTGCCATCACATTTTTTTCGTCAAGTGAAATTTCTTCTTTCATTTTTAACTTCTCCTCGAATGAGGCTTCCTCATACCGCTCAGGGAATATTTCAAACGGTTCTATTCTTGCCATCATATCTTGTCCATTTTGAATCTCTTATTGGGACTTTCCATTATCTTTTTTCTTTTTATCAAAAAGTTGATAATGATATGAACCTTCTCTCAGCATTTTAGCGCCACACTTAGGGCACTTTTCTTCCTCGCAGGCCACGCCTTGCTGATGGGATATTCTTTCTCCACATTTTGGACACACACAAGATCCATCGGGACCTAGTCCTTCATGCTTATGTCTATATTTGTGATCGTGCCTGTGTTTGTGCTTATTTTTATGGTGTTCCATTTTGATAGCTCCTTTCTAAGCTAATTCAAGGATTTCGTTTACATACTCTTTCTCTTCCAAAGCACCGTAAAAGCTTTTTCTATCGTTTACGACCGTCATGGGAGTACCACGGACATTATATTTCTCTGCCAATTCCATAAACTCATCTGCATGGATAATATCTACTTTAAAATCATCACTGGCGACAGCTAGTTTTATACCCAGTTTAGCTAATGGTAGAGAAAATGGGCAATTACGAGAGATGAAAATTTTTAATTGAATCGGCTTCTTGGAACGTACCAATTTCATGGCAACATCGGTTTTGAGTGTAACCTTTGCGCTGGAAACATAGATGATGTAATCGAGGAAATTGTTAATCTCGGTTCCCTGCGGATAACCGTAATAACGGATACCATAATCCTTTTCTCCGATAATAGCGAGGGTGGGCACGGCGAGAACTTGATATTCCCGATCCTTTTCTTGATTAATTGCGAAATTGTAAAAATCGAACTCAATCTTATGGGTTATGGAAGCGATATTTTCATATAGCCTTTTCGCTTCTTTGCAGTGGGCGCAGTCTGATTCCCGGGTGAAGAATATGAGTTTAACATCATTCTTTAAGGCGCAGAGTTTGGTTTCCACAGCCTCTAAATCCAAACCAAATGTTTCTAACATGATGTTCTCCCTTCTTTAAATCTTCCTGAAAATAGGAATTGTCTTTTTTCTGGTTGCATCTGCTACCGTTTTGATTTCTTTGAGCATCCCCTGTGATATGGGGACTTTCGTTTCCTCTGTTGAAAATGGGGCATTTTTCACTCTGGATATTCTCAAAAACAACCTCATGGGATTTTCCACTCTCGTAAACATCAAATTATCTGCTGCATTTTCCCATGTTGCAATCTCATCCCCTAAAACATTATTGGTGACCGAAAAGATATAGCTTCTGGTTTTATCGGTTTCTAAAATCCCTTTTATTTTCTTGATTATGCTGTTTTTGTAGGTTGGAGAAAAAAGAAGCAGGTTTAATGCCGATCCAAAAACCAATAGTTCTGTTTCGTTTACTACTAGACTGCTTGCCGCTTCAATGGATTCATCCCAAAGTTCCGGCTTGAGAAGATTGGTTTTGAAAGTATCATCGCTTATTCTCTCGGTGCCAGCAACCATGGAGTCGAATTGTACATAGGCTATTCTGCCTTTGTAGTCCTGCAAATCAATCCCATACAGGGTCAGCATTGCATTTTTTACGAATTCCATTGTCCGAAATTGGAGGGGAATACCAATAGCGCTTCCACCATTTTTTAACCAGGAGGCAACAAATGCTAATTCAACCAGTGGTTTTCCTGTTCCACCCTTTCCACTAATAATCGTTGAGGAGGGAATTGGAAGACCGCCTGGTAGCAACTTCCATAAGCTGTGATATTCTAATTTTAGCCTTTTCATTTTACTATCACTTTTTAACTTCATTTAAAAAAGAATTCAAAAAATAAGCCAAGATTTGAAAGAGGGATAAGTTATTGTGATAAAACAAATTGGAAAAAATGGATAAAGGGGAGGTATTGCAATTTTGCAATTGTTTGGAATTATTAGTAATAGAAACGCAATCCAATAATGGAAAAGATTTTGTTTATTGATTTGCGACGGAAAATCCAAGTCGTGTCATATGAATGTATCCGTTGATCTTTTTATTTCGAATGGTGCACCGTGTCCGGGAATGATCACATCTGCATGGGTTTTTATGAATTCCATATGTTTATAGATCATCTCTTGTTTCCATGATGATCCGGGCGGTTCCCAATTGTCAAAATATCTCTTATTTAGAAATGTATCACCAGCCCACGCATAGATGATGCCGGATATATTTGCGAAAATGACAGTGGAACCCCTGGTATGGCCCGGAATGAGATGGAGGTATAATCTCTCCCCAAGTAGTTGAAGGTCTGGGAGTCCATTGATATACTCTGGTTTCAAAATTCCATTCGAGCCCAGATCAAACAATACGTCACCGTCTAAAACCAGTTTTTTATCATTTTTAAAATAAAAGGCAAGCTTCTCTGCTGCCTGAAATACAAAAGCCGCCTTAGTAAATATCTCTTTATGACCTATATGGTCTGGGTGCAGGTGAGTAAAAATCACTGCATCAATATCCCCTGGGGTGAGACCCAATACTTTAAGGGCTTTGATATAATCATTAACTTCTGTCTTGGGATGTTCGATATCGATAACAACCTTGAAATCATCACAGATTATCAGAGACGATGAAGGTCTGTTTTCCTTTACTCCATCTGCTGGTGTTATTTCTATAACACCTTGTCGTATCAACCTAAATTCCAACTTTATCTCGCAAACAAAAAAAATAATTGGATTTTTGTCAAAGAGACTTTGTTTTTATTATTTGCAGTGCAATTCTAAGAACATAAATAAATATTATTTGTTAAAGCCCCAAAGACAATCCTATAAATCCGATAATAAGCCCAACGACTAAATTTATTAATTTAACATAAATAAAAGATCTTCCTGAATGTGCTAACATTGGCAGCATCCCATGTCCATCCTGAACAATAGAACTAGCCAAAAGAATACTTATTGGGATAGTTCCTTCAGCGAAAAGGGTTACAAAAATCAAATGGGGACCCGATTCCGGAATTAGGCCCACCAGACAGGCAATAAAAAGAACTATCCATTTACTTTCTCGAATCACACCTTCAAGATGAAGGTAATCTGTTAGTATATGCATTAAGAGAAGTGTTCCAAGAGTCCATAAGAAGATACGGGGAAGATGCTGACGTGCAACATGATTCCAGAGATGCTCCTCCAAAAAATGCTCAGGAACTATAGCAACAATAAAGAAAGAGAATGATAATACGATTAGAATTGTAATCCTGATCCAGTTCCAGGTTGTAGGACCAATTTGTCCGGAAATTATTGCAATTATGAAGATTATTAGGACAATCGATAGGATACCTCGAGTTGCTGACAATTCTCTCCATTGTTGTAAAATATTCCCATGAGAAAAACATTGACATTGATCTATATTATGAATTTGTAAGCCTGAGCAGCTTTCAGTTTGAGTTGTTTTATGTTGACCTGAGATAATATCTGTCATCGCGCCAGCAGCAATGCCTATTATGAAGAGTAAAAACATTATGGTTAAAGCTTGTTTCGGAATCATGGCTAACATAACAAATGCTTCGTCGCCACTGGTGGCAATCATTGCAGCTACAACTGCTCCTATCGTCAGTGCCCGGTGAGAATACATGGCTACCACCACAAAAGCACCCAAACAGCCTGGTATTGCCCCTAAGAATGAAGCAATTATGTACTGTCCCAACTTATGCTTGGCGAGCCTTTGCTGCCATGCTCCACTTGTCAACACATTAACATACTCAATCACCAGCATCATCACAAAAACAAAACCGGTGATCATAATAGAACTGTTGAGAACCTCAAACATTGTACTTCTAGTTTCAATTTACTTTTATATGTTAAATGTATCCTCAAGATTAATGCCAATTTCAGGATGTATAGAAATAAGGAACGGTAATAATTGAAAAGAAAAATATGCAACACTGCAATTGCAATTATGCAATGAATTGGAAGATGAACATAAACCACCTCCTTTCTTTGAGTTCTTGAAAACTGTTCATTTTAGTTACAAGAAGTTCTGATCGGTTTGTTGGCATGAATTGTGCTTTTTTTGATCATGAAAACTATGTAATTCAAAAAGCAAACATCGGAAAGGAGATTACAATGGATGATGAAAAAGATGATAGAGAAGAGATGACTACCGATACTCATAAGCCTGCTCGTCCATTGAAATATTTCAAAGATGTAAATGGAGTTGGTTGGCTTTGTGATAAGGATATCGATCCAAAAAAAGATTTAAAAGCACAAGGGTGTTGGCGGTGCGATGAGATGGCTTTCCCAACTGGTGGACGGTAGAATTTTTATTCGCATTTAATGGTATATTGTGGTAGATCATCTATCTTAAGATAGTTTACCGGAAATTTATCAAAGGACAAGAAATTTTGCGCAAAGGGAATATAAAGCAAGGTTTCCGATCAGCTAAAGCTGCAACAAAAGCGGGTAGGAACTTTGCTCAAAGAGGCCAACTCCAGAAGGCTTTATTCGCATTTACCACAGCCATCGTAATGGATTGCTACCAATGGGATGCGTATAGATTACGAGGAATTGCATATGCCAAAATGGGTCGATACAGATTGGCCATGAAGAATTTGGATATAGCTATTCAGCATATTCCCCTCTGCGCCGGCTGCTTTTTTGAACGCGGCACAGTAAAAATGCTTTCCGGCAAACTTGAAAGCGCTTTGGAAGATTTATCCCAATGTGTGAAGCTAGAGCCTGAATACGCACCTGCCTATTCATCTCGTGCTGCAATATTTACCCGGAAGGGTTTTTATCAGAGAGCACTAAAAGATATCAAAACTGCACTATCACTCCATCCCCAAAATATAAACTATCGGCATAATCGTGCTGTGATTTTTACTGCTTTAGGACGCTACAGGGAGGCAATAGAAGACTATGAACATGTTATAAAGTTAAACCCTAAAAGCGGAGGCTCATATAGCAATTTAGCATGGCTCCTTTCCACAGTAAAAGATCCTGCATACCGTGATTGCCGTAAGGCGGTCTTTTATGCCCGCAAAGCGTTGCAAATTGATAAAAATGAATCATGGATGGATACCCTCGCTGCTGCATATGCTGAGTGTGGAAACTTTGAAAAAGCAGTGAGTATAGAAAAAGAGGCTTATAAAAAGTCAAAACCGCCCAATGAAAATTTTCACCAGAGAATTGAGATTTATAAAATGGGAAAAACGTATGTTGAGTGGAGAGCGGAGAGAAACTTATCGGTTCAATAGTTCAATATTAATAAGAATCTATTCATTCCGGATTTTTTCGTCTGAGATCCCCAACTTAAAAGAAAGTAATTCGGCCTGATGATTTAAATAAAATTGTGTAGGATCATCGGGACCAACTAAAATTACAGGTGAAATAAAATCATCTGCGAATTCTTCGATTGGTTTCTTTGCAAAGAAAGCGCCTCGCTTTGTGTATCCTAAAATTAGCAATTGAAATTCTCTGATCATCAAGCATTTGTGTAGCTCCGTCCAGCTATCATCATAGCATACTCGAAAGCCAACATCGAGATATTCTCCAGCCCGATGGTCATAATACAATCTCAGATTTTTCTCCTCAGCAATAGCCATTTTTTCAAGTTTTAAGCGGTATAAATGCTGTGGTGCGGTATCTTGTGGGTCATAAGGGTCTTTTAGAAAATAGAAAACATTTAGTTTCACATTATTCAATCGAGATATTCGCAGAGCAAAATCAAAAGCCCAATCTCCTTGTTTAGAGTAATGAGCACAAAATCCCACCCCATCAAATGTGGGAATTGTCATGATTTCTCCATATTTTTATTAGTGATATCTTCTCACATTATTTATTCCTTAAGCTAAGTCAAGGATCTGATTTATGTATTTTTCCTCTTCCAGTGCACCATAGAAGCTTTCTTCGTCGTTGACAACCGTCATGGGTGTGCCACGCACATTATACTTCTCTGCTAATTCTAGGAATTCATTGGTCTGAATAATATTGGTGTGAATTGCATCGCTAGAAATCGCCAATTTTATTGCAAGCCTCGCTACCGGCAAAGAAAAAAGACAATTCCGAGAGATGAAGATTTTTAATTGGGTTGGCTTTGTAAACTGGTCCAATTTCATTGCTGCCTCCAGCTTAAGCGTGCTTTCCCCTTTGGAGATGTAAATGATGTCATCGATAAAATCATTTAACTCATTTCCGTGTGGATAACCATAATACCTAATACCATAGTCCTTTTTGCCAATTATTGCCAGGGCCGGTACATCAAAGACATGATATTCCTTTTCCTTTTCTTCATCTATTGCAAAATTATAGGAATCGAACCTAATCTTGTGGTTGATGGCAGCAAGGCGTTTAAGTAATCTGCCCGTCTCGTTGCAATATGGACAGTATGTTTCACGAGTAAATAACACAATTCTCACATCAGTCATCAATGCCTTAAACTTATTCTCTACAACCTCCTTATCTAAACCAAATGCATCTAACATGGTACTCTCCTTATTTATAGTTAACTAACATGACTTACCCAATATATATTCAAAAAGTAAGCCAAATTTGAAAGGAAGGATAGTTAATGGTGTTCCAGGAACCGATCCTCATTCATATAAGCTTCTTTCGATATATAGAAGGAGTAAAATAATCCAGTACTCTTTGGTTGTAATTAAACATCAGTTTTGTTTCTGAACTTGAGATAACTTCTTAAGCTGCTCATTTGATAATGGTTTTCCAAAACCGGCATAGTGCATTACTGGGGCTGAGGGATTTTCTATAGGTATCCATTTCTCGTTTTGGCGGTCTTTAGCAATAAATTTCCATTCTATACCATCAACTACGGGAATGACTCCGTGAACCTGTTTCATCTCGCCATTTTCATCCCAGGTTAAATTCAATCGACCTTTTTGAACCTCTTTTACATTTTCCGTTGCATGGCATGCTTCGCATTTTCTTCCTTCCTTCATAACAGAATGACTGAATTGGGGAGCAAACATCAGAAATGTTTTATTATCTTTTACCACAAATGTTTGCATATTAGCCGATGTCACTTTCCCATCATAATTCATCAGAAAAAGCCAACTGGAAACGGGGATCGCCACACGCTTTCCTTCTTTGAATAGTGTCTCAAAGTGGCAGTTGATACAGCTAACCACATGCCGTACATGACATGCTTTACAATCAACCTTTCCCCCATGAACGGTGTGTGGGATACTCTCACTCACGGGAGCATGGCATTTTTCACATTTAGTATCCATTGCAGCTTGCTGTTTCATAGAGTCGTATACGACCCCATCCCCATGCATCTCTCTAGCGGAGTGACAATCCATACACTGCATTCCCTGGGCAAGGTGGACATCTTTCTGACCTTTTGATTTATCAATTTTCATAATAGAAGCTTCCCGTGCATGACAGGCTAAGCATATATCTTGATTTGACGCTGCATCGGCTGAGTAAGATAATTGCCCCTCTACCTCAACTTTATGGCAGTCATCGCAAGAAGACACATGACAATTCCCACAGCCAAGAGTGGAATAAGGAATTCCGGTCAGCGTTTCCAACCCACCTTGGGCTTTATCATACCAATAAGCCATACCCTTTGCAGTGTAATGTAAGCTGCTATAGAAAAACGAATCGTTATGATTTATTTCTTGCGCGAAAACCTTAAAATACCCGGATACGGTCATAGAGATGAAAATAAAAATTATGATAGAAGAAATTTTCATCATAATATCTCCTACTAAATATTTTGTTTCACTTCATTTGATTTATGAAAACTGACATACCTGAGGCTGTTCCTATTCCTGCAATGCCATTTTCTATTGTCCTTACGATTTCCAACTTATTAATAACCTAATGTTTTATATGGTTTAATATCTAATAGAGGAGTGCCATTAATCATATCCAAGTCGCGAATATAGATTTTAGAACCTTCTATACGGTTGAGTCTGACTACGGATATTCCAATTGAGTTTGGGCGTATTGCAGCTCTGGTAGAAAATATGCCCCTTTGTATGCCTTCACCCAAATTGGTTATTTGCAAACTATGCCCTTTTGACAAGTGTAGATCATAAACTAGTGTTATCAAGGAGTACATGTCAATATGGACAAGTCCCTCCACATATTCAGGGAACAATTCTATATACCCTTCAATATCACGCCCTCCTTCCGGTTGTTGAGGAGTTTTTGATAATTCTTTAAAGGGCGAGTGGATAATACCGATTGGCTTATATGCTATTTTGCGATGTCTTTTGCTTCTCAAATTATCAGACCGCATATTTAAAGCAAAACTTGATTTATTGGATAGACTACTCATCTTTTACTCCTCCTTATTCAATTTAAGGATTTTGTATTCTTATCTGTTCGGATTTAAGGGGGAATAATACTCCTTTGTTAAATTCGGCAAGGATGTCCTTAACAGTTCCATTGGTTCTGCAATTGACTTTTACTCCGGCAGTTTTAAAAACCCGGGAAGTATTTGGATCACACTCGCCTGTGAAAACAGCATTCACACCTAAGTTTATGAGATGTTGTGCTAATAGGATACCAGATGTATGTAATTGCTGTGCAAGGGGATTTGCTAATATTTCATATCCCATTGAATTATCTAAATCGATGATGACATAAAACTTTGCCTTTTCAAAGCGTCGGTCAATTGAGGAATCCAAATCCCTTTCTCTCGCTGAAATAGCAATCCTCATTTTGGCTCATCAGTTTTTTATTCCTTACAAATAAATCAAAAATGAGGCCAAAAATTAAATCATTGATAATAGTATGTAATTAATAAACTTGAAATTGATTGCTATTGTTTGGAAAGATTTCACAATTGCAACTGAAGTACAATCCTATTGCGCAGTTGCAATCTAAGGCGGAATAATCAGGGGATTAATTTATGAGGGAAGGAAAGAAGCAGTGGAGTTTTCTTTGTTATTTAAATCAAATTGATACGATCTAAAATAGTTTGTATTTCTTCATCTTTCGCCAAAGGGTTGCCTTATTAATTTTGAGCGACTCGGCAGTTTTTCCTCTATGGCCATTAAATTTTTTCAGCAAATTTTGAATGAGGATCTTTTCAGCATTTTCCAAAGGGTTCTCTAACTTGTCTACATCATCAAAAACATCTCTCTCCTTTCCCCTAGTATACCATAAACGCTCAGGCAAGCACTCTGTTTGAATTATCTTGTTATGACACAAAACAAATGCATGCTCAAGCACATTTTCCAAGGAGCGGATATTTCCTGGCCAATGGTAATTTTGCAGCAATTTGAAAGCAGCCGCGGATATGCCCTTGATAGGCTTGTTAAATTTTTTGCGGAATTTATCCAGAAAATGTTCAATTAAAAGAGGAAAATCCTCCATACGTTCTCGTAAGGGAGGGAGGTGGATATTGATAACATTCAGTCGATAATATAGATCTTCTCGAAACCTGCCTGATTTAACCTCTTCTTGTAAATCTTTGTTTGTTGCTGTAATAATACGCACATCCATGTCAATGGATTTTGTCCCTCCAACGCGTTCAAACTGGCGAGTTTCCAACACTCGCAACAATTTAACTTGAACTGTTTGGGAAAGATCTCCTATCTCATCTAAAAATAGAGTACCATTCTGTGCAAGTTCAAACCGTCCTAATTTTGTTCGTACCGCTCCTGTAAATGATCCCTTTTCGTGTCCAAAAAGCTCACTTTCCAATAATGTTTCCGCAAATGCACTACAATTAATCGCCATAAATGGGCCTGATTTTCTTTCACTATTTAAATGAATAGCCCTTGCTACTAATTCCTTACCAGTCCCACTCTCACCGGTGATTAACACGGTACTATTTGTGTTTGACACACTTTCCAATAAAACATAGATTTTCTGCATTGCTTTGCTGTTGCCAATAATGTTCTCGAAATGATATCGTTCTTCTAAGTGTGTTGTCAGATTCTTTATTTCGCTAATATCCTGAAAGGTTTCTACCGCCCCAACTTGTTTACCATCGGACTTAAATAATGGTGCCGTATTAACCCTGACAGGAACTTGTTTCCCTTGTTTGGTCACAATAATTAGCTCATTATTTATTGTTGTTTCCTGAGATGACATTGTACAATCCATATGGCAATTTTTACGACATTTATTACAATGAAAAATTTCCCAACATTTCTTACCAATCGCCTCGCCGCTAGAATAACCGGTTATTCTTTCAGCTGATGCATTAAATGATGTAATCACCCAATCCTTATCAATTGTAAATGTTCCTTCCAACCTACTATTGAAGATTGATTCCAGTTTGTTCTTTTCGTCCATTATTTCTATTGTTTTTTGACGCAAAGATTCCACAAGGGAGGTCATTTCCTTTGTGTCTCGAAAAATTAACACCGCGCCAACAATCCCTTTTCCGGGTGGTTTAAGAGGAGTTATGGAAGCCAGAACGTTCATTGTTTGCTCATTCTTTTTGGAGAAATTCAGAGGCAGGTTGGAATATGAATCTCCGCTCTTTAGGGCATTCAAAATGTATTGCCCATCTGATTCTATGGCGGGGATGAGCTTCTTGAAATCATTAAGAATTATTTCATCTTCCGAGAAACCGGTTATACGTTGTGCAGAATTATTAAAGGCAATGATATGATGTTCATTGTTAATAACCACAATACCATCAGCGGCAATAATATCTTTTTCAGAAATAGATGATGTTTCCACCATTAAATTTTCCTTTTGTTCATGATAATTTAAGGAATTCTTAGTATCAGATTAAGGCGATTTCTATAAAAATATTTTAGGACTGTATATGATTAAATTTTCCACCTTTGTATCATATGGCTTTGACAATACTATACTGTAAAATATAGGTGGATTGGGAATATAAACTGAGAGAAGGCTTCAATTCATATTCCCACAGAAAAAATAAGTTTCTTTTCTAGTAACAAAGCATTAAAGCAATAATTTTACTTTATCAAATTACCTTTTATTCTTTTAGTAATTTTGATAATCTCAATCTTTAATTAAGTAACAAATATTTTTTGAATTATAACCCTTTGAACCTAACCAGAACTTCTTTTACCACATCTCTATGTACTATAAAGTCCATCATCTTCAATTTTATATAATCCTCATGATAAAAATAATAGCCAGAGTTCCTTCCATTTCTTGAACCGCTGCCGGAATCCTTTATGAGATACCAATCCTTCCCATCTTTCTCCAGATATCCAACCAGATGAATTCCGTGGTCATCGGTTGTAGATTTGTTGCTGAAACGGAATTGTCGGGCATATTCATCAATATAGTCAGGGGGAATATCAAAGGTTGGAACCATGGCGACATCCCTTTGTGGATAATAGCCAGCCTCGGAAACATCTCCGCCAATACAAATGGTGTATCCGTTGCGGATAGCCTGTTTCACTATCGTCATAAAATCATCCAATGGGATATTGGAATATTCTTCACTATGCCACCAATTGTCGGGGACTTCATATTCAACCTTTTGATAATATGGCTTCTCCATCAGAGACATGAAATCAGTGTAGTCATCCATATTCAATTTCAGTACTTTTGTTAGATATTCTTTTGGAGTCATTCTTTTGCCGTCTACCTCGATTATCTCCGGCGGTACACCCATGTAATGATTCATGATGGATTTGATCGTCGCTACTGCATACTCCGCATTCCAATCATTCCTTTCCTCAACCGATTTGAGAAAATCTTTCATTTCAGAATACATCTTGCTGTGATCGTGAAATTTCTGTCCTTCCTGCAGACCGGTGTAATCCTTTTCGGGAACGATGCCATGCATTTGCCACATGCGCTGAACTGCATTGGCTTCCGAACCTTCTCCGAATTCCGAATCGCCGCGTTCTTTTACGAATCGGCGGGCTTTTTCCACATATTCCCAATAAACAGTATACATTTCAGAGAGTTTAACTTTCTGTTTCGTCTGCCGGTAAATCTCGGATTCAAAGAAAGAAGTTGTTGAGAAACTCCAGCAGGTTCCAGTCCCTCCCTGCGAGACCGGCTGATTGTGCCAGAGTTGTGTAAATTGGGTTATGGTGTCCGGCAAATCGATGCCCGAAAAGTTCATTTTGAAAACCAATTTAGGTTCTTTTTTCTTTTCGTTGAACTTTTTGGTCTCCTCCTTAATCTGCTCATAGAATTCATTCTTATATTCCTGAATAGACCCTTTATCCCGCCGTTCTTCCTGAGCAAAAATCAATTGTCCAATCAGCAAGGAAATTAAAAGCGTCCCCAAAATCATATATTGTTTCATTATAAATTCCTCTTTTTGAAAAATGATTATAAGTTCCCAAAGTTGATTAAAGTGAGGATATTTTTTCCAATGCCTGATCCAAATCATCCTGGAGATCGTTGAAATCCTCGCAACCCACTGATAATCTCACCAGTTCATCGAGAATACCGGCTTCTTCCCGCTCATTTTTTGGAACAGATGCATGAGTCATGGATGCAGGATGTTCGATTAAGGATTCCACACCGCCAAGTGAAACAGCCAGCGTAAACAAGTGCACATTATTCATCACCGTTATGCCGCCTTCAATTCCATTCCTAACACCAAAGCACAACATGGCGCCAAAGCCATCCATCTGCTTTTTAGCAATTTCATATTGGGGGTGGTCTGGTAATCCTGGGTAATTCACCCAGGTAATTTTAGGGTGCCGGGAAAGGTGTTCAGCCAATCGAGCTGCGTTTTCCTGGCACTTTTCGACCCGCAGGGGAAGCGTCCTTACGCCGCGTAAAACCAGCCAGGCTTGATGGGGATCCATGGTTCCACCAAATAAGTTGAGCACCGGTCGAATTTTTTTAAACAATTTCTCATTCTTGGTAATGATCATTCCACCCACCACATCACTATGACCGTTGATGAATTTCGTCAGGCTGTGTATTACAATATCCGCTCCAAATTCGAAAGGTCTTTGCAAATAGGGGCTGGCAAACGTATTGTCCACAGCAAGTAGAATATCACGCTGATGAGCAACTTCGGCAGCTTTTTGGATGTCAGTTATCCCCATTGTTGGATTTGACGGTGTCTCGATGAAAATGAGGCGGGTATTTGGTTTGATTGCTTCCTTAATATTTTCCGGATTTGAACTATCCACAAAGGTCACCTCGACGCCATAGCGAGTATATTCTTTCTCTAAAACCATTCGGGTGGGACCATAAACACATGCAGTGCTAATTACATGA
>Ga0307423_1001597_pt1 | contig 13474 bp, 10 predicted proteins | sample SalMarWE160310MG_FD_202154 | JGI IMG/M metagenome (GOLD analysis project Ga0307423, IMG submission 202154) | Salt marsh sediment microbial communities from the Plum Island Ecosystem LTER, Massachusetts, United States - WE1603-10 | ecosystem: Environmental > Aquatic > Marine > Intertidal zone >...
GGCCGGAACAAAGCGCATGGCCGCCGAATTCATGCAATACCGAAGCCCCGTCGGCTCCGGGCCGTCGTCGAACACGTGGCCCAGATGCGAGTCCGCATGCTTGCTGCGCACCTCCGTGCGCACCGAGAAGAGGCTCAAATCCTTGCGCTCCACAATGTTCTCGGGCGCAAGCGGCTTGGTGAAGCTCGGCCAGCCCGTGCCGGAATCATACTTGTCCGTTGAGCTGAAAAGCGGCTCCCCGGACACGATGTCCACGTAGATGCCGGGCTTCTTGTTGTCCGTATATTCGTTGTTGAAAGGCGGCTCCGTGCCTTCCTCCTGGGTCACCTTGTACTGCAAGGGCGTCAGTTGCTTCTTCAAGGCCGCGTCGTCAGGCTTCACATACGTTTTTCCCCCAACCTTCCCGGCGTCCTTGCCCCAGGTCTCCTTCAGATACGGCGCCCGGCCGGACAAGGTCTTGTAAGAATTGTAGCTTCCCGGATTCTTCAGATGATAATCCTGATGGTACTTCTCCGCCGGATAAAAGGTCGTGAAGGGAACAATCGGCACAACCACCGGGTCCGGGAACTTGCCCGAAGCGTCCAGGGCCTTTTTTGAAGTCTCAGCCGCCGCCTTCTGGGCGTCGTCATGGTAGAATATGGCGGGTCTGTACTGCTTGCCCCGGTCCGCAAACTGCCCATCCCCGTCCGTGGGGTTGATCTGGCGCCAATAGATGTTCAACAGCTCGTCATAACTTATTTTTTGCGGGTCAAAGGTCACCTGCACCGACTCGTAATGCCCTGTGCTACCCGCGGAAACCTGTTCATACGTCGGGTTGGTCTCCTTGCCGCCCGCATAGCCGGAAATGGCGGAAACAACTCCAGGAACGTCGTCAAAGGCCGCCTCAACGCACCAAAAGCATCCTCCGGCGAATGTTGCTTTTTGCAATTCTTCCGTATTCGCATTCATGCTCGCATCCCCTCTATCCGGCCCCGCATGCGCCGCCAGGGCGACAAGCAGGAAAATTGTCAGCGCTGCAAGCGCCATAAAGAACATTCTCATATCCATCTCCTTACCTCGCATCGCCTCCTAGGCGACATGCCAAGAACAGCATCGAGCGCATGAGACTCAAGTAACCATTCCCGGTCGCTTGTCAAAAACCGCTTCCGGTTGTCCTCGCCCGCGCCGCGTGGTATCAAACCCCACCAAAGATTTCACAGGTCAAGGCGCCGCAGCCTCGCCAAGGGAGATTCGACCGTGGAAACGCATTATGAGCAGCTCATCATAGTCCTGATCCTGTGCGCGCACTCCGTGGGCATATTATCCGCCCTGCGGGCGCTCTACACCACCCGCTCATCCCAGGGCGCCATAGCCTGGATCATGTCCATGATCACCTTCCCCTACATAGCCGTGCCCCTCTACTGGGTTTTCGGCCGCAACCGGTTCTACGGCTACGTCAAGGCCCGCCGGGCGGGCGACGAGGAAATCCATGAGTTGGCCGCGTCCCTGGAACAATACCGCCCGGACTTCGCCTGCGCCCTGGAGGAGAAGCATGTCCCCTTCGAGGTGCTGGAAAACCTGGCCAAGCTGCCCTTCACCACCAACAACGACGCCACGCTGCTCATCAACGGAACAGCCACCTTCGACGCCATTTTCGAGGCCATGGAAAAAGCCGAGGACTACATCCTCGTGCAGTTTTTCATCATCCGCGACGACATCATCGGCCGCGAGCTGAAAACCCGCCTCGTCCAGAAGGCCGGGCAGGGCGTCAGGGTCTATCTGCTGTATGACGAGATCGGCTGCCACAACCTGCCCCAAGCCTATGAGGACGAGCTGCGCCAGGCGGGCGTGGAGGTCCGCTCCTTCGACACCACCAAGGGCTGGCGCAACCGGCTGCAGATCAATTTCCGCAATCACCGCAAGATCGTTGTGGCGGACGGCAAGGTGGCTTTTCTTGGCGGCCACAACGTCGGGGACGAGTACATGGGCCGCTCCAAGCGTTTCGGCATGTGGCGCGACACGCACGCCCGTTTCGAGGGACCGTCCGTCACGCTCATCCAGCTTTCTTTTGTCGAGGACTGGTACTGGTCCACGCGCACCCTGCCCGAGCTAGACTGGAAGGTGCGCCCCGCGCCGAACGGGAACATGAAGTTTTTGACCCTGCCCACCGGCCCGGCGGACACGTTGGAATCGTGCAATCTGCTTTTCGTCACGGCCATCAACGCGGCGAAAAAACGCCTGTGGATCGTCAGCCCCTATTTCGTGCCCGGCGAGGAGGTGCTTACGGCCTTGCAGTTGGCGGCGCTGCGCGGAGTGGACGTGCGGGTGATGCTGCCCATGAAGCCGGACCACAAGCTGGTTTATCTGGCCTCATTTTCATATCTGGCGGAGTTACAGATTTTAGGCGTGAAGTTTTTCCGGTTCCAGCCGGGTTTTCTGCATCAGAAGGTGATGCTCGTTGACGACGCCATGGCCAGCGTGGGCACGGCCAATTGCGACAACCGCTCCTTCAGGCTCAACTTCGAAATCACCATGGTGGGCCTGGACGCGCGCTTCATCGCAGACGTTGAAACCATGCTCGAGCGCGATTTCACCCAATGCGTCGAAGCGACCGCCGAAGACTACGACAACCGCTGGTTCGGCTTCAAAACCGGCGTCAAGCTGGCGAGATTACTTTCGCCTATTTTGTAATTTACTACATCCTAAAAGTAATATATCTAATAAAAAAATTTAATAGGTGACTTGCATGCGAGAAATCGAAGACATTCTCAGAAAGATATCGGTCAGTGCAGACGGAAGAGAATTAAACGAAGCAACCACTCGTCATCGAATTATTGATACAATATTACATGACATCTTGGCTTGGCCAAAATCAAAAATTACGTGCGAGGACAATAATTCTGCGGGAAGATCTGACTACGTGTTGAAAAATGAATTAAATGAGATTATCCTCATAATAGAAGCAAAAAAAGAAGGCATATATTTTAATTTGCCACATATTTTTAAAACGAAACCGCAAATTACAACGATCAAAAAGATATCATCAGATAACAATATCAGTGAAGCATTAACCCAAGCTCGCAACTATTGCTTGGCTCAAGGCAGTAGATTTGGAGCCATCACAAACGGACATGAGTGGATAGTATTCATCAGCTTTGAAGATGGGAAAAAATGGGAAAATTTAACATGTTACATCATACCACATATAACAGATTTTTCTAAGCACTACACTGAAATACACAGTTTCATGTCATACACTGCTATTTGTAGAGAAAACAGCTTAAGTATGCACCTCTCACAAAGACGACATTCTATATTACCAAAATTTTCACCAAGCCTTGCAATAAAATGCCTTGATTTTGAAATTAAGAAAAATAGACTAGCAAGCAAACTAAAACCGATTGTGCTTCGTTTCTTTGACAACATTTCTCCGCAAGAACGAATTTTTATGGAGAAATGCTATGTTATCCCAAAACAATACAGCAGAAATTTCTCAGGATTTAGCGACATAATATTAGACAGAATCAATCCATTTTTCGAAGAATACAACGTTAAAAATTTTTATGCTGACGAAGACGGCGGCAAGTTTGGCAAAGAAGTCGAACATAAAGTAACCAAAAAATACAGAGGAGATGTAGTGGTCATTTTTGGAGGCAAAGGTGCAGGTAAATCTACCTTTATAAAAAAGTTTTTCTACCATTCTCCTCCAAGTTTCATACGCAATAACGCAATTATCATATTCATTGACCTACTTCCTTGCCCAGAGGAAAAGAAACTCATATCTTCAACAATATGGAAAGATGTTGTATTTCAACTTGACATGGACAATCTACTTTCTGGAGACAGAACTGGATTAATCGCATTATTTAATGACAAATTTATAATTGCACAAAACCAGACACTTAAAGGATTAGACCCGAAATCGCAAGTCTACAATGAAAAACTTAACTCCGCAATACAGCGATGGAAGAATGACAAAAAATATGTTTCCAAAAAACTATCAGAGCATTGGAAAATCAAAAACAAAGAAATTATTGTTATAATTGACAATACAGATCAATTTACAGAAAAATTTCAAGACTTTTGCTTTACCATTTCTCAAGAAATTTCAAATGAAATTGGATGCACAACTATCATTCCTATGCGAGAAGAAAGGTTCTATTCATCTAAAATACGTGGACTACTTGATGCATACCATAACAACGGCTTCCATTTAACCTCTCCATCAACTCAAGATGTTTTTAAAAAGCGTGTCCGCTACGTATTGAATACATTAATAGACCACCCAAACACCTTGAAATTACGAGAATCTAAAACAAAAGATGATTTGGTTAAATTTTTCCGCATACTCAACAAAGCGTTCAACGAAACAAATTCACAGTTGAATAGATTTATGACCGCCAGCTCTCATGGAAATATACGCTTTGCACTAGATATATTTCGTGATTATATTTTATCTGGATACCTTAATGTTGACGAAATGCTTTCTATAAATAATCTTTGGACCATTCAAAATCACCAAGTAATCAAACCAATGATGACACCTAATCGTTTTTATTACAATGAAACGATTAGTCATATTCCAAACATTTTTCAATTAAGGCATAGCGAGAACTCGTCACATTTCACAGCGCTTAGAATTCTCAACAAACTTTATGGGGTGTTTACTCCTAGATCTCCTGGATTTGTAAGCGAGCCTCTACTTCGGAAAGAATTTATCGATATTTTTGATATGCAAAATGACTACGAGCAGAATATGAATGTTTTACTTAGGTATGGAATTATCGAAGCCAACAACCGTTTCGACTATTACTGTAATGAAGTTGACTCTGTAAAGCTAACTACATACGGAGTTTACTTTTTTACTGAATTAGCTAAAAATTTTGTTTATCTTGACATTGTATGCTCTGATTGTCGTGTATACTCTGAAACTTTGTCTAACACCATTTCAGCTGCATGTAATGATGAACTTGAATTATTCATAAAAAAGAACCCCATGGAAAGAATTAATATGCGTATTGGCAAGGTTGAATCATTCATTGAATATTTAATAGAGGAGGAAAATAGAGAGTTTCTTCAATACAATCTTCATTCAGATTACTACAAGATTGCTAATTCAATCTGTTCGTCATTCTCAGAACAAAAAGATGTAATACTAAAAAGCGCAAGAAAGAATGCTGAAAAACACAATTGGAATTAGACTTCGAACCTAATTATAGCTGTAAAACTTTCGTCCTACACGCCAGGCGTCTCCTTACCCCATCTCCGCCTCCCTTTTCGCCTCAAGCTCGTTCCAGCGCTCCTCGGCCGTGTACATGATCTTGGACAGCTCCTTGTGGCCGTCCTGTTCGGCCGCCTTGGCGATGCAGGCCCAGATTTCGTGTTTTTTCAGCGAACTGACCGTATGGCAGCCGAGCTTCTCCGTATCGAGCGAGTCCAGATACGGCTCGATCAAATCCACAAGCTCGTCCTCGGACTGAACATTCTTGATTTTCTCCAACATGATCGGACTCCTTTTCACGGACGCTTTCTCCCAGGCGGGATGGAAGCGTTTCCACCCATTATAATTCCTGGGAGCGGAAAAGCCTTAACGGCACGCTCCTGCGGCGTTCGCCGCAGGCCCCGCCACGCGTGGCCGTCCTCATAACTTCGAGCAACAAAATATCAACCATTTTAAGCTCTTAATAATATATGGAGGCTTCAGCGGGTTGTCAATCCCGTTGCAACCGGCAAAACGCCCGCCCCCTCCCGAGCTACCAAATCAGTATAATACTCCGCGCAGGCGTCTCCACACCCAAGCCCCATCCGTTCCCCGAGCCTGAACAATCCCGCAATCGCCGCCTTGGCCTCCTCTTCGCTCCCGCAGAGCCGCTCGATTTCCACAAACGCCCCCCAAAGCCCCTCTACCCGCGCCAGGGTCACGACATGCGAAGCGCCCTCGAAGGGAACGGCCAGAGTGCGGCAACGCTTGGCCAGGCGGACGCGCTCCACAAAGCCAAGCCCTGAAAGGACCTGCCGCAGCGCTTCGGCGTCCCCGGCCGAAACCTCGATCTCCGGCTTCGAGCGCGTGACCGCGTCAAAGGGCGCATCCTTGAAGGTCAAGGCGACCCGCCCCTCCCCGCTTTTCTCGTCATGAATCTCGCGCACCCGAAGCTCCCGTCCGACCCGGCAAAACGCCCCGTCCGGCGCATCGAAATACGCGTCCGCATAGCGCTCCCCCGCGCCGCCAAAGGCGCCCAGGCTCGCAAGGGCCTCGGCGACCTCGGCCGCGCGCCTCTCCTCGATCCGGTATTTCACCTCGGCCTCGAACATGTCCCGCCCCCGTATTTCCCCAAGTTTGGCATGTCCGGGTTATGGCATGCAAGTTGCTTTTTTCGCTCCCGGAATCTTTGCAACAACTCAGAGAAGGAGATACTGCCATGGCCCAGAAAAAACCCGCTTCCAAGTCTTCAAGCGGCGGCGTCGTCCTCAACAAGGAACTCTTCAAGAGCAGGAAGTTCATTCTTTCGACGCTCGCCGTCGCCCTTCTTGTTTCACTTTATACGAAAATCATACAGGTCCACGCCGTGGACAGCGGTTTTCAGGTGACCTACCACAGCGACCGCACGGACAGAGCTCTGGACGCCCTGGGCGAGATAAAGGTGACCACGCAGGAACAGGTGGTGAAAGTGGCCGACTAGGGTCGCCGCAAGACAAGCAATTCCCCTGCGCCGCCCCCGGCCTTTCCCCTCTGGGAATCGCCGGGGGATGCCCGAAGAAATCATCGAACAAGACGCGCCGCGAGGGCCTCTTCGACCACGCCCCGACGCCGCGCACCCCCCAGTCCGTCGGCCTTCTTCTCCTCTCGACAAGTCTCATGCAGCGCAAAACGATCTTTCTTGCGGACACGCGGCGCCTTCGCGCCTCACAAGACCACATGCGGAGACGTCAACTCCCCTGCGCCATCTCCCGGAATTATTACTTGGAGCGGAAAAGGCTGAACAGTCCGCTCCAGCGGCATTCGCACATATTCACGCAGGCGACGATTTCGTGTTTCTCCACGGGCGCTATTCCAGGACGCCGCTGCATCCTTGCGGGCCAATCCATCGGCCATCCTTCATTTCTCAATCCACCGAGCCAACATAACCTGCTAATATTTCATAAAATGTTCATTACTTTCTTTTGAATTCATAATAAATCCGTTTTCCGTTGACAAAACTTTCAATCTCTGGTGTACAATTTAAGAAAAAAGGAGGGCATCATGAAAGCAGGGAACTATTTGTCCTATGTGCTGGGGATTATTGCTCTTTTCTTTGTACTTATTTTTGCTTCAGTAGCACAGGCGCAGGTTGTCGGAGGAGCGTATACAGGCTTCGCCGTCTCCTCTTTACCTTTCGGAGGATTTACCGTAACGCCGTTATCAGCCACCTATGACGGCGCTGGAACCTACACAGATACCAACGGTGCAACAACATACTTTGAAAATTACATCAATGGGACCATGGCCTACGCAACCGGCTGGCTCGGCCAGACCAGCGACAACGGCGACCTGATCATCAACTACTCCTCCACCTCCACCACCAACCCCTTCGCCGACATCAACGTCCTGGGCCGCCAGTAACGGACCTTTCCCCTCGTCGTAAAACGATCCCGCCTGCATTGCAGGCGGGATCGTTTTTTCCATTCGACGCAGCGCCTTGCGAGTTCAAGAAAAAGCGGGCCTCGCGGAAATGACGCGAACCGCCGCTACAGCGCGCTGGGCTACGCGCCTGCGTTGGGTTTGGCCCGCCGTTTTTGGACAGCTTGAAGCAAGACCTTGGCGTAGTCGTATTCCGGGTTGATTTCCAAGGATTTTTCGAGACATTCGACTCCCTTGGGCACATCACCGGCTTTGAGAAAAATCCTCCCGATATTGTAGGCGGCCACGTAGTTCTTCTCGTACAGTCCCGGATTCAAATCCAGCGCCTTGTTGATGGAGCGAATACAGCTGTCCATTTCGCCTAAGCCGTCATAAGCCAGGGCCATATTGTAATGGATGGCGTCGCTGACGGGGTTGATGGACAAGGCCTGTTGATAGACGCCGAGCGCTTCCTGGGGCTTGCCCTGCTTACGCAACTCAATCGCCAGATTGTTGAAAAGATGCATGTCCGCGCTGTCAACGTTCTCGCCGAAAATGTCGAGCGCCTTGCGATAATAGCTGCTTGCCAGCGGATCATTTTTCGAGGACAGGATGTCGCCGATCTGGGTGGCCATGGAACTGACATCGGCCAACGCCTTCTTGTTGGAAAACTTCATGGCCGACTCGAAGCTTTCATAGGCGTCGCGTCCATGGCCGAGCTCGAGATGCAGACTGGCGATCTCGATTTTGCGCTCAAGATTGAGCGGCGAGATCACGTCCATCTTTTCCAGGTACGAAACGACCTTTTCAAAATCACCGCGCTCCTTGAAATAGTCGATCAGCTTTTTAATGGGATCAAGGTTCAGATTATCGATATAATTGGATTGTTCGTAGGCGGCGACCATCTCATCTTCCTGCTCCAGCCCCCGGTAGGCGTCGCCCATGAGCATGCAGGCCACGGCGCTCTGCGCGTTACCCTCGAAAATTTTCCGGCAGATCGACAGGACATTGTTGTAGGCCTTGTCCTCCAGAAAATCCTCTGCCGCCTTGATGAGCCTTTCCATCGCCCCTTGCGGTTTGATGACCGAGGCCGTCTTGGGGATGAGCTGGTTGATCACGACCGGCTTGACGATCCAGTTGTCGGCGATGCCTTCCTCGCGCAAAAGCGCCAGGTATTTCAGCTCGGATTCCGTAGTAAGGAGGATGATACGGGCGTTTTTCACCTTCCAGGCGATGTACTTTATCACATCGTCGATCCGTTTCGGGCCAAAGGCCGGCTGTATGAAGACGAGCAGGCTCTTCTTCTTCACGCTCATTTCCTTGACCGTTCGTAGGACATGATCCGCGTTCGTGACCACGGTCATGCAGTTCGAGGGCAAGCCGAGTTCGGAAACAAGCGTGCGGCGCAGAGTGTTGCTGAAAATCCTGTCATCGCTGGCCACGACGAAATGCCCGAAATCTTTCATGATAAAATCTGAAACAACGGACTGGACCGACATCCGCTGCAGCGCCGGCTTCACAATAGGCATAGCCCTACCCGCCGTTGAGGTTGCAGAGCGAGAGCGTCACAAAAGATAAACCGGCGAGAACCTTGCGTGAGACGCCAGTCCTCGAAAAAGAACCGGGAACAGACGTCGAGTGAGAATGGCGCCGGGATTTTCTCATCTTTATAAAAATACCCCGGCGCAGGGAGAGTGTCAATCAACCGCGCCTTTAACTTAGGCGAACAAGGCGTAGGCCGTGGCCCCGACCATGAGCATGGCCATGCCAGCGGTCACGGCCGTGAGCGCCCCCCGCGACCCGAGCGCCCGCAATATCGAAGCCCCGGCCAGACACCACAAGCTGTGAAAGCCCAGCATGCATACGAAATACGTTCCGGCGAAAATGGCCGTCTGAAGGGGCATGTCGCCGCCCGGTTGCAGAAACTGCCCGGCCGAGGCCACCAGCATGCCCCAGCTTTTCGGGCTTAAGGGGTGCAGCAAAAGCCCCTCTCCGAAGGTGAACTTCCGGCTGATCTCCGGCGGAGAAGCCTGCAAACGCAGCACCTTGCCCGCCAGATAAAGAATGTACAGGCTCCCCGCGATCTTCAGAACCATTCCGGCCGCGGGCGAGGCGTTGACGGCCTCGCCCAGACCAAAGCCGATCAGGGCGGTCAGGGTCGCGAAACCCAGGGCAACGCCGCACAAAAAGGGCATGGCGCCGCGAAACCCCGAGCTTTGTCCGATGGCCATCAGCGAAAGATTTCCCGGCCCGGGCGTGCCGGTCATGGCGACGACGAAAATGAGAAACGCCCCGTAATTCTGAAACATATTCCCCCTCCATATGCAATGAACCTCCCCGTCCCCCCATGGAAACGGCTTTCATGATTCTCCATCTAGGCTTGACATTGTGTGGCGTCAATTTTTATATTGTATGCATGACAATATGGAAACCAGCCCTACAAGAGGCCGCCGCCCCCCTGTACCGCAGGCTGGCCGACGCCATCGAGCGAGACGTTTTCTCCGGGGTTCTGCCGCCCGGTCGGCGCCTGCCCACCCACCGCGATCTGGCCGACGCCCTGGGGCTGAACGTCAGCACCGTGACCAGGGGGTACGCCGAGGCTGAAAAGCGCGGCCTGGTCTCGGGCGCTGTGGGCCGGGGCACCTTCGTGTCCGCCGACGCCGCCGCCTCCGTGTCCATGGTCTCCCTGGAGCCGCGCGCGCCGGGGCTGATCGAAATGGGCCTGATCGAGCCGTTATACAGCCTGGACCCGGACATTTCCCAGGGCCTCAAGCGTCTGGCCAGACGGCGCAACCTGGACGCCTTCCTGCGCTACGCCGACCCCAGGGGCCTGCCGGAGCATCGCAAGACAGGCGCGGACTGGGCCGGGCGCTACGGCATGAAGGTCTCTCCCGAGGAGGTCCTCGTCTGCTGCGGCGCCCAGCACGCCCTGGCCTGCTCCTTGGCCTCGCTCTTTCGTCCCGGAGACCGCATCGCCGCCGACCGTCTGTCCTATCCCGGCCTCAAAACCCTGGCGGCCATGCTCGGCCTGCGTCTGGCGCCGGTGGACGCCGACGCGGAAGGCATGACGCCGCGCGCCCTGGATGCGGCCTGCGGCGGCGCCGGGATCAAGGGCGTCTACGTCAACCCCGGCATGCACAACCCCACAACGGCCTGCATGTCCGAGACGCGCCGGGGCGGGATCGCCCGCATAGCGAAAAAACGCGACCTGATCGTGATTGAGGACGACGCCTACGACCTGACCCTTCCGGGCGAGGCGCCGCCCCTGGCCTCCCTGGCCCCGGAACGCTCGGTTCTTGTGGCGGGCGTGTCCAAGGCCCTGGCCGCCGGACTGCGCGTGGGATTTTTGGCCGCTCCGGCGAAATTCCAGCATGCCCTGGCCCAGGCCGTACTGAACACGGTCTGGATGGCGCCGCCGCTGACGGTGGAGCTTCTCTGCCAGTGGATCGAGGACGGAACGGCGGACAGGACCCTGGCCGCCAAACGCGCGGAGGCCGCCCGGCGCTATGCCTTGGCCGAGACCATGCTGTCGGGGCATGCCTATTCGGGCCGTCCAGCCGGGTTTTTCCTGTGGCTCGCCCTGCCCGCGCCCTGGCGTGGCGGCGGGTTCGAGGCCAGATTGCGGGAACACGGGGTGAACGTTTTCGGCGCGGAGAAATTCGCCGTGGGCGAGGCGCCCGCTCCGGCCGCCGCCCGCGTCTCCCTGACCGGTCCGGCCGACATGGAGGAATTAAAGCGCGGCCTCGGCCTCATGGCCGACCTGCTGGCCGGTCGTCTCCCTACCCCGGTTCCCATGCTTTGAAGCGGGGTCCCGGCCGAAAAAGATGTGCGCAAGCCCCTTGACGAGACACAGGGAGCGGGGACATATTTCGGCCTTCTTCTCAGGGCGGGGTGAAATTCCCCACCGGCGGTATCCCGGCGCGAAACGCGCCGGGGAGCCCGCGAGCGCCTTCCCCGTCGTGGGGAAGGGTCAGCAGATCCGGTGAGACGCCGGAGCCGACGGTAACAGTCCGGATGGAAGAGAAGAGACAGGAGGCTTCCCGCCGCAGGCGCCTTCACAGCGCCGCCACGCTTCCGTTTTGCGGAGCGTCTGTCTTTTTCTGCGCCCTGATTCAGGCAACCAGCAAATGAGGAACATTGCCATGAATCAGACCCTTCTCTCACGTTTCGGCGATCCGCGCGAACGGGTCGAACGCGCTCTGGAGGCTCTCGGCCAAGGCCGGGGCGTTCTGGTCGCGGACGACGAAAACCGGGAAAACGAGGCCGACCTCATCTTCCCGTCGGCAACCCTGACCGAGGAGCAGATGGCCCTGCTCATCCGCGAGTGCAGCGGCATCGTCTGCCTGTGCATGACGGATGAAAAAATCCGCGCTCTCGACCTGCCCATGATGGTGGAAAATAATCAAAGCCCCTACGGCACGGCCTTCACCATTTCCATTGAAGCGGCCCGGGGCGTGACCACTGGCGTCTCAGCCGCCGACCGGTTGACCACCGTCAAAGCGGCCTCGGCTGAAAACGCGGCCCCCTGCGACCTGCGCAGCCCCGGCCATGTCTTTCCCCTGCGGGCCAAATCCGGCGGCGTGCTTTCGCGCCGGGGACACACCGAAGCCACGGTTGATCTCGCGCGTCTGGCCGGGCATCCAGCCTGCGGCGTTCTGTGCGAATTGAGCAACCCCGACGGGACCATGGCCCGGCTCCCCGAGGCGGCGGCGTTCGCTGAACGCCACGGCCTGACCGTTTTGACTGTGGAAGATCTGGTCGGCTACCGTGAGGCAACCGGGAGCTGAATCCTCTCTCGCAAGGCTCCGCGCCCGTCAGGACGCGGGGCCTTGTCCGCGGCCACTCTTGCCGAACCGTCGCAATTCCGGCATGAAACAGCGCAGCGCCAGCCTGTGGAATGCGGAAATGCCTATGAAAGCGATCCTCGACGTCATACTCCTACGCGACAAACGCAAGCCCCGGCTCACGGCCCTTGAAATCTGGAAATACGTGGGACCAGGATTTCTGGTGACCGTGGGCTTCATCGATCCCGGCAACTGGGCCGCCAACTTGGCCGCAGGGTCGCAATTCGGCTATTCGCTCCTGTGGATGGTCAGCCTGTCCACCCTGATGCTCATTGTTCTCCAGCACAACGCCGCCCACCTGGGCATCGCCACCGGCCTGTGCCTGTCCGAGGCGGCCACGCGCCATCTGCCTCGTCCTGTCTCGGTCTTCGTCTTGTCCACAGCAGTCGCCGCCTCCATCTCAACCGCCCTGGCCGAACTCTTGGGCGGCGCCATCGCCCTGCGCATGCTTTTCGGCATGCCCCTATGGCTCGGAACGCTTCTGACCGCCGCCTTCGTTTTCTGGATGCTCTTCACCAACTCCTACCGCAAGATCGAGCGCTGGATCATCGGCTTCGTCTCGCTCATCGGCCTGTCTTTCCTCTACGAGCTGTCCATCGTGCATATCGAGTGGGGAAGCGCCGTCACCGGCTGGATCGTCCCCGACTTTCCGGTTGGTTCCATGGCCATCATCATGAGCGTGCTCGGGGCGGTGGTCATGCCCCACAACCTTTTCCTGCATTCGGAGATCATCCAGAGCCGCCAATGGAACCTGGATTCGCCATCGATCATCCACAGGCAGCTCAAGTACGAGTTCCTGGATACGCTTTTTTCCATGATCGTGGGCTTCGCCGTGAACAGCGCCATGATTCTCCTGGCGGCCGCGGTCTTTTTCCACCAGGGCATCCCGGTGGACGCTCTGGAACAGGCCCAGCAACTGCTCGCCCCGCTGGTCGGCGGCTCAGCCTCCCTGATTTTCGCCATCAGTCTCCTTATGGCGGGCCTCGCCTCAAGCGTCACGGCGGGCCTCGCCGGAGGAAGCATCTTCGCGGGAATCTTCGCCGAGCCCTACGAC
>Ga0307423_1001598_pt1 | contig 13472 bp, 15 predicted proteins | sample SalMarWE160310MG_FD_202154 | JGI IMG/M metagenome (GOLD analysis project Ga0307423, IMG submission 202154) | Salt marsh sediment microbial communities from the Plum Island Ecosystem LTER, Massachusetts, United States - WE1603-10 | ecosystem: Environmental > Aquatic > Marine > Intertidal zone >...
CCCACCTTCGGGCGGTTCTTCTCACGAGCCTGATCCCGCTCGGGAATCGGTTGCTCGCCCACTGCCACGTTGGGCAACGCAATCAAGACCGAAGATGACCTAACTCCTTTTGATCCTCTTGGCGACGAGGATCGCTCTTTGGCGGTGGCAGGGATGGGAGCTCACATCGAAGAAGTCTGCGATCCCATTGAACTCCTTCCCTACCAGCTCCGGAATTGATAGGCGCGCAGCAGCCAGGTCGGACGCACGAAGCCGGCCAAGGGCCAGCGGCGCGCCAACGCGTGGTCGACCTCCCCGTGGAAGGCCAGGAAACGCCCTTCGGTCCACATGGCGGGAAGGCCGTGGCCCTTGCCGTTCAGGTAATCGAAGCTCCGGCCTACGCTCCAGGGCTCCCGGTGGCGTGGATGGGGATCGAGGTAAGACTCGCTGCTCATCGCCATTCTCCTGTTGCAGTCCGCACCGCGGCGGCAGGTCGAGGAGTCCTGAGATCCGATCCTCGCAGAACCACGCCCACTTATCGAGGGCTTCTACAACCGAACCCGAATGCACCCGACGCTCGGCTACCACTCCCCGGAGGAGTATGAGAGACTACGCGCTACCACTCAATCCTGTCTCCACTTGATCGGGGAAACATCCGATGCCAAGGACTCCGCGAAAGCCCGAAGAGATCGAAGAGGAAAAGCAGAGAATCCTCGACGAGGCCCTGAATATCATCGCGGAGAGTGGCTACTCGGGGCTTACCATGAGGGGGCTCGGGCAGCGCCTGGGAATGGCGGCGAAGACGATCTACAACTACTTCCAGAACAAGGACGAAGTCAGATCTATGAAAGATGGCCGGATTATCCCAAGAATTTCTACGTGGACAGGACGTACAGTCATGTCCTGGAGCGGCATGGACTGCACTTGAAAGCCCTGGGAAAGCTGTTCGAGGCGGGGATATTCACGCGCCCAGCCCGATCGATAGCCATGGGGCGCGAGAACCCTTCTCTCGCAGATGGGTGCTCTCAGGATTTGGGCTCGATGCGGACCTCGAACAGCACGCTACCGAGCCCGCCGGCTTCGAAGCCCGGGTCGATGCAGGCGACACCACCCAGAGGAGCAGTGATGTCGCGGCCCTGCGCGCACCGGTCCATGTAGACCGCGTTGGCCCGTTCGAGCGGTGCGATCGCCCCCACGCAAAGTGGACAGTCGGTGGCCTCCTTGTCGATGGCAGCTCCATCGATCACGATCTTCTGGCCGACCTTCAATCCAGCCGCGCAGTACCTGGATTTCACGACCTCGGCGACGATTCGGTACTTGGCCATGTTCTCGATGGAGCTCTTGAACTCCCGCTCCTGCTCGGGCGTGACCTTCTCGATGTCCTCGTCCGACATTCCCAGCACGTTCTTGGCAATGGCGAGCATCACCGGATCCTTCATGTCACTCCTCCTCTCGCTCGAAGTCAGCTCTTCCGGGGCTGGTTCTCTCAGCCGGTGCCGCCCCACGCACAGACCCGCCTCACCGCCGCCGCAGCGCTGGACATCGCCGCCTCCATGCTGGTCCCGCACAGGGCACTGCTGGAGAAGGAGACGCCCTGGAGCCCCTCTGCCTTCTTCCGGAATTCCGCGATGCGGCGGTAGGATCCAGGGGGGTAGAGGGCATTCACGAACGCGTGCCGGAACACCATGGCTTCCTCGATCCATCCCGAGAAGCCGGGGATCATCCACTCGATGTCGTCCGTCGCCTTCTCGAGGATTTCCTCGTCGGACTGCTCCATCAGCGCCAGCGTGGTCGGGTAGACCGCCCACCCGGTCAACGCGGCCTTTCCGCTCGGGCACATCTCCGGGCACTTGGCGTGTGAGTCGAGCGCGAACTTGAAGGTCCTCTCTCCAGCCGGATCGTTGAGGTAGCACCAGACGTCCTTGCGCAGTGGCCGATCCAGAAAGAAGACCGGCATCGCTGCGGGGGTGTAGAGGATCGAGTCGAAGAAGGTACGCTGGTCCTCGAGCGGCTCGGGCAGCAGGGCAGCGGCCGCAGGGGGAGTGACGGCCACGATCACGTGGCCGGCCTTGCGGACCGATCCGTCTCCCTCCATCTGCACCCCCACGACCCGGTCCCTCTCCATCACCAGTCGACGTACGGGGGCCCCGTACTCGACGGGGAGACGCTCCGCCAAGGCCTCCGCCAGCCAAGTGACCCCGCGCGTCAGCTCGAAGTAGCTTTCGAAGATCGTGTTGCGGAAGAGACGGATGAAGTGATAGAGGCTGGTCCACTCGGGCTCCGCCGAAGTCATGCCGAAGGCGAGCGGGGTCACCAGGTAATCCCGCAGGCGGCGTTCCGAAGGAGAGGCGCAGATGCGCAGAACCTCGACGTCGTCGGTGTCGGGGGGCTCGCTGGGAATCTGGTATGCCTCGGTCCTGTTCCCGAGGAGCACCTGGCGGAGCACGAACCGGTAGAGCTGCAGGTTGCCGCGCAACCCCAGCAGCTTCACGTACGGACTCTTGGGATCGTACAGGTGCTTGGAACCGTCACTCAGGGTGTACTCGGTGCGGCCGGCGATGCGACGCCGGCCGCTGCCGAGCCCCACGGCCTCGATCAGCTGGAGGGCATTCCGAAAGTCCGTGTGGTAGAACTGAGCTCCCACATCGACGCGATCTCCGCGGCGCTCCAGCGTCACCATCCGGCCCCCCGGCCGGTCGGATGCCTCGAGGATCTCCACCTGGTAGCCTCTCCGACCCAGCCAGTAGCCGGCCGCCAGCCCGCCGATGCCGGCTCCGACGATGATGATCTTCCGGTTCTCCATACGGTGCCTCACTCCGCCGTCGAAACCCACGCCCAGATCAGCCAGAGAAGCGGTCACAGACCCCCTTCGTGCGGGAGCGACCGGATGTCCCGGCGGAAGGAGGGAAATCGGTCGCAACCGTCCTTGGTCACCACGACCATGTCCTCGTTGCCGTAGACCTCCGGGACGAACGATCCCCCCGCTCCTTTCAGGCTCACGCCCGACCAGTCGACCACCCAGACCTCGATCGCCAGGACCATCCCCTCCTCGAAGGTGTCCTCTTCCTCCTCGGCGATCATGGGCGGCTCCTGGGTGTTCAGGCCGGCCCCGTGTCCCGCCATCTCGATGGTCGACCCCATCCCCTCCTCTTGGAGTGCTTCCTCGATCACCGCCAGCAGGTGCTTCGCCTTGACGCCGGGCTTGATCGCCGCGATCGCCGCGGCCTGCGCGCGGTCGACGCCCTCGTCCTTCTTGCGAGCTTCGTCGGGAAGGGGACCGATCTGGAAGCACCGGCAGCAGCTCCCGTAGTAGCCCTTGTAGGTGGGCAGGGGCTCGAAGACGATGCGGTCTCCGACGGAGAGCGTGACCTCGTCGTAGAAGGAGGGGGTGTCCGGCATCGGGATCGGGCGAGAGGAGGCCGTCGCGATCGGCGGCATGCAATCCTCGGTCCTCTCGAGGATGGCGTTTCGGAGCATTCGCCCCACCTCGCGCTCGCTCATGCCCAGCCGGAAGTTGGACACGACCTCCCCGTAGGCCCCAACCACGGCCCGGGTGGCCGTCTTGAGCGCTTCCACCTCGCTCGCCGACTTGATGGCGCGGCACTTCCAGATCAGATCGCAGGCGTCCACCAGCGTGGCGTCGGCCAGCTCCTCCCGGAACCGATCCATGTCACTGAGCGGACGGAGCGAGGCCATCCCGCCCAGGTATCCGCTCTCCAGCCCGATCCTGCCGCGGCCGTAGCCGAGCTCCTTTGCCACGTCCGCGATGTCCACCGGAATCTGCCGGATGTTCTTGGTGACGTGGGGCTTGGGCTGGATCCGGATGTCGTCGAGGTAGGTGTAGGCGTGCGCGACTCCGGCGAAGAAGTCGGGAACCGCGATCACGGGATCCTTGTCGAGTGGAAGGAGGTAGACCGCCGGCGAGATGGAGAGCGAGCTGAAGTGCAGGGAGTGAAAGCCGGAGAAGTAGCGGATGTTGGCAGTGTCCCAGAGGACGAGAAGGTCCAGCTTCTGCTGCTCCATGAGCTTGCGCACCCGGCCCAGGCGGTCGTCGTATTCGCTCCGTGGGAAATCCGCATAAATGGGTGTATCCCAGATCCGCTTCTCTTGTTTCTGTAGCATGGCTCCTCCTCTAGTGATTTGGTGATCGCGCTCCAACCGCTGGCTCTGTGCGGGTGAGCGCGCAGACCACGACTTCGAGACGGCGGCGCAGATCCTCGGTCGAGGTGTCGGGGCGGGTGAGCCGCTCGAGCTCGAAGCCGCGCATCAGGTCGATGACCGTGCGGGCCGCGTCGACGGGCCGATCTGCGCCGAGACGCTCGAGCGGCCCGGCGAGCCGTGCCTCGAGCCCCCGCTCGTAGGCGTTGAAGTCCCTGGCGAGAATCGGGTCGCGGGCGGCATAGAGGATGAGCTCGTACTCGGCGAGAACCAGGGCCGGGGTGGCGAACTCGCGTCGCGCCAGCTCCGTGAGGGCCTCCGCGACGTCCGCCTCCCTCTCGATCGGCTTCTCCCGCTCGAGCGACGAGAGCGCGATGGTCACCTCCGCGAGGTAGTGCCGAAAGGCTTCGCGGAGGAGCTCCTCTCGCGAGGCGAAGTAGTAGGTGGTGGAGCCGAGGGCCACGTCCGCTTCCGCCGCTACCCGCCGGTGCGTGAGGCCATCCACCCCGGCGGAGGCGATGACGCGCAAGGCGGCGTCGAGGATGGCGCGGCGACGGCGCTCGGCCTGCGGGAGGGTGGGCGGGGCAGGCTCCAGAAGGCCACGGGTCATCACATGGACAAAAGTACGCCTTGGCCGTTCATATGTCCATATCAAGAGGAGCTCTTCCCGCACCCGGGCGGGCCACACGGGCCGTGGCGACCGCAGTAGCGAGCTGGTGAGAAAGGCAGGCTTAGCCGGGGGGCCTCGAGGCCGGGCCAGCTCGAGCGCCTCTTTCGAGAAGTCTGTCCCAGAGTCTGAAGTGCACCTTGTAGCCGTTGCTCGCCAGGTAGGTGAGAAGTGCGGAGGGCACTCCGAGGAGGCGCCTGTTGATCAGCATGTTGGTGGTGAGCTCCGTCTTCTCCTCCGCCATCAGGGCCGCAATCATCTTCCCCGCGAGCTGGCCGAAGCAAAATCCCTGGCCGTTGTATCCGCCGCTGTAATAGATGTTCCCGTGCCTTCCCGCGCGCCCGACCGAAGGCAGGAAGTCCAGGGTGATGCCGAGCCGACCCCCCCACCGGTGGCTCACCCGGACTCCCTCGAGGAATGGGAACTTCTTCACCAGAAGTCTCTGGTGACTCTCGTAGGCCCTGGGCCAGTGACTGTAGTCGCGTTCGATGTGATAGAAGTACAAGGCATCGCACTCGGTGAATATCAGACGGTTGTCTGCCGTCGGCCGGACCGCCCAGTACATGTTCTGGGCATTGAAGGTATTCTCCCGTCCCGGCAGCTGGAGCTCATCCATTTGCCGCGGGCTGAGCGGCTCCGTGGCAATGTTGTAGACGTAGAAGGGCAAGACCCGGTAATGGAAGAGCTTCAGGGGATTGGGGTACGCCTGGGTGGCGAGCACCATGGCCCCGGCTCGTACCGTCCCGCCCGGCGTGTGGAGGGAGATCTTCGGTCCCGGCTCGATGTGTGTGCAGGGAGAATGCTCATAGACCGCGACACCGAGTGAGTCGACGACCGCTCGCATGCCTCGAAGGAACTTGACGGGGTCGGCGATGCCCTCGATCGGGTACCGGACGGCGGCCTGCACATCCACCGATCCGAAACGGTTGCGCGCCTCCGCCCCGTCGAGCCAGGTCACCACTCCCCCGATTTCCCGAGCGGCCTCGACTTCCTCCTCGAGCAGCCTCTTCTGCCTTTCGGTCTCGGCGATGATCATTCGCCCGGTCTTCTCGAAGTCGCAGGCGACCTGGTGCTCTTCGATCAGCCCTTCGACGATGGCAGAGGACTGGGAGATGAGTCGTTGCAGCTGGATCGACTTCTCGAGACCGTGCTTCCGTTTCAGGTTCCGGTAGTTGTGCCCGAGCGTTCCGCTGACCCCGCCGGAGTTGCGTCCGGAGGAGCCGAACCCGACGTATTGGCTCTCCAGCACGATGACCTTCTTGTCGGGGAAGCGTCGCTTGATGAAATAGGCGGCCCCCAGGCCGGTGAACCCGGCGCCCAGGATGGCGACGTCCGCCTCGTGTTCTCCCCAGAGCGCGGGGCCCGGCAGATAGGCGGTGTCGAGCCAGAGATTGTCTCGAGCGGTGCGCACCTATCCCTCGAGAATACTGGATGAACCGCTCCGGATTCTCCGGAAACTCCGTTTCGTGAGTCCGGCCACCATGGAGGGAGTTACTTGGCTTCCATGGTACAGCGCCTCGAACTCGGCCGGGGGAATGTTGGCAATGTTCGCGAAGATCGTGAAAAGCCTGAGAATTCCAGCTGGATGGCCGCAAGGAGCCGCACCAATCCGCAGTAGCGTGCCCGCTTGGACACGCAGTGGGCACGCAGCTCCGGTAGGTCTTGTGCAAACTCAGGGAAGGAAAGCGCCGCGGGGGTGACCCTGCTCACGGGCGGGTCCGCATTCCTGGCCGAGGCGGACTAGAATGGTGACGATGCGCGCCCGGGCTAAGGCTCTGGTCGCAACCTGGCTTGCGGCCGCCTTCCTCGCCGCCCCCGCGGCGGGCGCTCCCCGAGACCGCGCCGAGCAGCTGTCGCGCCTCCGCGCGGCGGCCGAGGTGCAGAGGCGCCACGCGCCGGTCCTGATGGCCACGCGCGGCGTCGTCGCCAGCGGGACGGCACTTGGCGCCGACGGCGAGCCGGAGATCCGGGTGTTCACGGCCACGCCGGGGGTCCGCGGCCTCCCCGCCGAGCTCGAGGGGGTGCGCGTTCGCGCGCGCGTCTCGGGCCGCTTCTACGCCCGGCTGGGCCCCACCTGCGACGTGGACGGCGATGGCGTGTGCGACACCTTCGAGCGCTGGCCGCGCCCCGTCCCGATCGGAGTCTCGATCGGGCACCCGGCCATCACCGCGGGCACCATCGCCGCGCGCGTGACCGACGGCGCCCAGGTCTTCGCCCTCTCGAACAACCACGTCCTCGCGAATTCGAACGGGGCCCTGATCGGCGACGCCGCCCTGCAGCCCGGCCCCTTCGACGGAGGCTCCGAGGCGCTCGGCGACGAGCTCGGAACGCTCCACGACTTCGAGCCCATCGCCTTCTGCCAGGTCATCTTCTTCCCGATCGTCTCGTGTCCCGTGGTGAACACCTTCGACGCGGCCCTCGCGGCAACGACGCCTGCCGACCTCGGCTTCGCCACGCCGGCCGGCGAGATCGGCTCAGCGCCCGGCTACGGCGTGCCCAACCCCCAGATCCACCCGGCCTACGGCGACCCCGCCGTGATCGGCGACGAGACGCTCGCCGACCTCCTCCAGACGAACGTCCGCAAGCACGGCCGCACCACCGGCGACACGGTGGGGACAGTCGGCACCATCGGGGTGACTGTCGACGTCTGTTACGACTCCCTCTGCAACCTCGTCGCTCGCTTCGTCGACCAGATCGCGGTGCCCCACACGGGCGGGATGTTCAGCGACGGTGGCGACTCGGGCTCGCTCGTCGTCAGCGACGACGGCTTTCACTACCCGGTAGGCCTGCTCTTCGCCGGGAGCGAGACCGACACCATCGTCAGCCGGATCGACCTGGTGCTCGACCGCTTCGGCGTGACGATCGACGATGGCGGCGCTACCGGACCGTTCGCCGACGCCGCGGTCCAGAGCCTCGACGCTCCGCCCTGGGTGCTGGTCGGCCAGGCTACCACCGTGCCTGTCACGGTGCGCAACGTCGGCAACCAGCCCCTCCCCTCCTTCGATGTCTTGCTCGACGACGAGACCGAGGCCACGAGCGCCACCCGCGCGGCGCCGGCGCTGGCGCCCGGAGACCAGGTGCAGCTCGACTTCACCTGGACACCGGCCGCCTCCGGCCCGCACACCCTCTCGGCCACGCTACAGCTCGGCGACGACGACCCCGGCAACGACCAGCTCGTCGCCGAGGTCGACGTGCTGCTCGAGCCGCCGGGTGTCTCGCTGTCGCGCTGGACAGGCACGGCGCGCACCGACGCGTGGACGCAGGTGGCTCTCCCGTACGACTACGGTGACGACATGGTGCCGATCTGCACGCCGCTTTACGACGTGAACGGCCTCGGCCCACTGGTCGCGCGCGTGCGCAACGCGCAGGGCGCGAGCTTCGAGGTGGGCCTCGGTCGGCCCTGGTTCGGCGCCTTCCCCGGCGAAGAGACCTCGGCCGAGGTCCACTGCATGGTGGTGCGCCAGGGCGTCTACGATCAAGCGGGCTTCAAGATCGAGGCCGTGCGCCTCGACGGGTTCTCCGGCAAGGACGACGCCTTCTCGTGGGTCGGCACCGCCCGCAGCTATGCGCAGAGCTACACCCAGCCGGTCGTGCTCGGCCAGGTCGTCTCGGCTGGTACCGGCCTGCCGGGCGACCTCGGCGCGTGGTCCACCTTCTGGGCGCGCGGACCTACCTCGCTCGATCCGCCCTCGGCCACGGCGCTGTTCGTCGGCCGGCACACCGCCGAAGACCCGAACCCTCGTCCCCCCGAGACGCTGGTCTACGTGGTGATCGAGGCGCGCTCCGGGAGGATTGAAGGAGTCGCCTACGAAGCGGGGCTCGGCGCCGAGACGGTGCGCGGGGTCGACGATGCGCCGCCCTATCTCTACCTACTCACGTCCTTCCCGGCCACGGCCACTTCGGCCCTCGCGAGCCCGGCGGGCATGGACGGTCTCGAGGGCGGCTGGCCCATCCTCTACGGCGCCGGCGCAGTCGCGCACGACGCCCTCGGCCTGGCGATCGAAGAGGACTGGTACTGGGACCCGGAGCGCTCCCACACTACCGAGCAGGTGGCCTACCTCGTGTTCGGGGCGCGGCCCCGATCCGGATGCGGCCTCGGCGTCGAGCTCGTGCCGCTCATCCCGCTGCTGGCGTGGCTGCGCGGGTTCCGCGAAAAACGCAATAGGATCACCTGGAGCAGGCGTTAGAGCGTCGCCAGGAAACTACGGAAGTCGTCGCTGTCATCCAGCAACCGCAATCCGAATCCGGGTGTCCGATGTCCTTTGCCATGGCCACCCTTGGTCGTCCACCAGACCAAACCTGAGAGTGTGACTTCTTTCCCCCCGGGTGCCCTGAAAGTCAGGTCGACGCTCTCTCCTTCTTCGGGAATCGAAGCGGTACCAACGAAAAGGCCGCCCTCACTCATATTCTTGATCTTTCCTTGAGCTCGCTGGCCTCTGACCTCGAACTCTGTCTCAATGCAGGTTCTGATTCGCCGATATTCCATAACCCCCCTTCCGCGCCTCTCATCGTGCGCTTGACCGTGAGCCGTGGTGACAAGCCTCACATTGGTGGCATTTCCTGCCGCCGCTTATGTGGGTGCGGCGACAACAGCGGTCGCAGGGGGTTCACCGCCGGGCGTTCCGCGTGGTAGGCCGCGGGCGGCGATATGCGGCGACTCCTTATCCTCGCTTTCTGCATCGGATTCCTGGCGATCAACGTGGCGGGGAGAGCCCGCGCCGCGCCGCTGATCGCCGGCTGCTGCGACTCGCTCACCTCCGAGCCCAGCTACCTGGATCTCCTGTGGGACTTCTACGGCTGGCCTCCTGGCCCCGACCCCTGGGAACACAACCTCGGCGTGGACTCGGCCCCCTCGAGCGACGGCCTGAGCCGTCTGGAGATCTACCTGGCCACGGAGAATCCCGATGTGGTGGTCGTGCTCGCCGGCACCCCCGACACCTTCTTCGGACCCAGCTGGGGGCCCCCGGAGGGCTACGACCAGACCGTCACCGTTGGGAACATCGCCACTATGCTCGAAGCGACCCTTGAAGATGGCGGCGAGCCGATCCTCGTGGCGCCGCCGCCGGTCTTCGAGCCTTGCGACGGAAGCGAGGACCCGTCCTGCGCTGAGATCGACGGGAGGCTCGCCGACCTCTCATTGGCCCTCGGAGATCTCGCCGTCGTCGAGGACGTGGCTTTCGTGAATCTCTACGCGCTCTTCTCCGCGCATCCCGACGTGCTGTCGCTCTACGAACCGGACGGCGTCCATCTGAACCACGAGGTCGGCGACCCCTTCACCGCGGACGCGCTGCTCCCCGAGTTCGCGGCGCTCTTCTGCGGGAACGGAAGCCTTGATTCCGGAGAGGAGTGCGACGACGGCAACAACGATCCCGGGGACGGCTGCTCCGCGACCTGTGACGTCGAGGAGTGCCTGGACGGCCTCGACAACGATGGCGATGGACTCACCGACCATCCCGACGATCCGGGGTGTGTTGACGACTACGACCTCTCCGAGCGCTCTCCCCTACTCGTCTGTGACGACGGCGCTGACAACGATGGCGATGGGCTCGTCGATTTCCCCGCCGATCCCGGTTGCGATGATCCTCTCGATAGCTCTGAGACTTCGCCGACTCCGAATCCCACCGTGACGCCGGCACCCACCCCGACGGCGACATCCACGCCGACACCTACTCGCGTGGCCACGCCAACGCCGACCCCTGCGGCGACACCGACACCCACACCCACCGCGACGGGCGCGCCGACACCTGCTCCCACGGCCACGCCGACCGCGACACCCACTCCGACTCCGACACCTACTCCCACGGCTGCACCCACAGCTACACCGACTCCCACGCCACTCCCTGTGGGCGACCTCCCGATGTGCAAGTCCAAGCGCGGAAGGCAGGTGACCGTCCTGGTCCCCCCGAGCGAGATGCAGAAGTCGCTCGACAAGGGCCTTACGATGGGTGAATGCTCCGATCCAACCAATGGCCTCGTGATGTGCAAGTCGAGGCTCGGGAAGATGAAGAGCACGCTGGTCCCGCACAGCAAGGTGCAGAGGTCGTTGGACAAGGGGCTAACGCTCGGGGTATGCCGAGCGCTGTGATCCTGTCCGGGATCACCGCCTGTCTGCCCTCACGTCCCCACGCCGGACACACTGGACGGACTCACGTAGCGGTCTCCGGGAAAGCCGGGACGGTTCAGGGAGCTGTGCACCGCACGTCGGACCGTCGGCCGTTCGATGCGCTTCTCGCTACCGTAGTCGTCTACGGCCCGATCAGCCGGTTTCGTGAGAGAGGACCCCATGGCCAGCTTTATCCGCGAAGAGATCGAGACCGCCTGGCGCCACCGTATGGCGCTGCAAGACGCCGACGACTGGCAGGCCTTCGGTATGACCTTTACCGAGGATGCCGTCTACCTGGAGCACCACGAGGGCACCTTCGAGGGCCGTCAGGCGATCCTCGACTGGCTGGTACCCGTGATGGAGCAGTGCCAGGGCTGGACCTACCCGATCCAGTGGCACGCCATCGACGGCAATCGGGTCATCCACAAGTGGCTGAACCGGCTCCCGGGGAAGCGCCCCGACGGCAGCTATTACGAGTTCGCCGGCCTGACGATCATGGAGTACGCCGGCGACGGCCAGTTCTCCTTCCAGGAGGACATCTACAACTGGGAGGAGGCCGTCCCCGTTCTAAAGGAGTGGGCGACGGGCCGGTGATCGGCTCCTCAACGCGTCTCGCCCAGAGCCCGATCGAATCGATCTTGCGACTCGTCAAAAGCGCGCTGCACCGCCTCACCAGCGCGCTCTGGTGTCGAACGGTTTGCAGGGGAATCGAGACTGGACGAGCCCTGAGAGCTTGCGAATAGCCCGCCGAAGGCGCGATCCGTGCCCTCGGAATACACGGTCACGGCAACCCAGACTGCGATGGCCATCAGCACGATGGCGAATGCTTTGCCCATCCCGAAACCTCCGGAAGAAGGGAGGCACGCTGCCTCGGTCAGATGGATCGGCAGTTCAGCAGCGGAGCCTGAGCCTCTCCGGCTGGCGCGAGAGGCAGGCGGACACCTTCAGGGCCGCGAAGAGGGTGGTGGAGGTCGGCAGGAGGTGAATCAGGGAATGGCGCAGCTTTCCTGGTGCGCGGCTCGATGCTGGATGCGCTGGACGTAGGCTCGGGGCGGGAAGAAGGCAAGCGCGATGCAGACCGCCACCGCGAGGCCGATCAGCGACTGCACCATCGAGAGGACGGGGCTCTCCTGTGAAACCCCCGTGAGGAGCTGAGCGATCGGATTCATCACGAACAGGAAGGCGATCAGCCCGGCCGCCACGCCCCAGAGCGCGATTCGATTCGCCACCACGGGGTCTGCCAGGCCCAGTGGAATCCTCCTCCGGAGCATGCGGTAGTAGCGGACCGCCTCCCAGCTTCCCCAGGTGAAGGCGCCGGTCTTGGCGATGGTGCCGATCCAGAACCCGAAGCTTTCGTACAGAGGCTTCCCCGGGAGCGTCACGAACACGTCGATCGCGCTGTCGATTGCCAGCACCGCGAGCATGGCCAGGAAGAGCCCCCGGGCCCAGGCCTGACCGCGCTGGAAGACACGCCACGCCATCAGCGCGATGGCGAGGCAGCAGATCACCAGCATGAAGCGCCCGCCCATGTAGAGGCCCACGCGGAGCGCCTCGGGCAGGGAGCCGGCCGAAAGGGCCACCGCGACCAGGCCGCGCCCGAGGACACCCCCGGTGAGGAAGGAGAGGCCGATCAGGAATTCGGGGAGCTGGCGCGTACGGCTCGAGAGAAGCAGCAACCGCAGTGCCACCACCAGGCTGACGAGCCCGAAGACACCGAGACCGAAGAAGGAGATCTGCTGCATGCGTTGGTCCACCCAGGCCACCCTGCCCATCGGCTACCTCCCGGGGGGGCTTGAGTTGCAGAGGGCGAGCCCCGCTCGGCCGTCTACCAGATCCCCGGCAGCAGCCGATGGCGCGTGCGCGACGCGTACTCCTGGTATCCCGCCAGCTCTTCACGCAAGGTGCGGTCCTCGAGGGCCGTCCGCAGGGTGAAGAGAAGCGCACCGGCGACCACGGGCGCGAAGGCCCAGAGCGAGCCCAGGATGAGCGGAGCGGTCAAGCTGCCGACGATCGCCGCCAGGTAGCCCGGGTGCCTGACCACCCGGTACGGCCCCGAGGTGACCACCCGATGCCCGCGATCGGTCTGGATGCGGACCAGCAGCTCGAAGTGCGGGTTCACGGCCATGGCCCAGGCCCCGAGGAGATAGGCCAGCATCATCACCACCAGACCGACGTGCATGCCGACGAGCGGCACGCGAGCGTCGCCGCTCCGCCCCACGTCGAGCCCGGCCACGACGGGCGTTGCGAAGGCGAAGACCAGCCAGAGCGCGACGAAGACGCGATCGTAGCTCTTGGCACCTGCGCCCATCCTTCCGCGCCTTTCCAGGAGCACCGGATTGACCGCCGCGAGGATGGCAGCCGTCAGAAGCTCGGCGAGCAAGACCACGCCGAGGTAGGCCCAGGCCCGCGGCCAATCGACGCGCCCGGCACTGGCGAAGAGCAGCAGACCGAACAGGGCGGTCGAGAGCACGCGTCCCAGGACGTATCGCATTCTGCTCCTCTACCCCCACCGTGAGCGGGGACGTTGTGGACGGTTCAGATTCTCGAGAACCCTCGAGAAGTTGA
>Ga0307423_1001600_pt1 | contig 13466 bp, 8 predicted proteins | sample SalMarWE160310MG_FD_202154 | JGI IMG/M metagenome (GOLD analysis project Ga0307423, IMG submission 202154) | Salt marsh sediment microbial communities from the Plum Island Ecosystem LTER, Massachusetts, United States - WE1603-10 | ecosystem: Environmental > Aquatic > Marine > Intertidal zone >...
GTGGTCACGTTATACGTGCCACATCCTTGTTATCGCAGTCGCCATCGCTGTTTTCATGCTGCAGCCGGTCCATCTACAATTCGAATACGATCTGCCCCTTCCGACGCAACCCACAGCAGCGCCAGCACTGGGCTATCGCTCGACAGAGCGTTCGCTCAGCGGGCGTGGTGGCGGGCCCCGCGAGTACGTGGACACCGAAGAGTTGTCCTCTCTTCGGCCCGTTGCCACACAATCCGCTACGCCTTTCCAGGCGCTTATGACAGCGGACCTGCAACAGGCACCGGTGTTTCATACCACGATCCCCAAGCGCCTGCGGCGTGAGGTGATCACCTATATCGTCGAGCCAGGCGATAATCTGGGCAAGATCGCGGTCGAGTTCGACATCGAGCCAGAAACGATCATGTGGGCGAACGGCAACCTGGAGCAGAACCCCGACCTGCTGCGTCCCGGCCAAGAGCTGGTGATCCTGCCCATTGACGGCGTCTACCATACCATCGTCAAGGGCGATACCCTGAGCAGCATTGCCAAAAAGTACAAGAGCGAGGTAGAGCACATTATCGCATGCTCTTACAACAACCTCGATCCCGACAATCCGGTCATCACGCCTGGGGACAAGCTGATCGTGCCGGGCGGCGTCAAGCCTTATCTTGCGCGGCAGGTGACAGCGTACAGTGGGCCAGTACCAAAGGACGCCAAGCAGGGCACCGGCGTCTTTGTCTGGCCTGTCACCGGGCGGATCACCGATCGCTTTGGCTTCCGCACCATAAGCGGACGATGGCACAATGGGCTCGACATTGCGGGCCCATCCGGCTCGGCGGTTCGCGCCGCCGACTCGGGTTTCGTCGTCTTTGCTGGCTGGCAGGGCAGTGGCTATGGCAACCTGGTGATCATCGATCACCGCAATGGGTTTGTGACCTATTATGCCCACCTGAGCACCTACTATGTGAATGCAGGCCAGTCGGTAGGCAAAGGCGCAGTAATCGCAGCCAGAGGCTCCACAGGCAACTCGACCGGCCCGCACCTGCACTTTGAGATCCGCTACAACGGCGCGCGGAAGAACCCCGAGATGTACCTCCCCTAGAACACATAGGCGAGCGATAGTGCAAGCGGCGGCCCCGATAGGGCCGCCGCTCGTGATCTGGGCTACCTCAGTCCTTACTCTGTCGTAGCCCGTTGGCGCCGAATACCCCGCCAAAGGGCACGGATAAGCAGGACGAGGGCCACGATGGGGATGGCAACCACGACCACTGTCGGCACGATGTAGAGGAAGAACACGATCGCGGCATCGGCAAAGAACTGCATCGTGCGCAGCAACATGCGGACCGCGTCACGTGCTGTGCCCTGCGGGCGCCATCCGGCAACGTCGATCGGCTGCAGCAGTGCGTCTGGCGTAACCGTGATGCGCACCGTTGCCATCGCAGACAGGTTCTCCAGGTAGCGCATCCGGCCGCTGATCTGCTCGATCTGGGCACGCACGTTGCTCAACTCGCGGTGCACCTCGAGGATGTCCTCTGTCTTGCCGGTCTCGCTGCGCGAGGCCAGCAGTTCGAGCAGTTCTGTTTCTGTGCGCTGCTCGTTCCTCAGCCGCGCCCCTAGATCGACATACTCCTCCGTCACGTCCTGGCTGTCGACGGTCTCGCTTTCGACGTCGAGCGCCAGCGCACGAAACTGCGCCAGGGCGTCTTCCAATTGGCCCGCAGGCACGCGGACCGTGATCGTCCCGCGGCGGAAGGTGTCTTCGCGCCACACGTTTGACTCAGAGACAAAACCTCCCATCTCTGAGGCCAGGCGCTCTATCTCGCCAAAGGCCTGGTCTGTGTCCTTGACGATCAAGTGTATGTCCACGTTGTAGATGATCTTGCGGTCCAGCTCTGTGCTGGTGGGCATCCCAGCCGATGCTGTGTCCATTGCTCCCCGTTCGCCCTCGGCGGCGACCTGCTTGTTGGCGGCACCGGTCGTGTCCATGCTCGGCGCGGACTCGACGAGCGAAGGGCCGCGTCCCTGTGCTGCGCAGCCTAGTGCCAGGAGAGCGACTGCAATCATCAAGAGCCAGTGAGTGAGGTGTATTCTCTTCATCGCTCCATTCCCTTCTGTGTGGTGAGTGTCTGTCCTATCTATCTCTAGGACGAAAATGCCCCCGGTTTGGTTCCACACGAGAGCCACCGGGGGCAAATCACAATCCGCTGGATCTACCACCCATAGGAGAGACGTGTCACGTTCCGCTGCGGCAGGCCAAACCGCTCCATTCGCTCCTGAACCGTGGCAACATCGTACGTTACGCGGTGACACTCTAGGGTGGCCTCCTCAAGATCGAGGATAGCGTAGCTCGCACGTGGGTCGCCATCACGCGGCTGCCCGACGCTGCCCGGATTACAGATCAAGCGCCCTCTCCCTAGTGACAGTGGCGTTCCCTCGACCAGATGCTCGGTCTCAACTGCCTGGCCATCCTCGACGAGGCGGAACGCGACCGGAACGTGCGTGTGCCCGACCAGGCAATGATCTGTACTCAAGTGTTCGAAATTGGCACGTGCAGTCGGTGGATAGAGGATATACTCCCATATTGGTTCGCGAGGGCTGCCATGCACGAGGGTAAAAGCGCCCTCAATCAGGCGCAGCGGGAGATGCTCCAGATACTCCAGGCTAGCAGGCGTGAGCTGGCGCTGCGTCCAGAGCACAGACCGCTGCGCATCGAGATTAAAGTCACGCACATCCAGCTTGCCCATAGCCGCCCAGTCGTGGTTGCCGACCACGCAAGCTGCCTCCAGGCCACACACGCGCTGGATGCACTCGTTCGGGTATGGTCCATAGCCCACGATATCGCCGAGACACCAAACGGGCAACCCGGATGGCGCATCCTCTAGGACGGCCTCCAATGCGAGCAGGTTACTGTGGATGTCAGAGAGGATGAGATAGCGCATTGATCGTCCTCGTCAACGGGTTGCACTCTTTTATCATACCACGAGCAGGCCGTCTTGGCGAACGGGCGCGCACGCAGCCGCATCTCCGCGCACCGATTTTGCCTGCGCCCGCAGAATCGGCGGACTCATAGTACAAGCGATGGCTGGCTGGGACACCATACCCCATACACTTCGTCGAGCTCCCATCCCGGCAAGTGCATGGGCGCCCTCTCCCACCCTCCATCGATCCGAGCCAAGGTCTCTTCCCACGGGCGTACACCACTCAATGCGTCCGCGGCTTCCACGTTGCATGCACCTACTGCAGCCGCGATCGCGAGCGCCCGCTCGGGCGAGGCGCCACGCAGCATCGCCGCCAAAAAGCCAGCAATCGTCGCATCTCCCGCGCCTGTGGTGCCGACCAGATTGTCGGGGATGAAGCAGGGCGCCCAGAGCTCGCGACCACGCCACGCATCGAGATTGGCCGGTGCTCCCCGCCCCAGATCGCCGAACGTCCCCCTAGTTCGCAGGTAGACACCTCGCTCTCCAAGCTTGAGAACGACGATCTGTGCCCCCAGGTCGAGGGCGGCCTGACCCAGCTCGCGTATCTCATCGACCGCCAGCGCACCCAGCATGCCCCCTGGGCCGGCCTGTTCCGCAAGTCGGTCAAAGCGCGGCCGATCGATCATGAACAACCACTCCTCCGCGCTCGGCAGAAACAGGTCAACGGCGGGCATACAGCGTCGCATGACTGCTTCCCAGTCCACCTGGCCGCTCGGTCCCGCCGGGTCGGGCATCGTCATATCGAGCGAAGTCGTGACGCCGGTCTCTTTGGCACGGTGAAAGACGTCGGCCAGCTCTTTTCCTCCATCGGCATACAGGCGGCCGAGCAGGGGCGGATAGCCCAGGTGGAAAAGCCGGGCGCGCTCAAGTACTGGATAAAGCACATCGCTTGCCCCAAAGGTATGGTTGGCGCCCGCACAGTGCAGGAATATGCGGTCGATGTGCGGCGGGTTGATCACTACGGTGTAGGAACTGGTCTCCCCCGGTACCACGATCATGCCCTCGGCCAGCTCGCGACCATATCCGTGCACTATGTCCAGGATCGCCTGCCCAAAGAGATCATCGCCCATTTTGCCCATGAGACGCGTGTCCACGCCAAGCAGGTGCAGGCTCAAACCGGTATTCGACACTGCGCCGCCCGTCGACAGCGCAGCCGGTCCGACCTCAGACAATCGTCCCGGCGACAGATAGGCCTCTAGCTCTGGCCCGGCATCGACGGTAAAGCGAGGGATGATGTCCAAGCAGATGTGTCCGGCGACGATCACTTCGATCATGGAATTCACTCCAGGGATGCGCGGTTCCCCCCGCCCTGGCAGCTTACGCAGGCGAGGCGCTCAGGTCAAAAGTCAGGCCATCGTAGGCGACCGTGACCCCATAGGGCTGGAAGCGGGTCACGAGCTCGTCGTGCGTCAGCCCACCGTTGTGTGAGAAGTGATGGGCCACCAGCACGGCATCTGCTCCCATCACACCACTTTCAAGCAAGCGTGAGCGCGTGATGAGGAACTTTTCCAGGCCATGGTGGCCACTTCCTCCGGTTCCGAGCCCTGAGGTCTCATCGAGCAAGACGAGGTCCACCGGCCCAAGCGGGGACAGGATCTCCCAGGCGGCATCGCTCAGCAACGACGTATCTGTTGCATAAAAGAGACGATGTGTGCCGTCGTCGATGACGTACAGCAGCGCCTCGAGCTCTCCCTCACCGTGGGTTGCAGGAACCGCAGTGATCTCATATCTGCCAGCACGCCATCGATCGCCAGCGGTCACCGCCTGCACGTGCAGCTCTGTCGCGCGGTCTGCGTGTGGTTGCAGATCGGTCAACGCATCGCGCGGCGCATAGATGGTCAGCGGGGCGACCGGCGTGGCAGCGAAACCGGGCTCTCGCCAGAACAGGTTGCCAGGAAGCCAGTGATCCGAATGGCGATGTGTGATCAGCAGGCTTTCGACGTCGCCAAGGTAGAGGCGCATCCGGTTGGCAGCCGACACCAGATCCGGGCCCAGATCGATCAACAAGTCGCGGTTGACAAGCGCTGCCGCGCGCGCCCGCATCTCTGGTCCGCCGCGCTGGCGTGCCGCCTCACAGACCACGCAGCGACAAAAAGGGTCCGGAATCGCCTCTGCTGCACCTGAACCAAGCACAGTGACTTGCACACTCGCCTCCTCTTGGGCCTCTGAATGCGACTATTATATGTCACCGGGTTGCGTTGTCAAAAGTCCTGCTCAAGATTGCGTAGATCCGTTTGGGTGTGGTATGATACGCGGTATTGCTTACTGAAGAACCCCACCCCCTGCAGAGAAACGGAGGCTCGATGAGGATTCAGGCCTTTGAAAGCGTGTATGAAGATCTAATGGGCGAGTACAAGGCGCGCTTTCCTCGCTCTGGTCAGCAGCACGAACGCGCCACGAAAGTGATGGTCGACGGAGGTCAGCACACGCTGCGCCTCTATCCGCCCTACCCAGTATACGTCCAATCTGCTTCGGGCGCGTACGTGCGAGACCTGGAAGGACATGACATCCTCGACTTTTGGCAGGGACACTTTGCCAACATTCTCGGTCACAACCCGCCGCTGATCACAGGCGCATTGAGCGACCAGTTGGCTGGTGGCTATGGCCTCCAGACGGGCATGGTCGACGAACTGGCATACGACCTGGCGACCTTGATCTGCCAGCAAACAGGCGCCGAGCGTGTGCGCCTCACGACGAGCGGCTCCCTGGCGACCATGTACGCCATTATGCTGGCACGCAGCTTCACAGGACGGGATCTCGTTTTGAAGATTGGTGGCGGATGGCACGGGGCACAGCCGTGGGGACTGGTTGGCGTGAGCTATGGACAGTGTGGATACCAGTCGATCGAATCCGAGGGCCTGCCTGGTGCCACGACAGAGGAGGCGCTGGTCACGCAGTTCAACGATTGTGACGCGCTCGAACAGGTCTTCTCCCAGTATGGCGACCGGATCGCCTGTTTCATCCTCGAACCCGTGGTTGGGGCCAGTGGTGCCATCCCTGGGCGCCTCGACTATATCCAGTTGGCACGGGAGCTTGCTGACAAACATGGGGCGTTGTTGATCCTCGACGAAGTGATTGCTGGTTTTCGCTTCCGGGCTGGCAGCGTGGCCCCGTTCTATAGCATCACGCCCGACTTGATCACACTGGGCAAGATCGCCGGTGGGGGCATGCCAGTCGCTGCAGTCGCCGGGCGCGCCGAGATCATGACTATTGCCGGGATCGAGGGTGGGCGGCGCGTGCGTTTCGACGGCGGCACCTATTCGGCACACCCAGCATCCATGCTGGCGGGCAAGATCATGCTGCAGTACCTGGTCGATCACGAGGACGAGGTATACTCCTATCTGGCACGGCTGGGCGATCAAGTTCGCTCGCGAGTGGAATCCATCTTTGGCGAGCACGGGATCATCGTGCGCTGCACCGGCTACCCCAACGATGCGATCCCTGGCAGCTCGTTGGCCATGCTGCACTTTCCGCTGCGACCAGACATCGAGATCAGCTCACCTGACATCGCTGCAGACCCTCAATGCTGTATGCTCGATGTACGTGAACAGTTGCTCAAGCTGGCGCTGCTGCTGGAAGATGTGTACGCCGTGCACGGCCTGGGCGCGCTCTCGACGGCGCACACCGAGGATGACCTAGCCCATCTTTATGCGGCGTGTGATCGTGTTGCAGAGCGACTCAGCGAACTGGTCCAGAGCGCCTACTAGCCCACTGCCGAGAGCAGACAGATGAACCCAAAGGAACACACCTAGTAGATTTGTACTAGAGTGACAATTCATTTCTGCTACCCGCAAGTGAAGGTTTCTGGGATGTTCTTGCCAATGCAGAGGAGTATAATAGGCTGGGCTTAATTGTGTGTTTGGGCCAGCGTCGTGCCCTCGCTGCTTGGCCTAGGCCGCAACCATCATCTCATATGGAGGACGAGGAAGAGCTATGAATTGGGTCATACTTGCACCGATCGCCGCCGTGGTCTCGATCCTGTTCGGTGGCTACCTGTTCTACCGCGTCTACCAGGCACCCGTGGGCACCAAGGAGGCGGCACGGGTCCAGCGCGCCATCTCCGAGGGCGCCAACGCGTACCTCAGGATACTGTACCTGGCACTCGTCATCGTCGCTGCTATCCTGGCCATCATCCTGATCTTCCTCTTTGGCATCTGGACTGCGGTAGCCTACGTGTTCGGTGCCCTCTGCTCGGCATTGGCAGGCTACTTTGGCATGCAGGTCGCGCTGATGGCCAACGCCAAGTCCGCCACTGCAGCCCAGGAAGGGCTGACGAAGGCCTTCCCACTCGCCTTTAGCGCTGGTGGTGTGATGGGTATGGCTGTCGTCGGTTTGGCAGCGCTCGGCATGAGTGTTCTCTACCTGATCTTTGAGGATCCAGAGATCATCCTCGGCTTTAGCTTTGGCGCCAGCTCGCTGGCTCTCCTGGCCAAGGCCGGTGGCGGAATCTATACAAAGACGGCGGACATTGGCGCCGACCTGGTAGGCAAGGTCGAGCTGACCCTGCCCGAAGACGATCCACGCAACCCTGCTGTGATCGCCGACAATGTGGGGGATAACGTCGGCGATGTGGCGGGGATGGGTGGAGACATCTTTGACTCGTACGTGGCGAGCGCGGTCGCCGTCATGATCCTGGGCGCCGCCCTGCACGCAGGCGATGCCGAGCTCTATCCCATCGGCTATGTGACGCTGCCGATCCTTTTTGCCGCGGGCGGCATCCTTGCCTCGATCGTCGGCATGTTCTTTGTCCGCACCAGCGAGGGCGAGAACCCGACGCGTGCACTCAACATGGGCACCTACGCGACGACGATCGTCTTTGCCATTCTCTCGCTTGGCATCGTCTTTTTGCTCAACCTCAGCATGGCGGTCTTTTGGGCCAACATCGCCGGCCTGATCGCGGGCATCGTGATTGGTATGACCACGGATTACTATACCTCGATCGACGGGCAGGCGGTCAAGAACACCGCTGAGGCTTCGCAGACGGGCACGGCGATCAACATCCTGACCGGCTTTTCCTACGGTCTGCTCAGCATCGTGCCCCCCATTATCGGCATCGCGGGGGCCACGGTCATCGCTTATTTCGTCGCCCAGGGGATGGGTATCTCGGGCCTCTATGGAATCTCGATCGCGGCAGTCGGCATGCTGTCCGTCACCGGCATGATCGTCTCCTCTGACGCCTATGGCCCTATCGTCGACAACGCCCAGGGCATAGCCGAGATGTCCGGTATGGACCCTGAGGTCATCGCCGTCTGCGCCCAGATGGATGCCGCCGGCAACACGGCCAAGGCGATCACCAAGGGCTTTGCCATCGGCGCCGCGGGCCTGACCGTACTGGCCCTCTTTGCTGCATATGCAGAGACGGTCGGTCTCACCTCCCTCGATCTGCTCAACCCGATCGTGATCGTGGGCATGTTCCTCGGCGCGATGATGCCGCCCGTCTTCTCAGCGATGCTCATCCTCTCTGTGGGCAGGAATGCCTTCAAGATGATCGAGGAGATCCGCCGCCAGGTGCGCGAGATCCCGGGCTTGCTCGAAGGCACCGCCGATCCCGACTATGCAAGCTGCGTGCGCATCGCCTCACAGGGCGCGCTGTGGGAGCTGATCGGGCCCGGCTTGCTGGCCTTTCTCGCCCCGCTTGGCGTAGGTTTTGTTCTGGGGCCGCGCGCGCTGGGCGGCTTTTTGGGTGGCAGCATCTTTGTGGGCGTGATCTTTGCCCTCTTTATGGCCAACTCGGGCGGCCTGTGGGACAATGCGAAAAAGTACATCGAGGACGGGGCGTTGGGTGGCCCCGGCTCGGAGGAGCACAAGGCAGCGGTCGTCGGCGACACGGTCGGCGACCCCTTCAAGGATACTGCCGGGCCCTCGATCAACACCCTGATCACGGTCATGTCGCTGATCGCGACGGTCTTTGGCCCCGTCATCTCGCGCTACGCACTGCCCGTTGTCTTTGGTTGGTTCAGCTAGAACAACTGTCCAGAAATCAAGAGCTCCGAGGTTGGGAACCTGCGGTTCCTTCGAAACCTCGGAGCTCTTTTTTTGGGGGAGCCCTGCCTAGATCTCGCGCCCCTCATATTGCCTGCGATAGTACTCTTTGTACGCCCCGCTCTTGATCTTGCGCCACCACCACGGGTTGTCCACGTACCAGCGGACCGTCTTTTCGATGGCCCGCTCAAAGTCGTGCTGTGGGTGCCAACCCAACGCGCGCAACTTGGCGCAGTCCAGCGAATAACGCCGATCGTGCCCCGGGCGATCCTTGACCGGCTGGACCAGGGAATGGGGCTTATCGAGCAAGTCGAGGACGGCATGGGCCATGACAATGTTCTTCGTCTCGGCCTCGCTACCGACGTTATAGATCTCGCCTGGTTGCCCGCGATGGAGCACCACGTCGATCCCCTCACAGTGATCGAGCACGTACTGGTAATCGCGCATCTGGCGCCCGTCGCCATAGAGAGGAAGCGGCAGGTCGTCGATGGCGTTCGTGACAAAGAGCGGCACGACCTTTTCCGGGTACTGGTAGGGCCCGATATTGTTGCTGCCCCGCGTGATCGTCATCGGCACGCCAAAGCTGGTGTGGTAGGCAATGCACATCAAGTCGCCGGCTGCCTTGCTAGCCGAGTAGGGGCTGCGCGTGTGCAGCGGATCGGTTTCTACCGAAGATCCCGAGAGCACCTGCCCGTATACCTCGTCGGTACTCACCTGGTGGTAACGTTCGATGCCGTACTGCTTTGCCGCTTCGAGCAGCACATAGGTACCGTACACATCGGTCTTGATGAACGCATCGGGCTCGATCAGCGAGCGGTCGACGTGCGTCTCGGCGGCAAAGTTGACGATCGCGTCAATGTCGTGGGCCCGCATGACCTCGTCGACGCGCGCGGCATCGGCAATGTCTCCCTTCTCGAACGCGTATCGCTCTGGGTACTCGCCGGCGACGTCCTTCAGGTTGTCCAGGTTTCCCGCATAGGTTAGCTTATCATAGACGACGACGCAATAGCTGGGATACTCTTGCAGCATGTACCGGACGAAATTGGAGCCGATAAACCCGGCGCCTCCTGTGACCAACAGATTCCGCATCATCCCTCCACGGCAATGCCCCCGACCGCCACGATACGAACGAGGATATTCTACCATAGCCTACCGCAAAGGGGCAAAGGCACGACCGTTGCCCGCAAGTAGCGAGTGTTCCCCAGTCAGAAGATGGAGCAGCCCCGTAATCTTGACGCGTGCAATCGGGCACGCTATAATGGACTCAGACCACACATATGCAGGGTCCGGGCTCTGGGAGGCGCAGTTGGCAGGGGAACGGATACTGGTCATCGATGACAGCAAGGCGATTCGCAGCATCCTGCGAGACATGATCCTCGGCCCCCAGGGCTACCAGGTCATCACCGCACAAGATGGGCAGCAAGGCATCGACCACGCCCTCAAGGAACACCCGGACCTGATCCTGACCGACGTCAGTATGCCCCGCATGGATGGGATCGAGGTGCTGCGCAGGCTGCGCGACGCACACTATGAGTGGCCTGTCATCCTGATGACCTTTCACGGTTCCGAGGAAATCGCTGTCCAGGCTTTCCGGCTGGGGGTACGCGACTATATCCGCAAACCGTTCACCGTAGAAGAGGTCTTGACCTGCGTCGAGCGGGCACTGGTCGAAAGCAGGCTTCGCCGCGAGCGCGAGGCCCTGATGAGACGGCTCGAGATTGCGAACTACCAGCTCAATCGCCAGGTAGCTGAACTTACAGCCCTGTACGCCATTGGACAGGCCGTGACGGCAGTCCTCGACGTGGACAAGCTACTCAACCGCATCGTCGAAGCCTCCGTCTATCTCTGCCACGCTGAAACGGGAGCCCTCTATCTCGTCGACCAGGAGAGCGACAGCCTCTATCTCAAGGCAAGCCTGGACGCTGGCACCAAAAGCGCGCACAGCGCGCGGCTCAAGGTCGAAAAGGGCCTGGTCGTGGATGCCGTGCGTACCGGCAAGCCAGCACTGCTGACCAGTGAGACGCCCAGCGCGGGCCTGCAGGTGCGCGAGGAATATGTTGCCTATGCGCTGGTCAACGTCCCTCTCGTAGTCAAGCGGGAAGTGATCGGCGTGTTGAGTGTGGCCAACTGTGATCGGCAGCGTGACTTTTACGAGGCAGACGTGACCCGGCTCAGCGGCCTCGCCAACTATGCCGCCATTGCCATTGAGAACGCACGCCTCTACGAGGCGACGCGCAAGGTAGTCGCCGCCGAGGTCCTGAACCACACCGTCGTGACCATCTCCCACTATATCAACAACCCTCTCATGGCCTTGATGATGAACATTGATGAACTGGCCCACGATTGCCAGGATGGAGGCTCTGGCGATATCGGCGAACAGGTTGGCAAAGCAGCACGCTTTACCAAGATGAAGATCGAAGAGATTTCCTCGGTGATCTCGATCTTGCGCGATATTGCCTCCCCACAGCTTGTCACCTACATGGACGACATCAAGATGATCGACATCGAGCACAAGGTGCGCGAGCGGCTGCACTATCTGAGGAGCAAGTATCAGGCATAGACCGGGTGCGTCGTCCGGGAATGCTGTGCCATTCTGTCTTTCCCCACCTCGGCTTCAAACACAAGTCGTGACCTCCCTCGGCTGTCTGATAGATGGGCGGTCTTTTTTTGCTTCGCTCAAAGCCGGGATCTAGAGTATAATAGGGCTGCAATCCACGCAGTTGCGATCCATGGAGGAGGCAAGGCCTTGGAAATCGGCACAGTCCGCCCCGTCGATATTGAGGAGACAATGCGCAGCGCATACCTCGACTATGCGATGAGCGTCATTGTCTCGCGCGCCCTGCCCGATGCACGCGACGGGCTCAAGCCCGTGCACCGACGCATCCTATATGCGATGTACGACATGGGCCTGCGCCATCATACGCCCCACAAAAAGAGCGCGCGCATCGTTGGCGAGGTGCTGGGCAAGTATCATCCCCACGGGGATAGCGCAGTCTATGATGCCATGGCGCGCATGGCACAGGGTTTTTCGATGCGCTACCCACTGGTAGACGGGCAGGGCAATTTCGGCTCGGTCGACGGCGACTCGCCCGCCGCAATGCGCTATACGGAAGCGCGGTTGACCCAAATCGCCGAGGAAATGCTGGGCGATATCGAAAAGGACACAGTCGACCAGGTCGACAACTTTGATGGCTCGTTGCAGGAACCCGGCGTCCTTACCTCTCGCCTCCCCAACCTTCTCCTCAACGGCACATCTGGCATTGCGGTAGGAATGGCAACCAATATCGCACCACATAGCCTAAGCGAGCTGTGCGACGCGATCGACCACCTGATCGGGCACTACGCGGAGCGAGACGAGGTCACGGCGGAGGACCTCATGCAGTTCGTGCACGGTCCAGATTTCCCTACTGGCGGCTTGATCGTTGGTACCGAGGGGATCGTCAATGCCTATGCCACCGGCAAGGGCAAGATCACGATGCGTGCCGTCACTCACATCGAAGAGATGCGAGGCAACAGGCAGCGCATCGTCGTGACCGAGCTTCCATACCAGGTCAACAAGGCCAACCTGGTCGAGCGGATCGCTACCCTGGTCCGCGAGGAACGGATCGAAGGGATCACCGACCTTCGCGACGAGTCCGACCGGCGCGGCATGAGTATCATCATCGAGCTCAAGCGCGGTGCCGACCCGAACCACGTGCTCGAGCAACTGCTCAAGCACACGCAGTTGCAGAGCACGTTTGGCTACAACTGCCTGGCCCTGGTCGACGGTGCACCGCGCACCCTCTCGCTAAAGCAAGCGCTGCTGGTGTACATCGAGCACCGCCACGAGGTGATCGTTCGCCGGTCGCGCTTTGATCTGGAACGTGCGCGCGTACGCGCCCACATCCTGGAGGGCTTGCACCTGGCTCTCGATCACCTCGATGCCGTGATCGCCACTATCCGCGAGAGCAGCGACGTCGATACCGCGCGTACCAACCTGATGGAACGATTCGACTTACGCGAAGCGCAGGCACAGGCTATTCTCGACATGCAGCTCCGCCGCCTCGCCGCCCTGGAACGGCAAAAGATCGAGGACGAGTACGCCGAGATCATCCAGCAGATCGCGTACCTGGAAGATCTGCTCGCCAATCCGCGCAAGATCCTCTACCTGATCCGGCAGGATGTCGCCGAACTCAAGCAAAAGTACGGTGACGCACGCCGCACCCACATTGTCGATGACGCCGACCAGCGCAAGTACGCCACCGGCTTGGTGCCCGATCTGCAGGTCCGCGTCTCGGTCACGGTACAGGGACGGATCAAGTGTACTCGACTCCACGCCTACGACCTATCCAGTGGCCAGGCAGGAGATTCCTCCGGTCCGCAAGGCACCGAGGTGCGAGATCCGGACCCTGTACAATACAGCTTTACCGCAGGGATGCAGAGCAGCGTGCTGGTGTGCCTGAGCAGCGGCACAGTATACGAAGAAAAGGTGTACCAGATCCCAGAAGGGGATCAGGGTGACCCGGGTATGCCCCTTCGCAGCCTGGT
>Ga0307423_1001601_pt1 | contig 13455 bp, 10 predicted proteins | sample SalMarWE160310MG_FD_202154 | JGI IMG/M metagenome (GOLD analysis project Ga0307423, IMG submission 202154) | Salt marsh sediment microbial communities from the Plum Island Ecosystem LTER, Massachusetts, United States - WE1603-10 | ecosystem: Environmental > Aquatic > Marine > Intertidal zone >...
ATCGACAGTTGTCAGGTAAGAAGTAAATTTATGAAGATCGATGCCTGTGTAATACATTTGATACCTCCAATGGTTAAGTTAAGATTGATAAACAAAATTAACTTTTTACTTATTAGAAATATCAAGCGCCGCATTTAAAGAGGGGGAATTCATTCCAAAGAAATACACCTGCGATGGTGAAAATGTCTCGCCACCTCTCGAATGGATCGGAATTCCAACAACAACCAAATCAATTGCTCTGGTGTGTGATGACCCCGATGCACCGATTGGGACCTGGGTACATTGGGTGGTTTTCAATATCCCCGCTTCGGTAAACAAACTGAATGAAAAAATACCGTCGCCAAAAGTGCTTGAGAACGGAACTACACAGGGAAATAATGACTTTAAAAAGATCGGATACGGTGGGCCATGTCCCCCTGGTGGAATTCACAGATACTTCTTCAAAATATATGCTCTTGACAAACGAGTTGAGCTGACACCCGGTGCAACTAAAAAGGAACTCATTAAAGAAATGGAAGGGCACATACTTGCAGAAGGTAAGTTAATGGGCAAATACAGCAGATAATACCAAGAAGATATATATTAGATGTTCCAAATAATTTAAGCGATTCCCCAGTATGCGTTTTTTAGATAAAGGCAATTTCTCATTCGAAATTAGTGATGTCATTATTTCTCCAATGGTTACTCATCTATTCTATACATTAAAAAATAGAAAATAACAGGATGATGCATTGAAATAATTTGTTTTAATCAACTTACTATCCTCATCTTTAATAATTATTCCTAACAGCATTCACCCAAACCATAACCAGTGTCCACTAAAAAAAGCACTTGCTGTATATTGAAATAAAATAAAGGACAAGGATTTTTCTGTATTAAACCATTCATCACTTTTATAAGCCTTTCGCCTGTTAAGTATTACTTGGCACCGGAGTTGTCAAATACATCTTGTGTTTCTATTACAATATTAGAAAATATAGAAGGAGAATTAAAATGAAAACCTTATTGCTTACTTTAATAATGAGTTTTCTAGTGGTTTTTTCTGGCTTGGGGCAAGACAGAACAGATGAAAAGAAATGGACAATTGATCCGGAAACGGGCGACACTATTTACACCGAATCCGTTGCCATTTCACAAACCGAAGATATCACACCCAGAAATAGTATGATAATAATTAATCCCCTGAAGTTTTTATTGTTTTATAATATTTCTTATTATCATAAACTAAGTGACCAGGTTGCTATCGGCGGAGGTGTTCAAATGCCAACTCCGAGAGGAATAAACGGTTTCGGTGCTAATGCAGAAGTAAGGCTTTATCCTAGTGGGAAAAATCTTCGGGGATTTTACTTCGCACCTAACATTTCTTATAACTCTCTTACCGACACAGAGACTGACGAAACCCTTTCCCTCTTTTCTATGGGTGGGCTGGTTGGCTGGCAATGGTTTCCGGGCGATCAATTCGCAATTGGCCTTGGTATAGGTGCTGATTACTATTTTCTTTCCGATGATAATACTGGAAACGATGACTTTGAAGATTATTCAGGAATGGCCCCTGCACTGAGATTTGATATTGGTTACGCCTGGTAAATCCTACTTAAAAGGCGAGTCTTAAAGCTCGCCTTTTTGCTCCTTTCCCCTTGAAAAAAAATAAAAAAATTATATCTTATGAAGCGATTTTATGAATTTCCCACGTTATATCTTTTTTTACCATCAGTAAGAATAAAAAGGAAGGATTAATCATGAATTACAAATCTTATATGCTAAATAATTTCAGATCCATTCCACAGGTACAAAATCTTCCTGATGATGTGATACAGGCAATTGATGTTGTGGGAAATGTGCTGCCGTTTAAAACTAACAACTATGTTGTCGAAAATCTGATTAATTGGGACCGGGTTCCTAATGATCCAATTTTTATTTTGACTTTTCCTCAAAAAGAAATGCTTCTTCCTCATCATTATAAAAAAGTGGAAAGTTTAGTTAAAAACCAGGCTTCGAAAAGTGAAATTAAAGCCGCTGCAAATGAAATAAGACTTGAACTAAATCCACATCCCGCCGGGCAACTTGAACATAATGTTCCGATGATTGAGGGAGAAAAATTATTTGGAATGCAGCACAAGTACCGCGAAACCGTTCTGTTCTTCCCCAGTCAGGGACAAACATGTCATGCCTATTGCACCTTTTGCTTCCGCTGGCCGCAGTTTGTTGGAATGGATGATCTTAAGTTTGCATCCAAACAGGCCGAACATCTTGTTGACTATATTAAGGAACACAAAGAAGTAACTGATGTACTATTTACCGGCGGTGATCCGTTAATTATGAAAACAAAACATCTTGAGAATTATATTCGCCCATTGATTGAAGCCGATATTGAAAATCTCAGGAATATAAGAATCGGAACAAAAGCGCTCGGCTACTGGCCATATAGATTTACTACCGATGATGATGCAGACGATCTCCTAAGTTTATTTGAAGACGTAAAAAAAGCTGGCAAGCATCTGGCTTTTATGGCACACTTCAACCACTCTGTAGAGCTTGAAGGAGAAGCTGTTGCTACGGCTATTCAAAGAGTTCTAAATACTGGGGCAGTTATTCGAACTCAATCTCCCGTACTCAAACACATTAACAATGATCCTAATGTGTGGGCAGACATGTGGAAAAAACAGGTTGCGCTTGGTTGCATTCCCTATTATATGTTCGTTGCCCGCAACACTGGTGCACAGCATTATTTTTCTGTTCCTCTTGTTGATGCATGGAAACTTTTTAGAGAAGCTTATCAATCAGTAAGCGGAATTTGCCGGACAGTGCGGGGACCAAGTATGTCTGCTCTTCCCGGAAAGATACAGGTGCTTGGAGTAAGCGATATTGGTAATCAGAAAGTAATAACTTTAAGAATGATACAGGGGCGAAACCCGGATTGGGCTGCGAAACCCTTCTTTGCAGAGTATGATGAGGATGCTATTTGGTACACTGATTTAAAACCCGCGTTTGATAAAGATAAATTTTTCTTTCAGGGAGAGCTTGATAAAATGCTTACTCCTAGCGAAATTGAGGTTGATTTCGAATAAATTTATGCCTGACAATCAACCCTTTAACATCAGTCTTAACCTCAACGTAAGGGGAATGCCGCTTTCGGCCACGCTTCAAATAAACGAGCTGTCTAATAAGCTAAAGGAAGAAGGGAAAAATATTTATAAAATGGGGCTGGGACAATCTCCCTTTCCTGTTCCCAATATTGTGGTTGAAGAGTTGCGCTCAAATGCATTTCAAAAAGATTATCTTGAAGTTAAGGGTTTAAAGGTATTAAGAGAGGCTGTAGCAAATTATCATTCAAAGAGAAATGATATTCAACGTGGGGCAGAGAATGTGCTTATCGGCCCCGGTTCCAAAGAGCTGATGTTTCTCTTACAATTTGTTTATTACGGCGAACTGGTCATACCTACACCAAGCTGGGTCTCCTACGCACCGCAGGCAAAAATAATAGGAAGACAGGTTGGCTGGATAAAAACAAAAGAAGTAAACAAATGGCGTCTGCTTCCCGAAGAATTACATAAGATTTGTGAGACTGATAATTACAGACCGCGAATTGTAATTCTAAACTATCCTTCAAATCCAACCGGAGTAACTTACAGCTGTGAGGAGTTGCAGGAACTTGCTGATGTTGCTAGAAGACATCGGGTTATCCTTCTCTCAGACGAGATTTATGGTGAACTAAATTTTAAAGGAACCCATTGTTCCATTGCAAAATTTTATCCCGAAGGAACTATTATTTCCGGTGGGATTAGCAAGTGGTGCGGTGCAGGCGGCTGGAGGTTAGGTACTTTTACTTTCCCGAAATCACTATCCGGATTATTAGATGGGATGGCTGCTGTTGCAAGCGAAACTTTCACATCCACAAGCGCACCAATTCAATATGCGGCAGTAAAGGCTTTTAACGGAGGAATAGAAATAGAAAGATATTTGTGGAACGCCAGAAAGGTTTTGAGCGCATTGGGTAGTAAAATTCACAAGACCCTTTCTGAATGTGATATAGAATCTCCTGAACCTGAAGGGGCCTTTTATATTTTCATAAACTTCAAAAATTTTTCGGATAAGCTTAAAGCAAAAAATATAAACACCGGCTTTGAACTTACCACAAAATTATTAGAGGATACCGGTGTTGCTCTCTTACCGGGGAGTGTGTTCGGCAGGCCCGAAGAGGAGTTTACTGCGCGTCTTGCATATGTTGATTTTGATGGAAACAGAGCTCTTGCCGCCGCAGAAATTCTCCGACCTGAAGATCCTATTTCAGACGAATTTCTTTCCGAGTATTGTTCCTCTCTTTTGGAAGGAACCAACAAAATAACGTCCTGGATTAGATCGCTCTGAGAATAAAATCTAGCCCAAAACCTTTTCGCCAAATAAAAAAGTAATTATTATTAACTTTGTTTCCTGTTTATCTTAAATCAATATAGAAATACTATGAATAGGAAAAACATATTTGCGTTAGTTCTACTTTTATTTTTTGCCCACTTAAGTTCGTTACTTTATGCACAGACTATAAATTTGAAAATAGTTGAGACAAGTGATGTTCACGGCGCAATAATGCCATACGATCTTCTTAACGATACAACAACCAACAGCTCACTGGCCCAGGTTTATACCTTTGTAGAACGTGAAAGATATGTGCCATATCAGGAATTAATTCTACTTGACAACGGGGATATTTTACAGGGTGACCCTCTTGTGTACTATTACAATTATGAGGATTCGGCCGACGTACACATTCAGGCAGCGGCAATGAATTTTATGAACTATGATGCGGCAACTGTTGGTAACCACGATATCGAAGCAGGATCTTCCGTGTACGACAAGTTCAGGAAACAAATTAATTTTCCGTGGCTCGCCGCAAATGCAATAAATACTGAAACCAAGGTGCCGTATTTCAAACCTTATACTATTATTGAAAGGCGTGGACTTAAAATCGGTGTCTTTGGTTTAATAACACCTTCGATTCCGGAGTGGCTGCCCGAAATTTTATGGAAAGGAATCTCTTTTGAAGACATGATCGAGACTGCAAAAAAGTGGGTGCCAATTATCAAAGAGAAAGAAAAGCCAGACTTAATTATCGGCTTGTTCCATTCAGGAGTGAATCCCACTTACAACGGTGAAAACGCTAACACATACAAAAATGAAAACGCTTCCAAACTGGTTGCACAACAGGTTCCCGGATTCGATGTTGTATTTGTCGGACACGACCATGCTGGCTGGAATTTTAAAACAACAAATATTAATGGTGATAGTGTATTGATCGTCGGTACGTTGGCCAGAGCTAAGACAATTGCGGTGGCTAATATCCAAATGGTCTTTGACAGCACCAATGGGCATTGGAACAAGGAAAACGTTTCGAGTGAGATTATCGAAACGAAAAATTATAAGCCCGATCAGAAATTTTTAAACAAATTTATCCGAAATTTGAACGTGGTTGAAAATTATGTGCAAAAACCACTTGGACAGATAACAAAAACCATATCTTCTAAAGAATCCTTCTTTGGTCCTTCAGAATTCATTGATCTTATTCAGAAAGCCCAGCTTGAACTAACCGGTGCTGATATTTCCTTCGCTTCTCCTCTTTCTTCGAATACTGTTGTCGACAGCGGCTGGATAAGAGTGCGGGACATGTTTAAGCTTTACCATTATGAAAACTTTCTTTATACGATGAGCTTATCAGGAAAGGAAATTAAAGATTATCTCGAATACTCGTTTGGTAACTGGTTCAACCAAATGAAAGATGAAAACGATCATCTTTTAAAATTTAAATATGACAAGAATGGTGAATTAAAATATTCAGAGTGGTCCGGCTCTCCAGAGCTTGATGAGAGATATTATAATTTCTCGTCTGCTGCAGGAATAAATTACACTGTTGACGTGTCAAAACCATCTGGAGAAAGGGTTAATATAACCACGCTGAGCAATGGGGTTCCGTTTAATTCGGACAGCACGTATATTGTTGCAATAAACTCTTATCGCGGAAGTGGTGGCGGCGGTCACCTGACACGAGGAGCTCACATTCCAAAAGAAGAACTATCCAAAAGAGTTATCCGCTCAACAGAGAAGGATTTGCGTTTTTACTTAATGAAATGGATTGAAGAGAAAAAGACAATAACTCCTAAAATTATAGGGAATTGGAAAGTTGTCCCTGACAATTATTGGGAGACTGGCAAAGAAAAAGATTTCAATTTGCTTTACGGTAAAAATCGTTCCTCTGAAACAAATAACAAATATTGATCATCAATTAACCTAAATAAAATGAAGACAGAAAAAAGCAAACAACTATTTGAAGAAGCAAAAAAATATATCCCCGGGGGTGTTAACTCTCCCGTTAGAGCATTTAAATCTGTTGGCGGTGATCCTTTGTTCATTAAAAAAGGATTAGGTTCAAAGTTCTGGGATGTAGATGGAAACGAATATATAGATTATATAGGAAGCTGGGGGCCTCATTTATTCGGACATAATCCGCCATTTATTATTGATGCCCTGAAATCTGCAATAGAAAACGGAACCAGCTTCGGTGCACCAACTGAGATTGAGGTTGAGATGGCAAAGTTGATAACAGAGCTTGTTCCTTCGGTTGAAATGGTAAGAATGGTAAACAGCGGGACAGAAGCAACAATGAGTACCGTTCGTGCAGCTAGGGGTTATACTGGAAAAGAAAAATTTATAAAGTTTGAAGGCTGTTATCACGGTCACGCAGATTACTTTTTAATAAAGGCGGGTTCCGGTGCACTAACACTTGGTGTTCCGACTTCGCCTGGTGTAACAAAGGGAAATGCTGCTGATACTTTACTTGCTGATTACAATGATATTGCATCAATCAAAAAACTAATCTCTTCAAACAAAAATGAAATCGCTGCGGTTATTATAGAACCAATTGCGGGTAATATGGGTGTTGTTAAAGTCAAAGATAAATTCATAAAAGAACTTCGAGCGATTTGTGATGAAGAAAAAATAGTTTTGATTTTTGATGAAGTGATGACAGGTTTCCGTGTGGCTGCTGGTGGCGCACAAGAAATTTTAGGAATAAAACCAGACCTTTCAACTTATGGTAAAATTATTGGCGGCGGATTACCCGTAGGTGCATTCGGTGGGAAAAGAGAAATAATGGAAAAGATTGCACCTAGTGGGCCTGTTTACCAGGCAGGAACATTGAGTGGAAATCCGCTTGCAATGGCCGCGGGTTATGCGGCTTTAAAATATATTAAAAATAATCCTGGAATTTATAACGAGCTTGAAGAAAAATCCGCATTTCTTGAAAACGGATTTAATGAAAATCTAAAGGCGGTTGGAAAAAATTATGCGATGAACAGAGTTGGCTCAATGATGTGTATGTTCTTTACAGAAAACCTTGTTGATGATTTTAAATCTGCCGTTAAATCCGATACTTCTCTTTACGGAAAATATTTTCACGAAATGCTAAATAGAGGAATTTATCTTGCACCAGCTCAGTTTGAAGCGCTATTTGTTTCAACTGCACATAGCAAAGAAGATCTGGATAAGACGATTAGAGCGCATAAAGAAAGTTTAGAGAGAATGTAGAGGATTATTCTACAATAAATTGTGGTTGTTATATCTCAGATAATAACTTGCTGCGTGCAAAATAAAGGGCGATAATATGACAGAATTAGACCTGATAATTGACCTTCATAAAAATTCTAAAAGACAAGGACCGGGAAGCGAAGGAGAAACACTGAAGGCTCTTGGCTTTATGAGGTTACCAAGTGGCAGAAAATTAAAAATGGCTGACATTGGTTGTGGTTCGGGTGGACAGACTATTACGCTTGCACAAAAAGTAAATGGACAAGTAATTGCTGTAGACTTGTTTCCAAAATTTTTGGATGAGCTAAATGAAAGATCCGAGAGGCTCGGCCTAAAAGAGAAAATCGTAACGCTTCAAAAATCTATGGAAGACTTGCCTTTCGAGAGTGAAGAGTTTGATATTATTTGGTCGGAAGGTGCAATTTATAATGTAGGGTTTGAGAACGGAATTAAGAAATGGAAAGACTATTTGAAAATTGGTGGTTACTTAGCGGTGAATGAAATTACTTGGATAACCAACTCTCGACCAAAAGAAATTGAAGACTTTTGGAAACAGGAATACGCGGAAGTTGATCCCGCTTCAAATAAGATCAAGATTTTAGAAACTAATGGGTACTCACTTGTTGGTTATTTCTATTTAAATCAAGACAGTTGGATTGAAAACTATTACAAACCAATGGAAGCAAGGTTTGATGCGTTTCTAAAACGAAACAACAACTCTGAACTTGCAAGAAACGTAGTTGAAGATAACAAATCTGAAATCAACTTATATCTAAAATATAAGGACTATTACAGCTATGGATTTTACATAGCGCGAAAGAATTAAATATTAATTGGGAAAGAAAAATGAAAACGATTATTTATTCAATTTCTATTTTATTCCTGACTTTTTTACTTTCAATATCAGTAAAAGCTCAGGCTACAATTGATTTGGAGTCGGGTGCAGTCTTTACGGGTTATAATAATGTCCGCTTTCCGGGCAATCAGGGAACATTGTTTTCTTTAAAAGACGATCTGATTTCAAAAACTACATTTTTCTACAGGATAAGATTAAGTTATACTATAAAATCGCGCCATACAATCTCTTTGTTATATGCTCCGCTGGAAACAAAATCAGAAGGCAGAGTAGCTCAGAATATACTATTTGAAGGAGTGGTATTTCCGGCTAATACAGAGCTTAAAGGCACCTATAAATTTAATTCTTACAGGTTAACATATCGTTACGATTTTGTTAAAAAACTCAGGTTTGAGTTTGGGCTAGGACTCACCGGAAAAATCAGAGATGCAAAAATTGCTCTTACTTCGCCCGGACTAGCATCTGAGAAAACAAACGTTGGATTTGTTCCATTAATTAATTTCGGGCTATTGTGGAATATTGATAATAATTTCGGACTTTTGCTTGATGGCGATGCACTTGCCGCACCGCAAGGCAGAGCAGAAGATGTTCTGATTGCTGCAACATATAAATTGTCTGATGGTTTTGGAATCATGGCAGGATACCGAATTCTTGAAGGCGGTGCAGATAATGATGAGGTTTACAATTTTTCTTTATTCAATTATGCCTCTGTTGGAATAACCTATACTTTTTAAAAGATAAAAAATTTTAATTGCCAAAAACTATTTATGAATAAGACTCTGATTTTAAAATTTCTGGTATACATTTTACTGCCATTAAGCCATGGTGCGATAGCAGGAATGTTTACTTCTCAATCGGTACCGGAATGGTATGCAACATTAAACAGACCATCATTTAATCCTCCCAACTGGATATTCGGACCTGTTTGGACTACCCTATATATTCTGATGGGAGTTTCTTTTTTCCTTATTTGGAAACAAGATGTAAGCAAAGAACGCAACCGTGCTATTTTAATTTTTTTGATTCAATTGCTGTTAAATTTTACGTGGAGCTTTATCTTTTTCTATTTCAATATGATAGGTTTGGCTTTGGTTGAAATTGTTTTATTATGGATTAGTATTGTTATGATGTTGGTTGTGTTTTATAAAATCAAGCCAATAGCTTCATATATCAACATACCATATTTATTATGGGTTACTTTTGCAACCGTGCTTAATGCAAGTTATTATTTTCTCAACAGGAGTTAATTTAAACCGAAAAAATATTTTAACATAACTGTTGTAGATAAAAAGCGCTGGCTGGAAACTCTTATTTCATAAAAATAAAATGAGGTTGTTGCTATTTTAAGCCAACTTAGTCTGATAGTTGGATAAAGCTATTAATGATTTATGTTATTATACGTCCTGCAGTTCTCTTTGATAAACAATATAATCCGTAACCGCTGGTTTCCCACCAAGCGCTTTAACTCTTTGGGCTATCTGTGCACGATGATACGTTGAGTGATTTATTACGTGGATAATAATATCCCTGAGAGTATTTACATACTTTTCACCTTTTGTATCCGCGTATTCAATTCTTTTATCAAGATCCTTATCCGTAAAGCTTTCGAGCAGATTGACCCATTCTGCTGTAACGGATGTTGATTGAGAAATGGATTCCTGAATTGGGAGCTTATCCCAGGGACTAACAACAATCTCCCGATTAAGAACCCGGTTGAGCCATAGTTTTTGTGCTGATATAATATGCGATAGGAGTTTTCCTAGTCTCTCATCTTTTTTCTCAAATCCCTTTAATGAACTTACTGTCGCTATTGTTGCCCAATCGTTGTATTTAAAAAGGTGAATAAATTGATTTCTAAGCTTGGTAATATTTTCCATAAAGTAAACATACTGAAAAGCTTTCTTGGAATAAATAACAACAGGTTATTATAATTAAGTTATATTAAAATTACCCTCTATTTGTGAAATTTATTTTGACTAACTAATTTTTCTATATGAAATTCCCAAAAAGGAAAAAATGCTTTTCTCTTGTTGTCTTTCTCTCTGTTACGGTCTTCATAAACTGTACAATTGGTCAGAGTATTAAATTAAAGAAACTATCTGTTGAAGACGGACTCTCAAATAGCTATGTAAATTGTCTTCTTCAGGACAAAGCTGGCTTTATATGGTTTGGAACGGATGATGGATTAAATCGTTATGATGGTTATGAAATAAAAGTTTACCGTAACAATCCGGATGATTCCACTTCATTATCAACTAATATTATCTGGTCTCTTTTCGAAGATCATTCGGGGTATTTGTGGATTGGAACAAAAGGCGGCCATCTAAACAGATATGACCCCTTCCTTGATAGGTTTGAACATTGTGACGTCGATTCAAATACAACGGGTGAACTAACCATTACTTACATCTTCGAGGATAGTAATAATTCCATTTGGATTGGAACATATCGGAATGGCTTATACAGATTTAATCAATCACAAAACAAATTTGATCATTGGCAAAATAGTTATGATAGTATAAAAGTTTTAAGTGGAAATTTTGTAATCTCTATTATTGAGGACAATTATAAAAATATTTGGGTAGGTACTTACGATGGGTTAGATAAATATAATCCTGATAATCCCCAAAATCCGTTCACACAATTTTACAACTATTCTGAAAATTCTGATAATCTTAGTAATAATCCGATTTGGTATTTGAGTAAGTCGTCATTTTTTAATAATTCTATATGGATCGGCAGTTTAAATGGTTTAACAAAATTTGATCCCCTTACCAAAAAATTTTCGCAAATTAATTTACCCGAAAGTTCTATTTTACAATTCAGTAATAGTGTAAGTTCCGTCGTCGAAGAAAATAGAACCGGTGAAAAAATATTATGGGTAGGTACCTACGGAGGACTTGTTCGAAATAATTTAACCACGGGTGAAAAACAGAGATTTATAAAAGATAATAAACATCTTTTCGGATTGCTTAGTAACCAGGTCAACGAGCTTATCATTGACAACTCCGGTGTCGTCTGGATCGCGACAGACAACGGTATAAATATTTATTCACCCAAGCTCTCAAAGTTTAATTTTCAGAGCTCGCAAATCTCTTTTCCCGGGGGATCCTCAGATCTTTTAAATAAAAATATACGGGCTATTACTCAAACTAATAATCAAACATTATGGTTTGGAACGGAGAGGGGATTAGTAGGCTTAAAAAATATTAATTGGTCATCTTCCCTTATAGATATCCCGGAATTAAAAAATTTAAATGTCTGGTCTTTGTTCAATGGAAATTCTGATAACATATGGATAGGAACTTACGGTCAGGGGCTAAAGGAATTGAACATTAAGACAAATAAGCTTAAGTCATGGAATGTTCAGAATCCCGCATTTAATGCTTTAGCTTTCGACTACGTGATGACTATTCTGCAAGACAATAGTGGAATGTTATGGATTGGATTTTGGGGAGGCGGGCTGGCGAGGTTAAATCCTTTAAATTCAGAGATTGAGTTTTGGCGGAACGAAGTTAATAATCCACAAAGTTTGAGTTATAATGATGTTTGGGCTTTACATCAGGATTTGAAGGGAAGAATCTGGGTTGGAACAAGTGGAGGCGGATTGGACTTGTTTAACAATGATGTGCCCAACAGCTTCTATCATTGGAAAGCAGATAAAAAAAATAAATCTGGTTTAAGCAGCAATAATATTTATACTATCTGCGAATCTATTAACGGAAAACGTGCAACCGGTGAGACTATTTTGTGGGTGGGAACAGCCAATGGTCTAAATAAATTCGTCATTAAAAATGATTTTGAGCCGCAAAATAATTCTGGGCTGAATATTGAAATTAAATACTATACTGTGGATGATGGTTTGCCAGATAATTCAATTGAAAGTATTCTTGAGGATGAAAATGGTAACCTCTGGATCGGAACAAGTTCGGGCATATCATTCTTTAATGTTGATAAAGAAACCTTTATAAACTTTAGTAACGCTGATGGGTTAAATGGCAGTCCTACTAATTCCAGTTCAGCATTTAAGACGAAAGATGGCTTAATGCTCTTTGGCTGCACTAAAGGACTTAATTATTTCAATCCTTATAAAATTGCACAATCGTCTTATTCTCCACCGATAATCATAACCGATTTTAAAATTTTCAATCAGCCTGGTGATGTAAATAATAGTTCTCCGCTACGAACAAGCGTTTTTAATACAAAAGAAATAACTCTTTCTTATTTTCAAAATGATTATTCTTTCCAATTCACTTCTCTGGATTATAATGCTCCCGAAATGAACCAATATGCCTATATGATGGAGGGATTTGATAAAGATTGGATTTACTCGGGCACAAGACGATTTGTTACATATACAAATCTTGATCCGGGCGAATATGTGTTTCACGTAAAGGCAACCAACGGCGATGGAATATGGAATCAAGACGGAGCCTGGATATCAGTTACAATCAATCCGCCATTTTGGAGAACCTGGTGGGCATATTTTATTTATGCTGTGGCTTTTGTTTCTATAATACTCGTAATAAGATCAGAGGAAATGAAGAGAAGAAAAAGAAAAGAGGAAGAAAGATTAAGAAGAGAGAGAGAAGAAGCATTGTTGCGGGAAGCGAAACTAAAAGCTATTACGATCGAGCAGGAGAAGGAATTAGAAAAGCAAAAAATCAGAAACAGAGTTTCACAGGATCTTCATGATGAAATCGGCAGCAACCTTAGCAGCATATCATTAATGAGTGAATTAATTCAAAAGGAAGGAAAAATTAATTCGGAATCATTAGAAAAAATTAAGAGAATTCAGAAAGTTGCGAAGGGGTCATCGCAGGCAATGCGTGATATTGTGTGGCTAATAAATCCATCTTCAGATAATATAAAGGATCTTATTTCTAAAATGAATGAAGTTGCGAACGATTTGCTCGGCAGTTTAAAATGGAATTTCGATTTTCCTGAAAAACTAAATGAATTAAATCTCGTGCCGGAAACGAAAAGGAATGTTTTCTTTATATATAAAGAGGCTCTTAATAACA